>Ga0307990_1003893_pt1 | contig 11166 bp, 6 predicted proteins | sample EllFjometagen129_FD_203168 | JGI IMG/M metagenome (GOLD analysis project Ga0307990, IMG submission 203168) | Marine microbial communities from Ellis Fjord, Antarctic Ocean - #129 | ecosystem: Environmental > Aquatic > Marine > Unclassified | place: Southern Ocean | collected 2014-10-08
GGCGTCGGGGTTCAAGTTTATTTCTTTGAATGCCTCGGCCCAGATGTTGTAATCGAAACCCTCACTCCAGAGATCGAATCGTGCGCCTTTTTTCCAGGCTGTTTCTATTACTTTGCCCAGGCGTCTGTCTCCGCGTCCGGTTGCCGATTCGATGCTGCTGGCTTCTATGTTATGGAACTTGAAGGACAGGAAGTTTGCCCTGCGCGCACGCTTTTCGGTTAGGATTATGTCTTTTGCTTTTTCGAAATATTCGCGTGGTTTCTGGCCGTACCAGGCGAATGGGGTGTGGGCCTTGGGGACGAGCCAGCTGACCGCGACGGTTACGTTGGCGGTCTGGCGGTCGACTTTTCGTTTGGCCCTTGCGATGGTGAACGACAGGTCGACAATACGGCGGATGTCCTCTTCGGTCTCGCCGGGGAAACCTACCATGAAATAGAGTTTAACCTTCTGGTAGCCGGCTTCGTAGGCGGCGACGACGGCGGCGAGGAGGTCCTCGTCTGTTATCGGTTTGTTGATCGTTTCTCGAAGTTTTTCACTGGCTGCTTCTACGGCGATTGTCAGCCCTGATTTTCTGACGGAAGCTACAAGCTTTGGCAGAATTTGTAATTGTTCTTTTACGCGGAGGCTTGGCAGGGATATTCCAACCTGGCGGGGCGTAAAATATGCCTGGAGTTTTTCGACGAGTTCTTCGAGGTCCGGGTAGTCGGCTGTTGAGAGGCTTAGCAGGCTGACTGTGTCGTAGCCGGTTGCGTGGTAATTTTGTTTGGCGATGTCGACGATGGTGTCGACGCTGCGGTAGCGTATCGGGCGTTTGCAGAAGCTTGCCTGACAGAATCGACAGCGGCCGGGGCAGCCTCGCATGATCTCGACGCTGACACGTTCGTGGACGGCCTCGACGAATGGAACTATCGGGGCGGCGGGAACGGGGGTAGTGTCGAAGTCCTTAACCTTGGCATCTTTTATTTCGGTTCGGATGTCCGGAACTATCGCAGAAAAGGACGTTATCTTGTCGCCGTCGTAGGTTGTCTCGTAGAGGGATGGGACGTATACGAAATCCAATTTTTTTGCGGCGATCAGGAGGAAATCTTTTTTGGGCAGGTCTCGGTGTTTTTTGTAGAGAGCGATCAATTGAAGGATGGCTTCTTCGCCGTCGCCGAGGATTATGAGGTCGAGAAAGTCGGACATTGGTTCTGCGTAGTTTGTCGAGACTCCGCCTGCGATGACGAGTGGGTCGTTTTCTGTACGGTCTTCGGAGCGGACACTCAGGCCGGCGAGGTCGAGCATGTTCAGGACGTTTGTGTAGCATAGTTCGCTGTTGAGGCTGAAGGCTACAATGTCGAAATCGCCGGCGGCGGCTTTGGATTCGAGCGAGAACAGCGGGATGGATTCCTTGCGGAGAATCTCTTCGGCGTCTGTCCAAGGTGCAAAGACTCGTTCGGCGGCTGCGCCGGCGAGGCTGTTTATTATGTTGTAGATCACTGCGATGCCGGTGTGGCTCATTGCTATTTCGTAGATGTCGGGAAAGCATAGGGCTACTCTGACATCACAGGCTGTGAGATCCTTTTTGGTCTGGTTGACTTCGCCGCCGATATATCTGCCTGGCTGGCGTACGAATGGCAGGAAGGCCTGCTCTACACGATTTTGTAAAATATTTATTTCTTTTTTTTGCATTTTTCTATTATACTGTTTTTTTTGTATGGTGTAAAGCGTTCCGTCTTCGCTTTGCTGCGACGCGACAAGAAGGCGAAAAGCGAAAGGTGTAAGGCGTAAATTATGCGAAAAATTGGATTATCAATATTGATTGTGGTTTTTAGCTTTGTTTTTGGTTGTGAGCGGTCCGGTGGTTCGGGGGTTTATACGGCTAAGAGTGCTTGGCGTGAGGTTATGGGGACTTTTGCGCGTAGTGTGTGTGTGGCCGGAGATAAGAAGACGGCTGAGGCGGGTAATGCGGCGGCGTTTGCGAAACTTGTCGAGGTTGATGAGATGATGAGCGATTATATTTCGGACTCTGAGCTTTCGAGGGTTAACAGGGAGGCATTCGCAAGTGCGGTTACGGTTAGCGATGAGTTGTTTGAGGTGCTTAGAAAGGCGGTTGAGTATAGCCGGATGAGCGGCGGGGCATTCGATGTTACTATCGGGCCGGTTGTCGATCTCTGGCACAAGGCCGAAGAGTCGGCAATTAAGCCCACAGAAGAACAGATAGCTGCTGCGAAGGCAAAGGTCGGATACGAAAAAATGCTGCTTGACCCAAAAAAGAAGACGGTTGTGTTCATGGTTGACGGGATGCGGCTTGATCTTGGGGGGATCGCTAAAGGGTATGCCATCGATAAGGCGGCTCAGGCGATGAGGGCGGCAGGTGCGGTTGGAGGGATGGTTGATGTCGGCGGGGATATCCGGTGTTTTGGAAAGCCGGAGAAAAAGGATAAGTGGGCCATCGGATTGCAGGACCCGGAGGGAAATGAAAAACTTTTGATGGTGATCGAGCTTGGCGACAATGCTATTGCGACCAGCGGGGACTACCAGAGGTTTGTCGTGCTGGACGGTGAGAAATTCAGCCATATTATGACGCCGAAGAAGGGGACCTCGACGAAAGGGCTTACCAGCGTGACGGTTATCGCCGGGACCGCGATCGATGCTGATGCGATGGCGACGACGGTTACTGTTTTGGGGGGCGAGAAGGGACTGGAGTTGATCGAGAGTATTGAGGGGACGGAGGGATTTATTGTGCCTTCGGATGCGAGTAAAGAGATGCGGTTTAGCAGCAGGTTTGAGGGGTTTATGCGTGAGGCGGAAAGCGAAAAGCGTAAAGAGTAAGGCGAAAAGCGTAAGGGCGAACGGGTGCTTATTTTTTGTTGGTTGTTGGTTATTCCTTGTTCGTTATTGAATATTCGAGTTTACAGCGTGGGCACGGCCCACCCTACTTTTTTATAGTTTGTAGTATTGCTGCCAGGCTTTGCGCGCGGGTGGGCCTGTTAGCAGCTGGTTTGCTGTTTTGTTGTCTGTTATCTGTTTTGTTTTTCTGTCGAAGGTGAATTTTCCGCCGAGCCTTTGTGCTATTACGCCGAGGAGGAATACTTGCGTAAGCGGGCCTGCGACACTGAATGGCGAGCGTGCTTTTTCCTGGCCCTTTGCGGCGAGTAGGAAGTTTTCGTGGTGGCTGGAATGGCGGCCGGTTACCATTGGCAGGTCCTTTTGCATGGCTCTCATTTTTGTTTCCGGTATTATGCGGAGCGTGTCACCGTGCGTGCCGCCTTTGAATGTAAGGTCTTCGCTGTAGATTATTTTTCCGCAGGCTCCGATCCTTCTTCTTTCTTGAAGTTCTTTTGGCCTTGGAGGGCGGTTGTCAATTCCATCGTACCAGGTGATGTCCATCGCGGGCATTGTTTTGCCTCTTGCGGGGAAATCGAATTTTATTGTCGAGCCCATTGGGAAGATGTTTTCTTTCGGGCCGATGAGTTTTACGGCTTCTACTTTCTCGGGGAGGCCGAGTTCGAGGAAGCGGTGGATGGTGTCGAGGATGTGCGGGCCCCAATCGCCGAATGCGCCGTTGCCGAATTCGTACCAGCTTCTCCAGTTGCCGGGGTGGAGCTTTTCATTGTACGGGCGGTACTGGGCGGTGGTTAGCCACTTGTCCCAGTCGAGAGTTTTTGGCAGCGGTTGTGCTTTAAAGCTGTCCAGATTGCCCCATGAATGCCAGCGGCGGGGTCTGTTCATGTATGCGTCGACGTGGGTTACGTCTTTTATGATGCCGGCTTCGACCCAGGACTTGAACTGGAAGAAGTTATTTCCGGAGTGGCCCTGGTTGCCCATCTGGCAGGTTACGCCGTATTTTTTTTCGGCGGCAATCAGCAATTCAACTTCCTGGAACGTGTGGGCGAGGGGTTTTTCGACGTAGACGTGTTTGCCCTCGGCCATGGCGCGGATGCATATCGGGAAATGTGAATGGTCTGGGGTGCCGACGGATACGGCGTCGATCCGGCTGGACATTTTGTCGAACATTTTCTCGAAGTCTTTGAATTTCGGGACGTTGGGAAACATTGCTTCCAGATGGGCGGTGTGTTTGCTGCCGAGATCGACGTCGCAGAGGGCGACGATATTGGCCAGACCGGTGGCGTGGAGGGCTTTGGCGATGGCGGCTCCCTGATTTCCGATGCCGACGCAGGCGAGGTTTAGCTTTTCATTGGCTCCGAGAACCGCCGATGGTAATATCGAATATATTGCAGAGGCGGCAGCGGCTGACTGCAAAAAACGCCTTCTTGTTATTTGGTTGCTCATTAAAACACCTTATTAAAACCGATCTAGTGATCAGTTTGAGATTTATTATTGAATGTAAACTCTTTAATTGTAACGATTTATATTGTATAGCACGTTTTTTTAGCTATTGATGGTCATTTTAGTTATTAGACGGCTGCCGACAACCTTTTATTGCAATATTTGCTGTTGGAAATTGGAAATCTGGGAGGTGTATTGTGGCTATAGTATATGTTTACCCGTAATGTCGTTCGTCGACATAGCGCATGTTTGTGACAGGTGACAAGTGCGAATCCCGATGTGAAATCGGGACGCAAGCGAGTGGCAGGCGGGGGCTCAAGAGCGTGGGAGAAGTCATTTTTGGCCTGTTAGAATTTTGGCAAAATGCGTCAATAGTGGACATTGTCGATATATCCCACCTATGGTTTTGGGCGGTTTTGGGGTGAAATTCGGCCCAAAAAACGTCAGAAATTTGCATTTATTTGCATTTTTGCGCGCTTTTTGCGCACTTTTGCGCACTTTTGAGCTTTTTTGATCACCGAAAAATCACGGAAACTAAATTCAACAAACCCTTAGTGTCGTTAAGTGGGGGTTTAGTGGGGCCGGTTTTTGGGGTTGTTTTGCTTTCGATTTTTACCACTAAGGCACCAAGGCACGAAGGGACACGAAGAAATTTTAGCCACAGATTTCACAGATTTACACAGATTTAAAAGATTCAAAATTTGTCGTTGAAACTAAAGACAATAAGAGTGGGTAATTAAATAAATATGCTGGGTGGTTTTTGCTTGTGGGGTTTTGGGGTTTTCGGGTATTATGTATTTTAGCGATTAGCTTTATTTTGCTTATCGCAGTTGAGTGGGAATTTGGAACTAACTAAATGTTTGTTGAGGGCTTGGGAGTTTGTCAATGGGTTCACAAAGCAGAGATTTAAATGGCCGGGCAGTTTTGCAGAACGGCACCTTGCCTATCTTGCCGAAAAAGTGTCTGACACTTTAATTTTCTCAGTGTTATTATTAAGATATATGCAACTTATTTGCCGATATAGGTCTATGGTAATTTATTGCAATTTGACAAACAAAGATAAATGTCCTATAATAGTAAACTTAAATAACTAAAACTCAAAAGGGCATATTAGAATGAATGAAACCTTAGAGGCTCCCAATACTAAAAAAAATATACTTAGAGAAGATAATTGTAAGTATTGCTCGGACCTTTTAAATCAGAACAAAAACAATTCGCACTTGCCATGGAATACTATTCTTTTTGAAACAGAAAATTTCGTTGTGGTTCCTACTTTGGGATCTCTGGTAGAAGGCTGGATTCTTATTGTCCCCAAAGATCATTACATTTGTATGGGAGCAATGCCAAAGTCACTATGGCCTGAACTATTGGGTGTAAAAAACTATTTCAATAACATCTTGACTGATCTTTATGGTCCCATTACGTTATTTGAGCATGGACCACATAAAAAAAAGCTAAGCATCGGCTGCGGGATCGATCATGCCCACCTCCACCTGGTTCCTTTGAATTTCAACTTGTTATCAAAGGCAACAAACGAATCTGAAATCTTAGGTAACACTTGGAGTAAACTGCCCTCCTTAGAACAAACCGCAGACCTATACAACAATAATCTATCTTATATTTACATTGAAGACCCCAATTCCTCCCCCTACTGCTGCACTTTAGATTCTGCACCATGTCAGCTTCTCCGAAAACTTATTGCAAAAGAAATTGGAATTGAATCCCAATATGACTATAAGGAATATGAATTTAAAAACAATGTTGTCTCAACTATTGAAAAAGTTAAAAGTGCCTTGGATAACTATTAGGAGTCTTGGATTTGGCATCTCAACCAATAGATTTTGGCAGTTCAAAAGATGGCCGTAAGCGGGGAGATTGGAAATCTATATATAGCGATAAAAAAGCCAAGAGACTGATACTCTTTGAAACTTTTTATTCTATCACATTGCTTGTATTATCTCCTGTTTTATTATTAACCATCTGGTATTTTAAATGCAAGATAAATCACTCACATACTAACACCGAGGTAACTAATGTAGGCAAAATCGCATCTCTTATGTCGGCAAATTCCGATCTATTTTGCCGTTATGCATATGCTTGGGCAGGAGGCCTTTATGGCGGAGCAATTCTTGCAACAAAATGGTTATACCATAGCATCGGCCGAGGGTTTTGGCATAGCGATCGATTATGGTGGCGAATATTATCCCCAATGGTATCCGCTTCTGTAGCAGTGGGTTTTATTTGGATTATCGATGCTGAACTAATCGCAATTTTCAACAAAAAAGCAGCCCAAAACACTCCTGTTATCCTTGGCACATCTTTTCTAATTGGACTGTTTTCTGATGGCGCAATAGCAAAACTGTCGGAGATTGCTGATGTATTATTTGGCACTACTACAAAAAAATTCTCGGCAAAAGACGACTCAAACAATAAACATGGATCAACAGAAAATGCAACTGAAGACCCTTGCTCAACAGAGGGCACAACTGATGAGCAAGGATAGACAATTACATTCTGATCTCATAATTGACCAAAATATCGATGGAATTGATAAACTCTGGCAACCTGAAATCATTGGTATGAAAGCATATGGCTTGCTTAGCATTCCCAATAAATGGGTTCCCAACTTTTTTGTACTGTCAACTGATTTATACATGCGTTTTTTAGACCTCCAGGAAACAGAATCATTTGTTGAAGCACATCACACCTCTCAAATGCTTCTATTTGATGACACTCCAATATATCCTGCCAAGACTTTTCTTACCGAAGCTTTAAGCACTGAAGAGCAAGGTGTTTTTTTGAAAAGTTTAAGAAGAATTGCACCCTCTGATGAAGATTATATCATTGTTAGATCAAGTGCTCTTGATGAAAATATAAATGCCAGAGGAAGGCATCTGAGTTTTACATGTCAAGCAACTCTGATTGATATGTCTAAACGAATAATCGAAATATTTAAAATGTACTCAAAAGACAAAGCACATAGCCACATGAGCATTGTCATACAAAAAGTTATTTCGCCGATAGCAAGTGGACATCTTTCTAATGAAAGACGCATCACTAAGATAAGCTCTTCATGGCTATGTGAATTCGACTCACTTGCAGGCATAGGAACTGCGAAATTCATTCCATTTAGTTCACGGAAAACAAAGCCACATTCAGAAAATAGTTTTTTGTCATGTGGCGACATGTCTACATGCGAAAAAATCCTCAACAAAATCGCTTCTTGGGCATCAAGTAAAAAAAAACGATTACACTTTGAGTGGATATGGGATGGCAAACAAATATGGATTGTTCAAGCTGATTCTTCACCTACCTTAAAGGGTAGTAAGCCATACGCTCTAGATTTCACTATAAAGAACTCACCCAAGACCCAACAATTTTCAAATCTTATTGCCGAAAATGACATTGATGAAGGGATTTGGAGCAAAATTGACTGCTTGAAGTATTTTAGAAAAGCTAAGCTTAAAACAGCAACTGTCTGGGTTCTTTATGATACAAACTTACTTGTTAAATTAAGTGAAGGACAATGGCCGGACACCCTGACAGCAGATTTAAAATTTTTACTTGAATCTCCAATTGTTATTCGAACAGACCAATATGGAGATAAAGTTTCAGATAAATTTATGATGCCAAGAACAGATGTAATCTCAGATTTCAATGATGCTAAAGAATTTATACTTGAGGTGACTGAGAAATACGACACAAACGACATTAATAACGTCCGCCCGTGTTTTATTTTTCATCGTTTTATTCCTGCACGATCTTCGGCCTTTGCCTATTCCCAGCCGAATAATCCTCGTGTTAAAATTGATAGTATTTGGGGATCACCAGATGGCCTAAGTTATTATCCACATGATTCATTTGAATACTCACTTAGCAGTTTAAAATTACACGACAGTATCAGATACAAAGAAGATTATTTAGATGTAGATGAAAAAGGAAATTGGTCTCCACGTAAAGCTGGTGAAAAATGGGACTGGAAAACATCTCTTGAAGAACATGAAATTAAAACAATAGCAAAGGGCACATATGACATCTCTCGTATAGTGGGCAAACCAGTCCAAGTGATGTGGTTCATAGGAATCCCAACTGGTTTGGGGCATCCAGATATTTTACCTTGGTATTATTCAACAGAAGACACCCCTACTAGCATTGAATACTCACCTGCAAGGGCATCACTAAGAAGTCCTCTAATACGTAAATCTGAAGATATCGATTTTTTAGCAAGAACACCAGAACCTTTAAACATTCAGTCTATCAGATTAAGACCTATGCCAGATCTTTTACGAGATAGGGCTTTCATTGAAGAAGTTGCTTTGCTTGCCAGACGTCTTAATGTTCCAGTTGAACTTGAAGGAAGTATGCTCGCACATGCATATTATCTAATTAGAAATTTAGATATCAAAGTAATATGCCCGAATGTTTTGAGCCCTGCCTATCCAGACATTTCCTTCAACAAACTAGTACGTGATGAAATCCCTACGCATATCTTGGAAAAAGGCGAACATGTCACTATTGACAAATTCACAGCAATAGAACTAATAACAGAACTTAAAGCTAAAGTTGTAGAAGAAGCACTTGAATTGTATTGGTCGGACAATGATGATAATGCAATGGAAGAAATTGCTGATATCAATGAAGTATTGTCAGCAATATGCAATGAGATGAACTTTAAAACATCGCAAATTGATTCAATCGCAAATGACAAGAGAGAAAAAAGAGGTGGGTTCAATAAAGGATATATTCTCAAAAACACAAAGGAACTGCCTGTAATAGCTATTCATAAAAAACCAGCTCAAAAACTATTCAGTGATATCGATTCAATAAACACAGAAATCAAGAAAAACATTAGTAGCAAACGGAAGATGATTAATAGATCTCCAAAAAAAAATGGACCAAAACTCATAGTTCCAATGATTCCTCCTGATCCTGACCATAGATTTGAAAGCTATTTTTTTGAATTTCCTAGCCTCGACATTGCTGTCAATATTCGTTTTCGTGAAAAAGAAATCATATTTGAAATTGACAAAACAAAAAAAGATACAAGAAAATTTCTTTTTGAGACATAATATTAAATAAAAACAAACGGCTGGTCATTCTGGAAATATAAAGGCAAAAGCAACAACCAGATGACTACGGCGATAATTGATGGCAAGCCGGGACAGGTCGCGGGGTTAAATGGTTTGTGAGTTCTGTGAAGGGGAGGCGTTTTTGTTAGCGTTATTAGCCCGGCGCTTGCGCTTAGGGCTGCTGTTTGGTTTGTGAGTTCTGTGAAGGGGAATTGTTTTTGTGCGTCTAGTGCGAGGGCAAATAAATGTGCCGGAGTGGGATCTTCAGAAGCTTTTGTAGGGGGAAGTGATCTGCTCTTTTTTTTTGAGGTGCATTGCCCGAAATAATCTTGCTCACCGAATTTTGTTTCAGGTTTTTGTTTGCTTAGGCCGGGTTAGATGTTAATATGTTTACTATGTAATTTGGTATCCTGGTAATATTGTTTTATTTGGGAATTGTGTATTATGATTAGATGTGCTTTTAAGATGAAGATAAAGAGCGGTTCTGAGGCGGAGTATAAAAAACGGCATGACGAGATTTGGCCGGAGCTTTCCGAAGAACTGGCAAAAGCCGGGGTTAGCGATTATTCGATCTTTCTTGACGAGGAAACGCTGACGCTTTTCGCGGTGCAGAAACTTACCGACGACAATACCGCCGATGGTCTGCCCCAAACGGAGATTGTTAAAAAGTGGTGGACCTATATGTCCGATATTATGGAAACCAATCCGGATAATTCGCCGATGGTTGCTGGGCTTCCTGAAGTTTTTTATATGGAGTGAGACGTAAGACGAAAAGCGTAAGGTGAATAGTATGCCTTTTTATTTAGTTTTATTTTGCTGATAGTCTTGCTCTGATTATTTCTGCTCTTACTGTGTCCCGTTGTTCGGGGTCCAGTATTTTCTGGTTGTTTATCTGGAGGTGGGCTGGCTGGGTTAACATGAACAGTTCGTTTACTGTTGAGATGTCTATGTCGGTTATTCTGCCGAGATTTACGCCGAGACGGACGTTGCTGAGGAGGAAGAGAGCTTCCTGTGAGCTTATCAGGCGGGCACTTTTTAAGACTCCCATTGCCCGCTGTATCTTGTCGTCGAGTACGGCTTTCTGGGATGAGAGGAGTTCTTCCCTGGCCAGTGTTTCGTAATCGATGATCTTGGGTACGATGTCATTGTTGAATTCATCGACGATCTGTTCTTCGCTTACGCCGAGGGTGATCTGGTTTGAGAGCTGATAAAAGTCGCCGATGGCTTCTGTGCCTTCGCCGAAAAGTCCGCGGACGGCAAGGTCGGTATCGCCGGTGGCATTAAAGAACTTTTCGATCTGGCCGGTCATCTTAAGAGCCGGAAGATGCAGCATTACCGAAACGCGAATTCCGGTTCCGAGATTTGTTGGGCATGCGGTGAAATATCCGTACTTCGGGCTGAATGCGTATTCGACCTGTTTTTCGATCTCGTCGTCGATTTTGTTGATCTCCCGGAGGCACTCGGTCAGCTGGAGGCCGTTTTTGAAAACCTGCAAACGCAGATGGTCCTCTTCGTTGATCATGGCGGTGAAAGATTCGGCACCTGCGATAACTGCACCGCGGGGGCCTTGACCACGGGCGTGTCGGTGGCTTATCAGGTGGCGTTCGACCATCAGGTCTTGTTCGAGTGTGCTTGATTCGGTGACGTCGATAAAGAAAACTTCCTCGCCAAGATTGACTGAAAGGATGGCGGTTTTCAGCTTTTCGAGAATCTCGGCTTGTCGGTCGGGTTTTAGACGCGGCAGAAATTCATAGCCGGCAATGTTGCGAGCGAGTCGAATCCTTGACGATATTACGATGTTGGAGTGCGGACCTGACCCGTCAAA
>Ga0307990_1003894_pt1 | contig 11165 bp, 7 predicted proteins | sample EllFjometagen129_FD_203168 | JGI IMG/M metagenome (GOLD analysis project Ga0307990, IMG submission 203168) | Marine microbial communities from Ellis Fjord, Antarctic Ocean - #129 | ecosystem: Environmental > Aquatic > Marine > Unclassified | place: Southern Ocean | collected 2014-10-08
AATACCGAACCGCTTTCAACTAAGCGAAAATAAATTTTCGCAAGTTTCAGTCGTTCGGCATTAACTCAACCAAACTATCAAAAATGATATTCATCATTTTGATAGCGGTTTCGTATAACATGTGATTGGTTACCATTTTGAGCTTAACCGGTAATCATTATTTTTTACAAAAATAAAATAAATTTTATAAAATATACATTTTTTTTTAAATATCCAAATCATCCAAGGGTGATTTTACATTTTTTATTGCTTTTGTACTTACGCGTGTATAAATTTCTGTTGTTTTACTGCTTTTGTCTCGTCCTAAAAAAAGTTTACAGTTAATACTTAAACCTAATATAGACAAGCCAGAGCCAAACAGTATATACGTTAAATTTACCTAATTTCTAATTTTTAATTGACCTAAAAAATGACCAATTACCCAATGTCCAATGAGATTTTGGTTAGAGCAATTAGAGAAACTATAAATTATAAAAAAGTTCTATATAAAATATTCTGCCAAAAAATACACGAATATTATAAATAAGAGACTAAATGGATTGACTTGTATAGTAATAAAAAAATTGACTAAGGGATTCTAACAAAAGATTCCTCACTGCGTTCGGAATGACAGTTAATTGTTTTTAGGTAGGGAAAGAGAGGCGTTTCGCTTAAGGCGAAACGCCTCTCTTTCCCCATAATATATTAATCAAAATTGTCATTCCGAATGGAGCACATTCACTGAGTTCAGTGTAAACTCCGCGGAATGAGGAATCTCAAGCTAAATTAAAATAGGGTAGCTGGTAAAATATTATTTTATGTAGCACCTCAAAATAATATTTTACCCTAAACTGTTTTTTTATCATTTAATCCATCAACAATTACTGCACAGGTGGCGTCGCCTGTTATATTCAGAGCAGTTCGTGTCATATCAAACAATCTATCTAAAGCATAAAGTAAAGGTAGTCCAATAATAGGAATATTAGCAGATATTAATATTGCAACGACTAAAAGAGTAGGACCAGGAACTCCTGCCTGACCAATAGAACCAATTGTTGCAGTCAATATAATAGCAATATACTGAGCAGTGCCTAATTCTATTCCAAACATTTGAGCAAAAAATACAGCAACCAAAGCATAATAAATAGCATTGCCATCCATATTAATTGTTGCACCTAAAGGAAGAACAAAGGATGAAGTATCTTTTGAGACTTCAAACTTTTCTTCACATATCTTCATGTTAACAGGCAATGTTACCATTGATGAAGCTGTGGACAATGCTACAATCTGAGCTTTTATCATCTTTGCAAAAAAATACTTTATTGATATTTTTGAAAAAATTCTTAATATTAAAGGATAAATAATTAGATATTGAAATAATACAGCTACTATATATACAATAAAGAGTTTTATTACAAGCTTGAGTATATCATATCCAAAAGTGCCAACAGAATCTGCCATAAGTCCAAAAACACCAAAAGGAGCAGTAAACATAACAATACCTATCATCCATATAAGAACATCTACGAGATAATTACATCCTGTTATAAGTTTTTTGCTTTTTGTTTTTTCAAGTTTTGATATACCTAATCCTAAGAACAAGCAAAAAATCAATATCTGAAGAATATTACCATCTGATAAAGCTTTAACAGGATTACTCGGAATAATACCAATAATAGTATTCCAAAATCCTGGATGAGTTATATCAGTAGTAGTAATCTTATCAGAAAACAGATGTCTTACATTCTCTATATTCAGACCTATACCGGGTTCAAATAGTTCACCTAATGTAAGACCAATAACAACAGCAAAGATAGTAGTTACAATATAATAAAAAAATGTAGCCAATCCTATTTTCCCAGCTGACCTTGTTGCGCCTAATGATGCTGCACCTGAAATTACAGATAATACAATAAGAGGAATAACAAGCATTTTTATCAATTGAATAAAAATAGTTCCTAAAGGAGCAAAAATATGTGCTTTAGGTCCCATTAAAAGACCAACAGCCACACCAGCTATCATAGCAATAATAATCTGAAATCCTATGTTGGTAATTATTTTCCGTATTCTTATTTTCATTATAATTAATCTTTAATTTATATTTTTATAATACAAAAAAACAAAAAATAATACTATTAATCCAAATTGAATAATTTTATTTTGAAATCAATTTAAATGATTAAAAAATATTAAGGACTTTATCGCTTATATAGATTTAATCAGAATTTATTTCATATATTCAATAACTATATATATTTGTTAAAAATTAGCAGATAAAATTCTTAACGTAGCAAAGCTACAAACAAATAATAAGGTAGTAGCAGTGGCAGTAGCAGTGGCAGTAGCAGTAGCAGTAGCAGTGGCAGTATAATCTATTATTTTGGGGTAAATTTTTCTGGATTATTTGCCATACTTCCCAGCATTTTACCGACTTCTTCATATCTAATAATTAATGATTGGTGAATTTGTCAGGCGACTGCCTGATATTCACAATCATTTGCAAAATCAATCCATACCAAAGTTTCACCTGATTCCCCATCAGCGTCACATATTTTGCTTGTAAAGTTTTTTTGATATTTCGAATATCTCCATTGCTAACCTATAAGCTAACTGATAAACTTTTAAACTTTTGAAACCTCCATTCATTACTAATACTTTTAAAATTAACTTTACTGCGACTGCCGCTGCGACTGCCTCTACTTTATATTTACAAAAATTTGTGCTGAACTTGTTTCAGTATAAAAAAACTTGCTAAAAAAACAAGATTTTAAAAAGTAATAGTATAAATTTTATCTACTATAAAATAACACAATAAATTCTTTTAAAAATATTATTTTTGTAGTGATATTTAATAAAAAAATATGCAAAGAAAAGATATCAATAAACATAAAGCATTAACAAAGGTAAAAGGCAATATTAGTGATAACATAAAACAGCCGTTTTTTAAGAGACAGACAACTATTTATGCAATAGTTATAGCTGTAATAACTCTAATATGTTACAGTTCGTCTATTAACAATGATTTTACAAAAAACTGGGATGACGGCGGTTATATCATTAATAACAATCCTATTCATAAAATCTCATCTGAAAATATTAAAACTATCTTCACTATTTTTTATAAAGGCAATTATCATCCGCTTACCAGTTTAACTTATGCTGTTGAATATGCTCTTGTTGGAGAATCGCCTGCTTTATATCATATTGATAATCTGATAATTCATTTGCTAAATGTATTACTTGTCTTCTGGCTCATTTATTTGCTGTCAAAAAGAATAGAAGTTGCGGCTATTGTAGCTCTGTTTTTTGGCATTCATCCTATGCATGTAGAATCTGTTGCATGGATTTCAGAACGTAAAGATGTGCTTTATTCTTTCTTTTTTCTAGGCTCAATAATTTCTTATCTTTATTATTTAAAAATAAGCAAAAAATACGGTTTTAAAATAAAATTTAAAAATAAATATTACATCCTGTCTTTATTGTTATTCATTTTATCTTTATTATCAAAATCAGCAGCGGTTGTATTACCTGTAATATTAATATTAACAGATTACTATGTATTGCCAAAATATTTAAACACAAAAAAATATGATGCTACAGGCAAAAGAAAAATTATATATAAAACATTAATTGAAAAAATACCATTTTTTATTTTTTCATTTTTATTTGGAATACTTGCAATTTTATCTCAGGGTTCTTCAAACGCGATTCAGGATTTAACTCCAATATTCAGCATTCCCGAAAGATTGTTAATAGTATGTTATTCACTTATGACTTACATATATAAACTTTTTGCTCCGGTAAATCTGTCAGCAATGTATGCTTATCCTAACAGGATAAACAATATATTACCTGCAATATATTATATTGCTCCTTTTTTTATTCTTTTATTTACATTCTTAATATATAAATCAAAAAAAATTAATAAAGACATCATTTTTGGCTCTTTATTTTTCCTTATAACAATAATACTGGTCTTGCAATTATTGCCTGTTGGCGGAGCTATTATGGCTGAACGATATGTTTATATCCCTTATATTGGTTTTTTTTTTATTATTGGAAAGACATATACTTACATCTCTGATAGCAAGAAAAAATCTATTTCACGATTTAAAAACATTTTTATAGTAATTATTATTTCTTTTTCTGTAATGTTTTTTTATTTAAGCAAACAAAGAATTAAAGTATGGAAAAACGGAGAAATTTTATTTACAGATATAATAAATAAATATCCTAATCTGCCTTTTGCTTATAATAACAGAGGATATTATTATTATAATTATGCTAAAGATTATGATAAAGCACTTATAGATTATAATAAATCAATATCATTGGATAACTCGTCTCACAGAGCATACAGCAACAGAGGAGTGCTATACTATAACATAGGCAAATATAACCTTGCTTTAAAAGATTTTAACAAATGCCTTGGTTTAAATAAATCCAATACTGATGCATTAATAGGAAGAGCAAACACTTACAGTTCTTTAAAAAAATATAAAATTGCCATATCTGACTATGACAAATATTTGTTTTATAAACCAAAAAACGAACAAGCTTATATATACAGAGGAATAGCAAAATATAATATGGGAAAACATGATGATGCTATGATTGACTTTAATAAATCTTTAAGCATTATGCCTGACAATGATTTAGCTTATTACTGGATAGGATTAAATTATTTTAAGAAAAAAGATTTTAAATATGCTATAAAAAATTTGGATATATCTCTTAAATTAAATCCAAACAGAACTGGAATATATTCATGGCGTGGACTTGCAAAATATAATCTTAAATTATATAAACAGTCAATAGATGACTATAATATGGCTATTGAAAATAATCCTAATGATGCGTCTTCTTATGTGAACAGGTCTGTATCTTATTTTAAAATAAAAAACTATGACAAAGCATTTCAGGATATTTGTGCAGCAGGAGATTTAAGATATGCTCTTGATAAAGCATATTTTATGAAAGTTAAAAAACTGGCAGCAAAATAATACGGAACCGCTAACAAGATAAAAGATACAAGGCACAAGTATAAAAAATAAAATTTGAGATTAGAATTTGAAATTTGAAATTACTAGGTCTTTGACTAACGGATTAAATAAGGACAAAAGTTTGAAATATAAAACGAAAAACAGTACTATTTATGAATGGTTTATTTTATGTATATTTGTAAAATAATTTAATCATTGGTGTCCGACTAAATTTAAAAATTTAGGCAAAATCATTTCTAAATATTATGAGATTCCTCGCTATCACTCGGAATGACAGTGTTATTTAGAGTTCAGGGTGAGTGTAAGGACGCGTTTTACGTGTCCTTACACTTACCTATCCAACATAACGAAGTTGTCATTCCTTCCGCCTAAGGCGGAGAGGAATCTACTATTATAAGTTCTAATTTTATTTTTAGTCGGACACTAAAATAATTTAATATATATTATGTTAAAATATCCGCCAAAAATACTTATTGCCTTTGGAGAAGCGGCTGCCGGCAATAAAAAAATACTAAAATGGTTAATAGATAATAGTTATCCTGAATTAGCAGCTGTTGCAGATTGTATTCAATCCAGATGTAAAAAATGTGGAAAAGAAGCATTTGACTGGCTTATAAAATATAATTATCATCAGTATGCTGCTCTGTGTGATTCTATCCGTGGCAATGAAGATGCTTATTCATGGTTAAAAAAAAACAAATTTGATTTTTTAATAATAATTATTGATGCTTTTTTTGAAGAAAAAGAAGCAATTGACTGGTTAAGAAAAGAAGATTTAGATATTTTTGTTATAATTACACAAAAAATAAAAATGTTTTTACAAAAAAAAAGAAATGATAAAGGTGATTATCATAAATTTACTTTTTGGTCTTGAAAAAATGTTGTAAAATCAGTATTATCTTGATACAGATTGGTATAACCAAATAAAAATGCAATATAAATATAATACTGAAATAATAATTTTGTATAAATTTGTATATATATTCACATTAATCTTTAAATAATATTATGGATAAAAATAGCATTTTAAGATATCTAAAAAAAAAAAAAAAAATGTTTAAAAATAAATTTGATATTAAAAACATTGGATTATTTGGTAGTTTTGTCAGAAACGAACAAACACCAGATAGCGACATAGATATTGTATATGAAATGTCAGAAGGGAATAATCTGGGTTATTTTCAATTTATAGAATTAGAAAACATACTAAAAAAGTCATTTAAGAAAGATATAGAGCTCATAAATTATAAATATTTAAATCCAATTATTAAATATAAAGCAGATAAGGAGATAATATATGTATAAAGATAAAAATTTGGTTTATATATTGACAATTTTAGAAGCAATAGAAAAAATTAAAATTTATAGTAAAAATTTTGAAAATACTGATGATTTTCTATGGGATAATAATCAGCAAAATTTTAATGCCTCTGTTAATCTTTTAATAACAATTGGAGAAGAAACAAAAAAAATAGATACAGAACTAAAAAATGAATTTACTAATACTGGCTGGAAAGAAATATCAGGTATGAGAGATAAACTGGTTCAAAGAAAATATTAGGGGGACAATAGGTTTTATTGTAACCGTTCATAGCTTGAAATTAAAATAATAAAGTCAAAAGCCAAAAGACAAAAATTAAAAATCAAAAGTATCTTAAGGGGAGTTCTAATAATTACTTTTTATTACAAATGGCTGCAAAATATCATTATTTCGTTATCGGGCAAAATCTTTCCTCACCATAGCTATGGCTATGCCTGCGGAATATTTTACCCTCCGCCTCATACTGATATTTTTCGCTCACTTTCATATACAAAACCAATTATTAGAACTCCCCTTGAGTTCAGAACATTTATCTTGATTTTGAAGTTACGATAGATTTTGCAATTATTTTTATCAATTACTCACAAAATTATTTGTTTTCAAAGGTGTTCGTGATATCACTTCGTTAAGTTCCCTGTTTTCTTTCAACAAAAAAAACAAGTATGGCATCGGATTTGTCAACAAATTTAGTTTTTTCAATTAATCTTAACCAATATAATGATTCTTTAAGTTCTTTTAATACTATTTGTAACTTATGTTGAAAATCTTTTTTGCTTTCAGCGGATTGAGATTTTCACCCTGTTAGATAATTATTCAGACGACCCTTAATAAATCTGTTATTTCAAATATTATTCAGATACTTTTTTCTTTATTTTTTATTTTTATCTAACGAGGGCAAGTAATTTGCTCCTACTGATGTCCCTGCACGAAATAGTTGTCCGTAAACATGACGACCTTCATAAGTTTTGTTTAGTTTTTTGCCTAATTTGATAATACTTACAGCAAATTCTAAAAACCGCTCTGACAAATCTTGTTTCATTTATTAGTCCCTTTATTTTTGATTTTATTTTTTTGTCTTTTGCTTTTTGACTTTTGTCTTTTAAAATAAATATCTTTTATCTTTCAGTTCTGCAATACTGGGTGATGAATGGTTACAAAATATTTTAATATCGTCTCTTTTTCCATAGTACAAATATACTAAATTAAATCTCACTCCCCCTATTATTTTCTTTGAACCGATAAACTTGCTCATGATTATAAAGGCATTGACCCTGGTATTGTCTGGGATGTTATACAAAACAATCTGAATGATTTAAAATCCACTTTAATAAAAATGCTCAAAAAAGTGAATTTTGATAGAGAAATGCTAAAAAATGCATTAGATTCAAAATATTATAAACATTTAAAATATTTGGATAATTAAACTCTGCAAAACAGTTATATACTTTAGGGGAGTTCTAATAATTACTTTTTATTACAAGTGGCTGCAAAATATCATTATTTCGTTGTCGGGCAAAATCTTTCCTCACCATAGCTATAGCTATGCCTGCGGAATATTTTACCATCCGCCTCATACTGATATTTTTCGCTCACTTTCATATACAAAACCAATTATTAGAACTCCCCTTTATTTATCCACATCTTGAATATCCGCATGATTTACATACCAAGCATCCTTCCTGATAGACCAATCCTTCAGGGTCTCCACATTTAGGACATTTTTTATTGGCAGCATAAGTGCCATCAGGTATATATTTTTTCAAAGCTCTTTCTACACCAACTTTCCATGTATTAATTGTGTCAGTATTAAAATTGAGTTTAGATATAAGATGCACAGCAAAAGGAAGGGGCATTCCGTGACGTAATATACCGGATATTAGTTTAGCATAGTTCCAGTATTCTTTATCAAAAGACCTTGACAGTCCTTCTATTGTTGTTTTATACCCATCTTTATCTTCATATTGAAAGTCATAGCGATTTTTCTTTTCCTTTGATTTATTTTTTATCACCCATCCTTTTTGTACCCAGCTTGGGATATAAAAGCCCTCTGCTTTTCCTGTAAATATTTCATAAGGTCTTCCTTTAAGTAGTCCTACAACGGCTATCCACTTTTCATAGTCATTTTGGAATCTTAAAATTTCTGCTTCTATTTTTTCAGGACGATAAGGAGCATTTGTCTCTTTAAATTCATTTTTTGTTTCATCTTTATTATCAGAGATAAGCACACCAGACCTTGAACCTTCTCTATATACAGTAATTCCTTTACATCCTGATTGCCATGCTGTCTTATATATTTCACCAACAAGTTTTTCATCAGTTTCTTTAGGTATATTAACAGTTACGCTTATAGAATGATCTACCCATTTTTGTATAGCTCCCTGCATTTTTACTTTTGCTACCCAATCAACATCATTTGCTGTTGCCTTATAATAAGGAGATTTTTTTGTTACCTCCTGCAATTTGTCTTTATCATAATGTTTTACTTCTTCAATATCATAGTTGTTTACTTTTAACCATTTTAAAAATTTTGGATGAAATACATTATATTCTTCCCATGAATCACCTGTTTCATCAACAAAAGATATTTTCACATCTTTATCATTAGGATTTACTTTTCTTCTTCTTTTATAAAATGGTAAAAATACAGGTTCTATACCGGAAGTTGTTTGAGTCATTATACTTGTAGTTCCTGTTGGAGCTATTGTTAGCAAAGCTATGTTTCTTCTTCCATAAGTTTTCATATCTTCGTAAATGTCAGGGCTTTCATTTTTTATACGATTTATAAAAGGATTATTTTCTTCTCTTTTATAATCAAATATAGGGAATGCTCCTCTTTCTTTAGCTAATATAATAGAAGACCTGTATGTTTCTAAAGCTAATGTTTTATGTACTTCTAATGAGAAATTGATAGCTTGTTTTGTTCCGTATCTTGCTCCGAGTGCTGCCAGCATATCTCCTTCTGCTGTAACGCCTATGCCTGTTCTTCTGCCTTGTATGCCTTTATTTTTAATTTTTTCCCAAAGATTTATCTCTGTTCTTTTAATTTCATTGCTCTCTTTGTCTAAATTAATTTTTTTAAGTATTTCATCAATTTTTTCTAATTCCAAATCAATAATATCATCCATTATTCGTTGTGCATATCCAATATGTTCTACAAATAATTCAGAGTTAAAGCTTGCTTGTTTTGTAAAAGGTTCTTCAACATAGCTATATAAGTTTATTGCTAACAATCGGCAACTATCGTATGGACATAAAGGTATTTCTCCGCAAGGGTTAGTACAAACGGTCTTAAATCCTAAATCTGAATAGCAATCAGGTATAGATTCTTTAATTACTGTATCCCAGAATAGAATTCCTGGTTCAGCAGATTGCCACGCATTGTGAACAATTTTGTTCCATAATTGTTCGGGATTTATTTTTTTAACTATTTTTGGATGAGCAGAATCTACAGGAAACTGCTGTTTATATTCTTTTCCTTCAACAAGTGCATTCATAAAATCATCTCCTATTTTAACAGAGATATTTGCACCTGTAACTTTTCCCTGTTCAAGTTTTGCATCAATAAAGTCCTTTATATCCGGATGTTTAATAGACATACTCAACATAAGAGCACCGCGTCTTCCATCTTGTGCTACTTCTCTTGTTGAATTAGAATATCTTTCCATAAAAGGGACAATGCCTGTAGAAGTTAAAGCACTATTTTTAACCTGACTTCCACGAGGTCTGATATGTGATAAATCATGCCCTACCCCACCTCTTCTTTTCATCAATTGAACCTGTTCTTGATCAATTTTCATTATACCGCCATAAGAGTCAGAATGACCTTCATTACCAATGACAAAACAATTAGACAAAGAAGCTATTTGAAAATTATTTCCTATTCCTGACATTGGACTTCCTGCAGGAATTATATATTTAAATTTTTTAAGCAGTTCAAATATTTTTTCTTCTGTTAAAGGATTAGGATATTTTTTTTCAATTCGTGATATCTCTTTTGCCAATCTTCTGTGCATATCGTCAGGAGTAAGCTCATAGATATTTCCATCACTGTCTTTTAATGCATACTTATTAACCCATACACTTGCTGCTAAATTATCACCTTTAAAATATACAGTAGATTTTTCTATTGCTTCTTTATAAGAATGGATATTCAATTTTTTGTCATACTGAACTTGTTTCAGAATTGTTCCATTTTCAGTAACCTGTGCTGAACCTGTTTCAGTAACCTGTGCTGAACTTGTTTCAGTATCAATATTTTTTATATCTTTTGATTTTTGCATTTCATCTTTAGATATTTTTTTATCAGTAACCTGTGCTGAATTTATTTCAGCATCGGTTAATTTTGTTCTTGCTTTTAATACTTCTTTATAAGGATTAGTTTCTGCCTCAGTAGATGCAGGATTTTCAAATTCTGTATTTTTTACTGAACTTGTTTCTCTATTAATTTTGACTGGGAAAAGATTATTATCCATAATTATTAAAATAATTAAAAAATTGTTTGAATTTGCTTAAACAAATCAGCTAATGCAGATATTTTAATGTGATTTTAAACAAGGTAACATTTAAAGATGCTAAAATAAAAAAACAATTATTTCTATTAGAAAATTTTTAATGCTAAATTTATAAACTTATAAACAATTTATATTTTTCTTATTCAAATAGTTAGACAAATTGTTAACAAATTATAATAATTTGTTTTTGGATTTTGAAGAAAATGATGACAAAAAAAAAGGTAAAAAATTTACACTCTAAATTGAATAATTCACAAATTCATCCAAAAAGTTTGTAAATTACACATATTCAACAGATTAACAAAGTGATGATTAAAAAATAATTTTCTTATATTTTTTAATTTTGTTTTA
>Ga0307990_1003897_pt1 | contig 11158 bp, 7 predicted proteins | sample EllFjometagen129_FD_203168 | JGI IMG/M metagenome (GOLD analysis project Ga0307990, IMG submission 203168) | Marine microbial communities from Ellis Fjord, Antarctic Ocean - #129 | ecosystem: Environmental > Aquatic > Marine > Unclassified | place: Southern Ocean | collected 2014-10-08
GCGCCGGGGAAATAAAACAGGGCGCCAGCACCATCACGCAGCAGGTTTGCCGATCCCTCCTGCTCACGCCGGAAAAAACTATCGTGCGCAAAATCAAGGAAGCGATTTTGGCGCAGCAGATCGAATCGCGTTTTTCCAAAGAGGAGATTCTTCACCTGTATCTCAACGAAATATACTTCGGGCACGGAGCCTACGGCGTGGAAGCCGCGGCGCAAAGTTACTTGAACAAATCGGTCGGCGACCTTTCTTTGGCTGAAATCGCCCTTTTAGTCGGTCTGCCGCAGGCGCCAAGCCGCTACAATCCATACCGCAACCCTGCTGCTGCGCTCAAGCGGCGTCGGCATGTGCTCAAACGCATGGTCGATGTTGGGAAAATTGACAAAACCACGGCCAGGGTCGCCGCCGACGAGCCGCTAAAGCTCGCGCCGGTGGTGGATTATAACAAGACCGTCGCGCCGCACTTCACGGAATACATCCGCCGCTATCTCATGAAAAAATACAGCGCATCCAAGGTTTTGGAAGAAGGTCTTCGTATTTATTCCAACTGTGACCTCGACTTGCAGGACGCCGCTCGTAAAGCTTTGCTGGACGGCTTGTACGAATTGGCGAACAGGCAGGGTTACACCGGCCCGCTGAAGCGCGTGGTCGCCGAGGACCGCCCCGCGTACATCGAGACTCTCGCCGGCAGGCGCGGCGACGGCGAATTGAAAATCGGCAAACGCTTTCCGGGCCTCGTCACGAAGATCAAGCAAAACATCGCTTTCGTGGATGTGGGCCATATTGTCTTGCGCATGGGCGCTCCCGGCATCGCCTGGGTGGAGCGCATCAAACGCAAAGGGCTACCGGATCGCTTCGGTCCTTTCAATGAAGTATCCGAAATTGTCAAAGAGGGCGACGTGATCCTGGTGCGCGTCAAGGATGCGGCCAATGTCACATGCTTTCTCGATCAAGCGCCGGACTGCGAGGGCGCGATCCTCTCCATGCGCCCCGAAACCCGGGAGGTGGTGGCGATGGTCGGCGGCCTGAACTTCGCCGACAGTGAATTTAACCGCGTGCTGCAAGCGAAAAGGCAGCCGGGGTCGAGTTTCAAGCCGGTGGTGTACGCTGCCGCTCTGGACGCGGGTATGACTCCCGCCACGCATGTGCTGGATACGGCCATCGTCTTCGGGGACGGTTGGAAGCCGCGCAATTACAGCAACAAATTCACCGGAGAGGTCACGCTGCGCGAGGCGCTGACCCGATCCATCAACACGGTGACGGTGCGCGTGGCGCAGACCCTGGGCCACGAGTACATCGCGCGTTACGCCAAGCGGCTCGGCATTGCGAGTCTGGCAGGCTCCGACTTGTCCATGTCCCTTGGCGCTTACGAAGTCATCCCGGCCGAGCTCGTCAACGCCTACGCCGTCTTCGCCTCCGGCGGTCGCTACGCGGAGCCGATTTTCATCAAAAAAATCGTGGACCGCGACGGCAATGTTTTGGAAGACAACACCCTGTCGGAGCAGGTCGAGATGACGCCGCCGATGGAAAACATCCCCGACATATCGGCGGAAAAGAAAAAGGATCGGGACCTGTTTGAAGGTGATCCGAACTCGCTGTTTGCCCACGATTCTCCGGGACGGCGCGAGTTCATGGACGATTTCCGACTGGACCTGCGTATCGAAGAACTGATGAAAAAGCGCTCGAAGGGACTACAGAGAATCGAAGAAATCCCCATGCCGCGTTTTCACCGCGATGAAAAAGGGCGCATTATCAGTCGCCAGATTATTAGCCGGCAAACGGCCTTTCTCATCACGAGCATGCTCCACTCCGTGGCGACGACCGGCACCGGCGCGCGAAGCAATGTCTTGAAAAAAAGCGTCGCCGGAAAAACGGGCACCACGAACCGCAACGTGGACGCCTGGTTCATCGGCTTTTCGCCGGACTACCTCACCGGCGTCTGGGTTGGCAATGACGCCGGTTCGAAGTCGCTGGGCAAAGGCGAAACCGGCAGCAAAGCCGCTCTGCCGATCTGGATCAAATTCATGGAAGAAGCCTTGAAAGACGAGGGCGATAAACCTTTTGGCGTTCCGCAGGGAATCGAAACCATGCTCATTGATCCGGCCAGCGGCCTACGGGGTTACGATGAGCAACCCGACGCCTATACGGAATATTTTAAAGTCGGCACAGGCCCCACCGCCGTCGCCCCTCTCCCCGAACAGCTCAAACCTGACGAATTTTTCCAGGTGGATTTTTAGGCCGCAGGGAAAGACTCACTTTTTGATCACGGGCCTTCGTAGCGAAAATGCCCGGTGATTTTGTAGGCAAAGAGTATGTCCTCACATTTCGGCCCGGCGCCGATGTTGTGCACGATCATGCGTAGCTTTCCGTCGGCGCTGCGCTTTTTCACTACGATGCCGATGTGATCCAAATTGCCGGGGATTTTCCAGGTCGCCAGATCTCCCGGCTTGTAGTCGTCGGGATTCTTCGTGACGGCGAGCGCCTTTCCCTTGCGCTTGAAAAAAACTGTCAGATTCGGCACGCGGCGGTGATCGATGTTTGCGTCCGGCGCGGACAATCCCCAGTTCTTCGGGTACTTCGTGAAATGCGCCCGCATGTCCTCATGCACTAACTTTTGCAGATCAATGCCTAGCGCCCTGTAGCTGCGGATCACCACGTCCGTGCATACGCCCTTTCCCGCCGGCACGTCGCCGCCTGGGTACGGGATGCGCACGTACGCCGGGTCATATTCCACTTCGCGGCTCGTGCGCTCCATCGCCGCCGCCGTAAGCCGCTCAGCAAAACTTCCATCTGCCGTCATGGGATAGGCGGCGCTGAGGACAGTGGAATGTGCATCAATACGAAACTGCGTAAATCCATTTGTGATAAATGCTGCTGCAGCCGCAAGGCCGATTGCGCACGCCAAGGCCCGGAGCATTGGAAACGCTTTTTCCTTGAACTTCATAGTTAATGCCTCTAAAATGTCTGCTGCTGGTTAACGTACGCCATTGGATAATTGTAATGGAATTTTCAATAAGGATAAATGATGCATTTTATATTCGATCCGTATCCATTTTGACGACTTTGACAATGCTTCTAATCTTGATGTCGGCGACCTTTCTTTTCCCGGCGGCATGCGCAACGGGGGATGACGACACTTCGACAGGCTCAGGGCAGGCGGACGATGATGACGACGACATCAACGATGATTCCGATGACGACGTAGATGATGATGTTAATGACGATATCGATGACGACTCAGACGACGATGACACAACCACCACTACAACCACCACCACGACAACAACGACGACAAGCACATCGACAAGCACTACAACGACGACGACAACAACATCTACGACGACAACCACGCACCACGAATTCGAATGCCTTGATGGTGCTTTTTGGGCATGCCATCTCGACACGCTGATTGTCCAGGGCCAGTGTTCCGACGACTGCGCGCTGACGGAGGTCCCGGAAGATCCTCCGCCAAGCAATTGCGAAATCGACTCGTGTGTGTACGGGATATGCTTCGTCGAAGCGCAGAATGATTTTGCACAGTGCTCGTGGAATAACCAGTGCGAGGGAGCCTACAACCCCGCATATTTTGAGTGCCTGGCGCTTTGCTATGAAACGCAGGGTCAATGCGTAATCGACCAATGCCCGGAGTTGATCGATTGCCAAAATGACTACATCGCTTGCTCCGCCCTTTGTCCGCCGATTTAGAGGTGTTAAGATGAAGAAGCACGTTCTCTTTGTTTGCACGGGAAACAGTTGCCGTTCTCAAATGGCTGAGGCCTTTGTGAACCGCTTCTTAAGCGACCGCTTCGAGGCAGTCAGCGCCGGGACCGAACCCTCCTCGCCGAATCCACTGGCCCTGCAAGTTCTGGAAGAAATCGGCATCACGCACAAAGGCGCCCGCAGCAAGCACCTCTCTGAGTTTGACGACCGGAAATTCGATCACGTGATAACGCTGTGCGACCACGCCAATGAGACCTGCCCTGTGTATTTTGGGAATACGAAACGGGAACACATGGGTTTCGATGATCCCGCCAAGGCCTCGGGTTCTCCCGATGAGATTCTTGCGGAGTTCAGGCGCGTGCGCGACGAGATCGGGGTGAAAGTGATGGAGTATTTGCAAAAGCAGATAATTTCCGACTGAATCCTTTTTATGAAAACAAAAATTCGCCCATTACTAAAAACCTTTGCCATTTTCCTTATCGCTTTTGCCACAACAGTCGCCGCCGGTTCCCTGTATTACTTTTGGACAACTCAGAAAATCCCTTCCAATAAAAAGGTCGAAAAAATCATTGTGGAAAAGAAAGCCCGCCTCCTGCGCGTGCAAAGCGGCGGCGAAACCATAGCTTCCTATCCGGTTTCACTGGGCCGCGATCCCACCGGAGATAAAAAATGCGAGGGCGACAACAAGACGCCGGAGGGCGAGTACATTCTTGACTGGAGAAATCCAGGCAGCGCCGCCTACAAATCTTTCCACATCTCCTATCCAAACCCGACGGATCGCCTGGAGGCGGGAAAACTCGGTTGCAGTCCCGGCGGCGCCATCATGATTCACGGCATCGGCAACGGTTACGAATGGATCGGGCGCTTTCATCGCTTCTACGATTGGACGCACGGATGCATCGCCGTAACGAACGATGAAATGGAGCAGTTGTGGTGGGCTGTTTCGGATGGAACGCCCATCGAGATCAAGCCTTAAATGTCATTTTCCTCGGCGTCGTCTTGGGCAAAAAGCTTAGGCTCGGATGGAAGCAGAGACATTACATAAAGTAAACTGCCCCGTAACCATTACTAAGCTCCAGGGCCGCTCATTTTCCTGATTCAGCCATTATTTCCAGACAAAATAAGTGCTTAGGTTCCACCAAAGCCTTGGAACGCAAATTGCGTAACTAAAAAGCAGGCCAATGGACGAAAGGCGTTTTTCATGGCATCAAATCGACGAATTATCACTGGAATCGCAATCATTGTGTTTGGCGCTTTTGCGTCCATTGCCAGCGCCGGAGAATTTTCGATCACCGAACACCAGGGTGATGTTCTTATCAGACCAGTGGGCGATTATTTCTGGACACGCATTGAGCCCAGGCAAAAACTTGCCGCAGGCAATCGCATCCGCGTCAGGCAAGGCCAGTTCAAATTTGAATTGCCGCAAGGGACCGTGCACATCAACACCTTCGGCGAGGCCGATATTCCCGTCAAACTGGTCGAAGGCATTGCGCAGACCTGGCAAGGCAGCGTGAAACTCTATATTGGAAATTACAACTTTCTGCTCAATGACGAGACGGAAAAGCAGCCCTTGAAGATCAAGACCCTATTTGGCGAAGTCAAGGTCGCCGGCGAATCCAAGTTCACCATCCGGGTCACCCCGAAGGGCAGCATTATCTCAGTGCATGACGGGAGCGTGCAGATAAGTCACCTGCGCGCGGAGGATGCTAAATCCTTAACGCTGGGCAAGGGCTACAAGGTCATGATCACATCTCAGGGCTTTGAGCTGCCCGAGGGCAAAGCGACCGTCATCGCCATGCGGTAAGCAAATTATGAATTATGAAGTATGAGTTAATAAGGTAAGCGACAATTTCAGCAAGGCCTACTCACGCGGCCAGGCAACATCTACGCGATAGGGAAAACCGGGGGCTAGTTCCCCGCGCATCACTTCACGCCGATCAAGAGATTCCAGGTATTTGTCGAACTTGAGTTGTTCATCTTCGTTGTGTTCAATGAAGCGCCCGGTGTCGAACTTCAACAAGAGCCAAAACAAGCTTTCATCCTCGGTGCGAATCGCCTCCGGCCAGGCCCCGACGGGCAGGATTGTGATGCGGGTCAGCTCTCGATCCGGCGCATCCTCAGGCTCCGGAAAGAATCGAATAACATTGACGATGCGTGAATCGGCGAAGCATACGGCAAAGGAAAGATCGTATTGCGGATCAATGTGGCCCGTCCGATATCGATAGTGAATATAAATCGGGTCCGGGCTGTCTATCGTGCTGACGATTTTCTGGGCAGTTTCTTCCAGTCGCCAGGATGTATCCGGCATGCGTGGCTGGAAGCGGCCTCGCCAGTTGGTCAAAAAGGCGACGACGGGCCTTTTGCCGCAGTTGCCGAGATTTGCCCTTTCAATCCAATCAAGCCCGAAGCTTCTGGATGTGAAGTTGAAAACACTCACGGCCAGGATGAATATCGCGACGCAGGTCCGCAAGGCTTTATGGGGCAAAGAAAAAACGCCGTGCGCGGCGACGAGTGCGACCAGCGGCAGCCACGCGAGAACGTAGGTCATATCCTTTGTGCCAATGAGTGTAAAAATGACGAAAGGCACGGCTAAAGACGCGATGACAATACGCCTGTGCAAAAACGGCTTTTTCCAAAGGGCGATGAGGGAAATATAAAAAACCGTGGTCGCCAGAAGACCGGCCTGGCGGAGTCCGAGTTCGACAAGGTAATAAAGAAACTTAAAATTGGAATCGTACCAATGGTCTCCCGGCGTGAAAAATGACTGCGTGACGCGCTCGCCGATATGCCCTCCGGTCAGGGAAAGATAGCCCAGCAAATAGGGCCAGACGAGCACATAAAAAAGCGCCAGCCCAATGGCAATGTTGAGCCAGAAAAAGATTCTGGTGCGGCCTTCGGCGATATCCCGCGCCGTCGGCCAGATGCTGACCGCCAAAGGTCCCGCCAGGAAAATGAAAGGCGTGCCGCGCTCAGTTAACATCTGCAGGCAGGCCAAAAGAGCGAATATTATTCCAGGTCGCAAGCGCGTCAGCCCTTCGCTTTTCACCAGCGCGACCAGTGCAAAAATATAAATCGCAGCCGACGCGCAGTACATACTGTATGAGCGCGCGAAATCGAAAACTTGCGGCATGAAACTTAAAATCGCCATTCCCAGAAGCGCCGCGCGCCTGCCCACGGTTACCCGCCCGAAGAGGTACGTCGCCAATAGAAGCAAAGCGTGCCAAATGACCATCGGATAAAGGAGAGCGTCTTTGCTTTCTCCAAATATCTTCATGGACCAATATCCGTAGAGGAATAAAAGGCGCGGCGTATCGGTTCGCTCCTCGCGACAAAACAGGTAGCGCCATTTCTCACGGTCGATTCGGTCGCTTTCCCAGTAATCGCGAAACTCGAAAGCCTTCGTAACCAGGTCTCCTTCGCTCACGCCGTTGAAAGCCGTATTCTCATCGATCCACCACAGGTCAACGAAGATGTGAAAGACGATGATGATGGTAACGGCGATCCATGGGAAAACGCGGTTCATACATGCATTATAGGAAAATCGGCGAATCCTAACAGGGGTGCGTTTTATTTTCCTCTGATCTTTCGAGCAGCGTGAATTGACAAGCACGCCGGCAATCGTAAGCATGGCGAAGCATGTTGACCCACTGGAAAAACCTAATATCAGGCGCCGGCGGGAAGATCGCCCCAATCATTGCCTTTCTGCACAAAAAACCCGTCGCCATCTCAATCTCTTTTGTCATCACGGTCATTGCGCTTTATTTCGCCTTAAAAGATGTGGACTTGCAAAAAGCCTTCGACGCCGTTTTGGCCATGCGCGTCTGGCCGGTATTTGTCGCCTTTGTCATTCTGGCCGTTGGCGCTCTCGTGCGCTCGGCCCGGTGGCATTTGCTCATGCGGCGCGCCGGATCAACCTACGGCGCAAGCCTGGAGGCGGTACTCGTCTCGCTGTTTTTCAACGGCGTCCTTCCGCTGCGCGGCGGCGAAGCCGTCCGGGTTCTGTACTTCTCTCGCCGCACGCAGGCGCCTGTGCTGGCGACGACAACCGCTCTTGTCCTGGAGCGCACGCTGGACCTTTGCGCCCTCTCGATCATGGCCGCCATCTTCGTCACGGAGGCGATTGGAAATGAATTTTCCGGCCTGCCGCTGCCGCCCTGGGGCATGGGCGCCGCCGCCGGATCGATCATCTGCGCCATGGTCGGGTTTGGATTCTGGCTGCGTTATCGGGCGCTGCGATCTGGGGACAACACGTCAGGTCAGAGCTTCACGGCGCGTCGTTTCGACGAGGCGCTACGGGGATTGGAAGCGCTCGGATCAAAGACGGACATAGCGCTCATCATCGCTTTGTCATTGGGCATGTGGATGCTCACTGTACTGCCATTCATCTTTTTCTTCATGGCTTTCGGCGTATCCATCACGTACTCCGCGGGCGTCATCATTTTGCTGGGGATCACCTTCGCTATCGCCCTGCCTTCCTCTCCCGGTTTCGTGGGCACGTACCATGTCGGCTTCGTCGCCGGCGCCGCCCTCGCGGGAATCTCCAAAGACGCTGCAATCCCACCGGCCTTTGTCAGTCACCTCATCACGCAGGTTCCCTTCATCATCGCCGGAGGGATCGTATTGGCCACCGGCGGTCGGGCGGCGCTGGCAAAAAGCAAAAAGTGAATTGAGAAAGCGTTTGGATTTCGGGAAAAATGAGGTTACATTTTCTTTATTGGCTGCTTGGAAAAGTCGGAGAAGTAAAATGCCAGGTAAAAACGATTGCACTTCAGAAAATCGATATGAGATCAATCTGACGCCAAACGAATTCGGCGGATTTTATGCGAGATTTCCCGATTTCCCCTCAATTTTTACAGGCGGGCAAACAGCTGAAGAGGCGATGAAAAACGCCAAAGAGGCGCTTGATTTGATGATTGATGAATATAATGACCGCAAAATTCCACTGTCTGAACCAAAAACTGAATACAGCGGTCATTTTAATTAAAATAAACACCCTTCCGATCGGCGGGAGTGTCTGGGTATCATGTCAGTTGCGTTGTCAGCAACCGCATCCTCCCTCGTCGTCTTCTCCGGTTTCGGCACTGAAGTCATCCTCATCGTCATCCTCTGAATACTTTTCGTCGTCTGAATGAGTGGAATCATCTTCCTCCGAGTCGAAAGTAATCTTTTGAAACCCATCATGGCCTATCCGATCTTCCCCAATGTCCACGGGCACAATGAGAGGACCATATTTCCGGATGTCGCCGGTGGTCTGATATTCGCGCAGGTAATAAGAATAAACCGCCTCGGCGATAGTATCGTTGTCGATGCTCGTGTAATCCGAGCCGTTCGGATCGTTTTCGCAGGGGATAATCATATCCAACTCGACGTGGTTCTCAAGGGCGCATTGCGGATTTTTCAGGCTCTCAAATTCGCCCACGATGCAGCGAAGGATGCTAAAAGCCCCGCATTCGAACTCCGAGCCGGTTTTCCAGTCCAAAACGACGCCCTTTTCCGTTCGAATTGCGGAAAATTCCAGCAGGTTAATAGCGGCGGCGTCGTGGCATTGGCAATTGACTCCCGGTGAATCGCAATAGCAATAGGGCGTGTCGCCGCAGCAGGGATTGCCGGCGTGTACAGTGCAGTCGCCGCTGGAGCAGGTATCCGTTCCGTTGCAAAAGTTCGTGTCGTCGCATGATTCGCCGTCGTTATTGGACCAGGCAGTTGGGCCGCTTTCGAAGTTACACACCAGGCAGTTATTATCGTCTTTCGTCGCCGCGTCGGCATAGCAGGTTTCACCGATCCAACAGCCTGAGTATTCCAATTCCAATTTGCTATAAAGGGAATGGAACGAGCCACCTGCAACAGATGTGACAGAATCTGTCTCAATCGGAACCGGGCTGTGGCGATCCGTGATCGTCCCGTCGCCAAGCTGACCGTACCCATTATTTCCCATGGCCCAAAGAGAACCGTCGGATTTGATGAAGAGGCTGTAAAGACGTCCCGCGGCCACGGTAATCACACCTGAGGCTTCAATCTGCACCGGGTTGTGGCGATCCGTGATCGTCCCGTCGCCAAGCTGACCGTACCCATTATCTCCCATGGCCCAAAGAGAGCCGTCGGATTTGATGAAGAGGCTGTGAAGACTTCCCGCGGCCACGGCAATCACACCTGAGGCTTCAATCTGCACCGGGTTGTGGCGATCCGTTGTCGTCCCGTCGCCAAGCTGGCCGTACCCATTATATCCCATGGCCCAGAGGGAGCTGTCGGATTTGATGAAGAGGCTGTGATCACTTCCCGCGGCCACGGCAATCACACCTGAGGCTTCAATCTGCACCGGGCTGTCGCGATCCGTTGTCGTCCCGTCGCCAAGCTGGCCGTCCCCATTCCAACCCGTGGCCCAGAGGGAGCCGTCGGATTTGATGAAGAGGCTGTGATCACCTCCCGCAGCCACGGCAATCACACCTGAGGCTTCAATCTGCACCGGGCTGTCGCGATCCGTTGTCGTCCCGTCGCCAAGCTCGCCGTCATCATTGCGTCCCATGGCCCAAAGAGAACCGTCGGATTTGATGAAGAGGCTGTGACTACCTCCCGCAGCCACGGCAATCACACCTGAGGCTTCAATCTGCACCGGGTTGTGGCGATCCGTTGTCGTCCCGTCGCCAAGCTGACCGTACCTATTATATCCCATGGCCCAGGGGGAGCTGTCGGATTTGATGAAAAGGTTGTGAAAACCTCCCGCGGCTACGGCAATCACGCCTGATGTCTCAATCCGCACCGGGTTGTGGCGATCCGTTGTCGTCCCGTCGCCAAGCTGGCCGTCATTATTAAGTCCCATGGCCCAAAGATCGTGCTGACCAGCCAGGCACTCATCCGTTGCTTCCGAGCATCTGATATTCACACACCAATAATCACTGAGCCCGTCGCACGGATCGCCGGTGTGGCCGCACTCGTCATTGTCTTCATTGCAATCAGAAGTCTCATCCCCATTACAGAAAATGCCGTCGTCCAGAGGACAGGGATTTCCGCTGGAGGCTTCGCAGGAATCATCGGCTTCGAGGCAGTTTTCCACCCCGTTACAATACGATCCATCGTCGCAGGAATTGCCGGCATGGTCGCATACATCGGTTGACTCGTTGCATGAATCGACGCCGGTGCACCATAAACTATCGTCGCAATCCTTAGCGCTTCCGCCCTGGCATAAACCGCTCAGACATGTCTCGCCTTCGTTGCAGAAAAGGCCATCATCGCACGTTGTTCCGTCATCTAAACCGTAGCAATAATCCGCAACTTCGTAGTGGTCGGTGACTTCCTGCGCTGTCAGGGGGCGGTTGTAAATCGCCACTTCATCCAGCGTGATATTCCAAGCATTTTCTACATCGGCTTTGCCGAGGTAAATGACGTTGTCCGTGTTCGATGGTGTGCCGGTCGGCTTATCGGTTTGAACGAACGCCGTTCCGTT
>Ga0307990_1003898_pt1 | contig 11157 bp, 8 predicted proteins | sample EllFjometagen129_FD_203168 | JGI IMG/M metagenome (GOLD analysis project Ga0307990, IMG submission 203168) | Marine microbial communities from Ellis Fjord, Antarctic Ocean - #129 | ecosystem: Environmental > Aquatic > Marine > Unclassified | place: Southern Ocean | collected 2014-10-08
TGATGCGCCTGGGCCATGGAATCTACACCCGCAGCCTGGCCCCGCTTCTCGGCGGGATCATCGCCCGCGACCGCGGCGCGTACCGATACCTCATCGACTCTGTTGTGGACTTCCCCCCCACCGATGCCGTGCTGGAAATGATGACCCGTGCAAACCTGTCCAACCCGCTTGCGATACCAATGACCGGCGGGGCCGTGACCGTCTTCATCGCAGGGGCAACTTGACAGGCCGTTCAGCCCGATTGCCTTTCATCAGGCCCATCAGCCCCGATTCAGCGGGCACGACCCGCTGGGGCATGAACCTGCGTTGGCGCAACCGGCCGGTTCGCTCCTGGCGGGACCCATCTTCGCCGAAAAGGTGGAAAACGCCTTCTCGGTCCTGGCCGAACCGCACTGCTCGCAGTTGTGCGGGCCTTTGGCGCCGAACTTCTCAAGGAAACTTGTCACGTGCTCGCACTTGCGACACAGATATTCAAAAATCGGCATACGTTTACTCCTGATCGTCGTTGAAGCATATTCTAACAACCCATGCCGCGACCGCGAAGGTGCTTTTTTGCCAGGCCCGCAGGAAAGCGACAACCACAATTACTCGGCCGCGGCACAAATGAACTGGCACCGACTGGCCGGGATGAGTTATCCTTTGGTGAACCCGGCAGAACGCGGCATGTCGCGTCCTGCCGGAATCAGGCGTCACAGAAAGTCGCACTGGCCGGAGTCTCCATCACAATGCTGCGATTGGTCGTATGCGACTGGAACGGAACGTTGCTCCGTGAGAAGCTCGAGGAAACGTTCTTCCTGGGCCTCTGTCGGCGCGCTGTACTGCGCGCAATCAGACACGGGCAACTGGGCAAGCTGTTTCGCATCATGCTGGCCGGACTTCGCGGATTCCGGGAATACCGCGCCGCCCTACGCCGGCCCGACCGCGTGCCCCATCACATTACCCGCGTTGTCGAGATGCTGGACCCGCTGGTCTTCCGCGGCCTTTCCCACCCGGACTTGAACGACTATACCCGATTCTACGCCCGCCGGGCCCAGCCGATGCTGGATGCGCGGCTCTTGGCCCCGCTGGAACTGGCCCGCAAACGATTCGGCCTACCTGTGGGCGTGATCTCCTCCGGATGCCGGGCCGGCATCGAGGCGACCACGTTGATGGCCAACGACCCCGTGGATTTTATCTGCGCCAACGATTTCTGGTGGGATGGCAACCGTACGGGAGGATTCCGCTTCAACCTAACCGACAACAAGCTGCAACTGTTGGACATGGTCCTGGCCGAGCACGATGTTGACCCCGCCGACGTGATGTACATAGGCGACGGCCCTTTGGACGCCGAATGTTTCGGCCGGGTCGGCTGGCCCGTCGTGAGCCTCTTCGCCTCACACCGCCACCGACGCCAGTTCGCTCACGCATACGGCGCCTTCGCCCCGTCAAGCCAGGCTGCATTCCAGGAACACCTTTTCGCCGCTTGCGAGGGCAGGAAGCTTAACCACAGAAGCACTGAATCCCAGAGGTGAAAGGACAAGGCCTTATTCCGAGTGGTCAGTCCTTCTTTTCCACGCAGATAAGCCTGCCGTGAGTGCGAAGCAGCATTCGCTTGCCGGCAAAAGCGGGCGTGGCGAAAGAAGCCTCTCCCAGCGAGGTCGTGCCGAGTAGTTTGAACTTCTCGGCCGCGGCGTAGCAGAACATCGTTCCCTTCCGACTGATGACGTATATCCTCCCGCCGGCGCAAACGGGCGAACCGTAAAACTTGCCCGGCACCTTATCCTTCCAGATTACCTCGCCGGTTGCGGCGCGGTAGCATGCTACACCGCCTGAGTCTTGCACGGAAAACAGCAGTCCGTTAACAACTATGCCGGTGGGGACGTAAGGCGCATCGCGCTCGTCCTTCCACGCCGTCTGGGCCGGGCCGCCGGGCGAGGCGGGCGGCCTGATGGCGATGATCCATTTTCCTCTGCCGCCCGTGCCGCTGCTGCTGACGATGAGTTCACCGGCCTGGAGAGGCGATGCGACAACCCGCAAGGGGTTCGCGTCAGCGGCTGTCCAAAGTTGCTTACCCGTATCGAGGTCATAGCCGGTCAATCCGCCCGCGGTGGACGACAATACCAGATGCTCGGCGCCGCTGACTGAACGATAGATCAGCGGCGTTCCGTACGCGGCCCGGCCAGGCGCCCGCTGGACGCGCCACTTGATCTTCCCGTTGGCGGCATCGATGGCAAGAAGGACCGACGGGCCCTGGTTATCATTGGCGACGTACACCATGCCCTTGTGCAGAATCGGCGTGCAGCACGGGCCGTGCGAGGTCTTGTGAGTGCCCAGGCTGTGCTGCCAGATTTGCTTGCCGTCATGGTCCAGGGCGACGACGGTGACGGCCTTGGCGGACGCCCAGCAGACCACCAGCCGCTCAGCGTCGATGGCAGGGGTGGACGCAGCCAGGCTGTTGTCCCTGTTGTGCCTGAAGGCCTCCAGGCGAAAATCCCTGGCCCAGACAGTCTTACCGTCAGCGACGGATACGCACACGACCCGGCCCTTGCCGATCTTCTCATCGCAAGCCAGCAAGAAAGCCCTCTCGCCCCAGACGACCGGGCTGCCGTAGCCGACGCCCGGTATCGGCACGCTCCAGCGGAAGTCCTTCTCGGTGAACTCTGCCGGCAGGTCGTCGGGGTCAATGGTCGCAATGCCCGCCCCGCCGGGACCGCGGAACTGCGGCCAGTTCGCTCCGACCGAATCTGCCGACGTCGTCGAAATGCCCGCCGCCGCGATGACCAGCGCGGCAAGCCCCGCCGTCGAAAGGACGGAATGACCAGAATGACTCATGGCGCTACTCCTAATGGGTGTCAATCTCAGTGTAGCACAAGGTACATCGCGTCGGCGGGCATTCGGAAGCTCACCTTGCCGGATTCACGCTTGATCGGCACCTCGGCTTGAGCTTCGCCGTTCGGGCTCAAGGCCATCGCGCGGGTAACATTATCGTTCGCCAACGTCAACGACAAGTCGTTCTCGACAATCATCCACGGCGCCTTGCCGTAATTGACCACCTCCAGGCCCGTGTGTCGGCCCTGTTTGTCCGACCATGATGCCTCCTTGACCTTCCACCCGGCCGGGCGGGCAACGGTTCCCACCTGCACGAGCACCTTCCGGGACGTCCGTAGCGGCAGAGCATCCATGGACACCACCGCCACTGTGGCGTAGTCGTTACCCACGGTCATTTCCACATCGCTCATCTTGAGCTTGCCAACCTTCTTGAGGAATCCCGTCGCGCCCTGGGCCTTGGGAGCATCGAGCGTGCAGACGCCCTTGCCGTAATCCCACGACACCTGCCCGGTGACGCTACGGACCGTCTTGGCGGCGACGTCAATGTAGGGCCGCAAGTCCGCGACTTTGGTCTGCCCGGCATCGTAGCTCACCACCACCGGCCCCACCAGCAGCGCCAGCGGGTTCACCCTGCCGCCCGAGGCCGCCTTGCCGGGCTGCTTCTTGTCGCGGTTGGGATCGTACTTGGTTCCCTCTACCACCACCGGCGTGCGGCGTCGCCACAGGTCGGCCAGCGGGCGATGCTCCTCGATCACGCACCGACCGCGCTGTACGTAGTTCCCGCGAAACATCAACGCCCCGGCCGGGAAGTTGCCCATGATCCCCGGCGAGTGCGCCACCCACTTGCCGACTGATGGGAGGTAGCCGTTGGCCGAGCCAGGCCTGCGCCATTGGGGCTCGCCCATTGAAAACCAGTACAGCCCGTCGACGCCGAGCAGCGACTGGTAGACGCTCACGAGGAACGGCCCCTCGGACTGGTATCCAAGCGGCGGCACCCAAAGCGCCTCCGGTACGATTATCGGATGCCCGGCAACCTGCCGCAACGCCACCGACAGGTTCCATGGCTCGAACAGAACCGACCGGTTGCTGAAACGGTCGCCGCTCACTATAGCCCAGCCGCGGTACTTGCCCTCGTGCCGCCCGCCCGTGTAGTAGCGGTTGACGCCCAGGACCTCCCCGGCCGTGTAACTCCATCGCTCGGCGTCACCGAGTTTAGCCTCGTCGGCCGTCCGCCAGTTGCCCGGGTTCACGAGCTGCTTACAGCCCAGGTCCTCGCGAAGGTAGCGGCGGATATCCAAGTTGAAGTCGTGCATTGTCTCGGTCCAGAACTGCGTCTGATCCGCAAGCCGCACCGCCTTGCCCGAGCCTTCCTCGACCGGCTGGGTCATCTCCCATACGTGGCGAAAGCCCACGCGCCCGGCGGCGAAGTCGTCGCCGTCGGCCTTGAAAGTCTTCCACGCAACCGAGGCCTTCGCCAGCGAGCCATACTTCCTGGCCGACCACTTGCCAAAGAGCTTCTGGAGAATCTCCAGGTCGCCGCCGGCGATGTTGCTGACGGTCCAGAACAGCAGCGAATCCTCGTTCTGGAACTGAATGATCGCCACGGCAGGGTCGTCCTTGAGGGCAACGCCCGTGTAGGGATTCTTCACCGTCAGCAGCGCCCGCAGCCAGGCCTTGTAGGCCGCCTGCAATCGCGGCTGAAAGAACAACAGCCCGTGCATGTCCTTGCTGCCGTTGGGAAGGTTCCACTTGGGTTGCGGTTTTACGGGCATGGCGTAGTAAGGCGAGAGGGTCATGTAGATTCCTTCTGCCTTCATGGCTGCCACGTACTGCCAGAGCTGGTCGCGAGCCTTCTCGTCGATATCGGCTAGGTCGGAGTCCGGGCTTTTCGCTTGGATATTGCCATGCCATCGAACCATATTTACGCCCCGCTTGGCCAGGAACCTCGCGTTGTCAGCCAGTGCGTCGCGACCCTTTCGCCAGACGAAGCTGTTGACGGCCCAGAAACGTATCGCCTCGCCGTCGCCACGGACAAAGTCCCCGCCGTCGCTGGAGAGCCTGATGAACCCGTGCTCGCCCGCGAACTTCTCGTTAAGGCTGCGAAGGTCCAGCAGGGCCGTGGGGCTGTACCTATCCCGGCCGGGGGTGAAGGCCCATTTGCCCGGCTCGGCTATGACAGGAGGCGGCTTTACTCCGACGGCCCCTTCCGGCTGGAAGGGCTTGTCGGTGAAGACAAAGCAGTCGATCGCGCCGTGATAGTGGTTCTTGCTCGTCGTGCGGAAAGATATGCGATTTTCGCCCTTGGCGAGTTTGACCTTTCCGACCTTAACCCACGCTATGAATCGCAGGTCTGGCTTGCCGTCGGCTGCGATATTCTTGCGCTCCACGGATGCGTCAAAGTCAACCGCCCGTGATGGGCCGCCGTTAAGCCTGTATTCCAACGAGGTCTGCACGGGATTGGCCCGAAGCCAGAATACGTACATCCCGGCCTTCGGCACGGCGAACCTGTACGAACACTCGCCACGAACCTTTTCGTTGAAGTGTGATATCCAGTCCCCGCCAGAAAGCTGCTCGCGGTGGATCTTGTCATACCACCACGGATGCCGCTTCATGGATGTGCTCGAGGGCTTCTCGCCCTCGACCCATATTTCCCCTGCCGAGGCCCGCGCCAAGGCGCCGGCCGCCAAGAACAAAACCGCCACCAATCCGCTCGCCCAGCGTTTGCGAATCCTCGCTCTGTACTGCGATTCCCGTTCGGCCATACTGGTCGCATCCTTCCAATAAGTCAGTTTCCCTCCAGCCAACCTGAACCGCCAATGTCTTCAAGCCCCACCATCGCCTAAGGGGGCGGGGTTTGTCAACCCAGCGAGAAACGTTGGACACCAAGCGGTGTTTCATTCACTGGCACTATTGAACGCCAGGAGCAGTTCGCCTGCCGCAAAGGCGAAAAGACCGCCGGTGTTCGCGAGTTCATTTTATGCCCGTAGACCTGTCTGCAATATATCACATCCTTCTAACAAGGGAGACCAGCGAATGTCATCGAGTAAGCGGAAGTTGAATCGGCGCGGCTTTTTGAAGGGCGCGGCGGCTAGCGCGGGGGCTGTGGCTACTTTCACCATCGTGCCACGACACGTGCTTGGCGGACCCGGGCGGGTGGCGCCCAGCGACACATTTGGCGGGGCACTGATCGGCTGCGGCGGACGCGGGGGTGGCACGTTCAGGGAGATGAGCAAGGGCCTTAACGTAGTCAAGCTGGCAGACTGCGACGTGAAGTTCAAGAATCGTGCCGACAACAAAAAGATCTACACGGACTTCCGTCGCGTGCTCGAGCGCAAGGACATCGACGTAATCGCCATCGCCACCCCGCCGCACTGGCACGCCCTGATCGCCATCGCCGCCGCCGAGGCGGGCAAGGACGTCCTGGCGGAAAAGCCGATGACGCGAACAATCGCCGAAGGCCGGGCTATCGTCAACGCTTTCGACCGCTACAAACGGGTCTACCAGGTGGGCACTTTCGGGCGGTTCGGAATCAGCAAAGGCGCGGGCAACATCCTCACCCACAAGATCATGGCCAGCGGTCTGCTCAAGAACACAGAAGCCTGCTATGTTCGCCGGGGCGGATTCAAGGTCAAGCAGTGGTCCGGCAAGGCCACCATCGCCCCAACGCCTGTTCCGCCCAATCTGAACTGGGATATGTACGTCGGCCCATCGCCGATGAAGCCTTTCGTGCCAACTCGCGTTGGCGGCACGCACCGCTGGTACTGGGACTACGACGGCGGCGGACTCGGCGACATGGGCCAGCACGCACTGGATCCCATCAACTGGCTGTTCGCCAGGGACCACACCAGCCCGGTGGAGATCGAGGCCTACGCGCCGCCCGCACACCCGGAACTGGCGGGGATGTGGGGGTGGTCCAAGCTTAAGTACGCCGACGGCTTTACGCTGGTGCTCGAAAGCGGCGAATGGGGCGAGCCGAGCGGCATGAAGTCTCGCCCGCCAAAGCTCGATGACCTGAGTGAGGCCGACCGGAAGAAGGTCAACAACATGCCGAATCCAGCGCCGCTGCTGACTTTCGGCGAGGCAGTCAAGGTTCGTGGCCAGGCCGGCGGGCACCCCGAGGCCGCCCACCGAACCGCATGTCTCATGCACCTGACCAACATCGCCATCCGCACTGGGCGGAAGCTCCACTATGACCCGGTCAAGGAACAGTTCATCGGCGACGCCGAGGCCAATCGGCTGGCCTACCAGCCCATGCGAGCCCCCTGGCACCTGTAGGCGACCCGTGGAAGCGCGAACCCAAATAGCGAAAAGGACCACCACTACCATGGCTGACAATACAAACGTCGAACAACTCGTCGCCTCAATCCCCGACCTCGACAAGCATGGCAAGGTCGACGGACCCAAGCCCGACGATGCCAACAAGACCTTCGAAGCCCTGCTCACCGGCGGGCGAAGAGCTATCGACAAACTCCTGGGCATGATCCGCGAGGTCGATAACGGCGAGGACTGGAAGGCGCGTTACGTACTGCACGGGCTGGCGCACTACGTGTGCCAATCCAGCAAGGCCGAGCAGCGAGGACTGCTCGTGGACGCGATTGTCGCCAAAGTAAAGAGCGACGCACCCAAGAACGTCAAAGCGGCATTGATCCGCGAACTTCAGGTCGCCGGCTCGGCGAAAACAGTCCCGGCGCTGGGGGAGTTCCTAGCCGACGACGAACTCTACACATGGGCCGCCAGTGCCCTGCTGGCCATCGGCCAAGCCTCGGCTGGGGAGTTTCGAAAAGCCCTGCCCGGCGCGACCGGGCGGGTCAAGGCGACCGTCATCCAGAATCTCGGCCTGCTGGGCGACGCCCGGGCCATCTCCGCGATAAAGCAGGCGGCAAACGACGGCGACCCTGATGTGCGACTGGCGGTCTGCGGCGCGCTGGCGAACATCGGCGACGAAGGCAGTATCGATATTCTGATCCGGGCATCCAACACCAAAGGCTGGGAACGAATGCAGGCCGCAAAGGCTTGCCTTGTGCTGGCGGAAAAACTCGCCGCTGCCGGCAAGAAAACTCCGGCCAGGAAGATATACCGTCACCTCGCCGAGACCCGCAAGGACGACGAAAAGTACATCCGCGATATCGCCGCGGCGGCAATTGGTTAGCAGTCCGTTTAGAAATGGACCGGCCAGCGAGAGCGAGCAAGAATGTCGAGCATCAAGGAAGAAAACGCAGGCAATGCCTTAGCATTGCCGAGGCCTTTTAATACTGACGCAGACGCGCAGACATTCGGGCCGTTCGCAGCAAGGGCAGCTTTCTAAGCGGGCTGTTAGACGGACAATCTAACTGTAAGTGCCAATCTCCAGCCCGCGTTTTACGAAGAACTTATACGTCTCGTAATTGACGCGGCTCGATACGCTGTGGTCGGTGTGGAGCACGTAGCCCGAGCCTTCCATGGCGACGGGAACTTTCTTCATCAGTTCCGCCTCCACCTGGGCGAGGTCGTTGGATTCCAACGCCCGGACGTCCAGACCGCCCATAAAGCTGATGAGATCTCCGTATGTGGCCTTGAGTTCCACCAAGTCCATGCCGGCCTTGACCTCCATCGCCTGGAGGCAATCCATGCCCGCCTCGATGAGCCCGGGCACCAACGGCTCGACGTAGCCGCACGAATGCAGAATGATCGGCAGGCCGAGGCCCTTGGCGAATTCGAACGTCTTCTTGTGCGCCGGCCAAACTATGTCCTTGTACATCGCCGGCGACATGAAGGGCTTGCCTTTGAAACCCATATCCTCGTAGAACCAGACGGCGTCAGGCAGGCCTTCCTCCTCGAACAAAGTCTTCTGGACATCGATGATCAGATCGGCGAAGACGCTGCACATATCCTTGACCCACTCCGGTTCCAGCGCCATGCCGATAAGCATGTGCTCGTGCCCGCAAACCGGGTGCATCAACTCGAATACGTTCACGCCGGACCAGCAAAAAAACAGGTCTCGCTCGGCAGCCAAACTGCGGGCATTGCGGTAGTTCTCAAACGGAATGCGCCGACGCAGCGTGCTCCTGTCTACCAGTTTCGCCCGGACATGCTGGTCCCAGCTTTCGTGGTCGTGGACGAGAAAGTCCACGTGCTCCGGCGTGCCGCTCTTGTTCTTCCACCATCGCAGCAACGTACCGTTGCCATTGCGAACGAGCTTGGTTTCCTCGGTCTCCTCGACTATCTCCTGGCCAAAATCGAGGTCGGCCACCAGGTTCGGCCAGCCGGCACTGCGTATCTCCAGGCCGAAATGGTCGGCCAGAGACTCATCCTCCTTGACGTGGCCAAGGGCGGCCCAGGCCTTCTGAGTTTCACCCCAGAAACTCTCATGCACGCCGATGCGATCCGCTGCCTCACGCCTGATAAGATGCCCGATCCGCTCACGACTCGTCATTGTCGCCATTGTCACTCCCGGTTAACGCGAACATGAAGCGAGGCCCGGGCCGCCGCCGTTATGACGGCCATGGCCCGGGCCTCGCCGGTGATATCAACTACTCGGACCGGCCGAACAACACCGGACCGATAACTCAGCGGGCCTTTACAAACCCATCGCCTTCCGCAGGTCCTTGACCTTGTTGGTCTTCTCCCAAGTGAAGTTCTTGCCCTTCCGGCCGAAGTGCCCGTCGTGGGCGGTGTCCTGGTAAATCGGACGTAGCAGGTTGAGGTACTTGATGATTTCTTTGGGCTTCAGCGGGAAGACATCGCGAACAACCTCAGCCAGGCGATTCTGATCCACCACAGCCGTGCCTTCGCAATCGATGTGTACGCTGACAGGCGCAGCAACGCCGATGGCGTAGCTCAACTGCACCTCGGCAATCTTGGCCAGTTTGGCTGCCACGATGTTCTTTGCAACGTGCCGGGCCATGTAGCAGGCCGAGCGGTCTACCTTCGACGGGTCCTTGCCGGAGAACGCCCCGCCACCATGGCTGCCCCTGCCGCCGTAGGTATCGACAATAATCTTGCGACCAGTCACGCCGGCGTCGCCGTGTGGACCGCCGATGACGAACCGACCCGTCGGATTGATGAGGAACTTGATCTTGTTGCTCCACATTTCCGGGCAATGGTTCTGGATGACCGGCTTGACGATCTTGTTGATCATCTCCTTGCGGGCCTTGTCGGACATATTGCCTGTCTTGGGATTGATGATCGACTCGTCATGCTGAGTCGAAAGCACGATCGTGTCCAGGCCCACCGGCTCGCCGTCCTGGTAGGCGACAGTCACCTGGCTCTTGCCGTCCGGGCGAAGCCACTTCATCTCGCCGCTCTCGCGTGCCTCGCTCAGGCGATGTGTCAGCCTGTTGGCAAGGTGGATCGGCAGAGGCATGAGCACCTTCGTCTCATCGCACGCGAAGCCGAACATCAGGCCCTGGTCGCCGGCGCCCTGTTCGAGTTCGGCACCCTGGCCTTCGGTGACGCCCTGCGAAATGTCCGCCGACTGGCTGTGCAAAGAGCGGAGCACCGCGCACGAACGATAGTCGAAACCCATCGATGGATCGTCGTAACCGATCGACTGGATCGTCTTGCGGGCTGTCTCGTCAACGGCCAGCAGGGCCTCCTCGGCCTTGTGGTTATGAACGGTGATCTCGCCGGCAAGAACAACCAACCCGGTGGTCACCAACGTCTCGCAGGCCACCCGAGCTCGCGGGTCTTGCTTAAGCAGGCTGTCCAGAACTGCGTCGGAAATCTGGTCCGCTACCTTGTCCGGATGTCCCTTGGTTACCGACTCGCTCGTGAAGTATTGCTTCGGGCCATTATTGCTTTGCTTCATAATCCTGATCGCTTCCTTTCTCATGGCTACCCGACCTGTCAGGCTCGCCGAAGTTTCGAAACTCAGAATCCGAAAGTTTACTATATCACCCCCCCAATCTGCAATACGACATTACCGTAGAGATTCGCTTTGCTGCAAAGTCACCATGGAAACCCCATCCGCAACGCTAACTATTCACCCGCCCAGCGAAGCAACATGCCTCCCCCAACGCGCCAGAAACGCCGAATCCACCTTAACGCCCATCCCAGCCCCGCCAAGAACCCCCAACCGACCGCCATAACCGAACCGCGGACTCCGACCAACGATGTCCCCAGCCATCAAGAACCGCCCGTAATTGCCCTCTACATGCCTAACTCCCGGTCCAACAACCTCTAAAAGCCGACGCTGGGCCGCCGAAAGCACCCCGCTTTCGCCCACCATGCACCCCAAAACCACCTTGGAACCGCGCCCGGCCGCACTCAAAACCATCTTCCCAGCCCTCATTACACCCCCGTTTTTGCTTATGCGCACGTTCAGCCACACCTTTTGGGGCTCTTCCAGCAACGTTTCTGCATCGTTGCCGG
>Ga0307990_1003900_pt1 | contig 11156 bp, 3 predicted proteins | sample EllFjometagen129_FD_203168 | JGI IMG/M metagenome (GOLD analysis project Ga0307990, IMG submission 203168) | Marine microbial communities from Ellis Fjord, Antarctic Ocean - #129 | ecosystem: Environmental > Aquatic > Marine > Unclassified | place: Southern Ocean | collected 2014-10-08
TTTTCAGAAAACAAACTGCCGATTAGTTACCTGCTTAATGACCACATGCAAAACTTTCTCAAGCCTGCTACTTCGCAATTACCTGTTTCAAAACTCCCCGATAATTTCTTCACTCTGCCTTTTGATGCTAATTCTGATTTGAAGGATAATTGCCTCACTCTCAGTCCCAGCAGCATTATGAATCTGATTGACCAGCCATTTTTGTATCATATAAATAATATGGTGTATCTGCGTGAACGTGAAAATTATCTTGCTATGGAATATTCACACATACAATTAGGTGACATAATTCACGAAACTTTCAATCGGGTATGGCAGCGTTTACTTAACTCAGAAGAAGGCAGTAAGGTTCACTATAACTTCCGATATAATAGACAAAACTATGCAGAACGTGCCCTGGAAAATTATTTAGTACAAACTCCTTCCATGCTGCTGCAAAAAACTTACGATCATTCTGAGCTGTATTTTCAAAAGATTGTGAAGGTCTTCCTCATCGATTCCATAAAGAAATTCCTGCAAATTTGCGATGAATATTACACTGATGTGCGCATAAATATCATCCCTGAAAAAGATAGAGTTTTTGAAAGAATTGAGCTTTTTAAATTGCCCGATTTTTCCGTTGCCCTCAAAGGTAAAGCAGATCTTAGAATTGAAAACAACGATACCGGTGAAAAGCATATTTATGATTATAAATCCGGTAAATCAACCACTACCTCAAAACGCAATTATGAAGCGCAGCTCAATATGTATCAACTGCTATATTATGCTCAGGAAGAAAATGTTAGAAAATTTATTTATTTCGTTTCTGACCAGGATAAGAAAGAATTCAGCCGCTCCAAAAAATCTTCTGCTGAACTTATTGAAGAACTCCAGAATATTCTGAAAGAACTAAAAAATACAGGTTGGTTTATGGGCGTAAAAAAAGATAAATATGAAAATGAAAACCTCACCCGCCGCTCAATTATGACTATCGGGAGGAATGAATAATGACATCTAATTACATGAAACCTCGACTCATTCGTGCCAGTGCTGGTACTGGTAAAACCTTTCGCCTTTCGCTGGAATATATCGGGTTGCTCATCAAATATCGTGAAGAACTCAATTTTGAGGAAATCGTTGTTATCACCTTTACCCGCAAAGCCACTTATGAAATTCGTGAGCGCATTATTACTTTCCTAAGCCGCATCGTAAACCAATCCGATGATCATCTTATGCTCTCTGCTAAACTGCATGAATATTATGAAGATATCGTGGTCGATGACGAGGTGCGCACCTATCTGCAGCAAGTTTATCAGCAGATCATCACAAATAAATCACGACTTAATATCAGCACTCTTGATTCCTTCATAAACCAGATTTTCAAATCGCTCATTGCTCCATATTATAACATCGCGGAATATGACATCGATCCCCAATGTAACGATAAGATTCTCCCTAAACTCTATGATGTGATTTTGCAGGACGATAATTATAAATTGCTAAATAGCATATTTCAGACTACTCACAGCCGGCAAATATCAAATTACGATAAATTCATTAAAAAAATACTCGATGACCGCTGGCTTTTTGAATTTTACTGGCGTGCTGAAATCCCGGAAATCCAATCTATCGCTGCTGGTGAAAAAGCTCTGGCAAGTATTAAAAGCAATGCTGATGAACTTTTTTATTCTTTTGCAGACTTGATCACAAACAACTATGCTGACCTGCCGTTTACTAAAATTATCAATAAAGACTGGCAGCTGATTTTAGCAAAATATTATCCCGACAAAGAGCCAGAAACACTTGAAATCGCCAGCCTTCTCAGATTGTTATTTGAAAATGAAGATTTTCTGATCAATGAAAACAAGTTGATCGCAAAAGTCACTAAAATATGGAATGGCAAAAGCATTATCACTAAGAAAAAATTCCCCATTCTTTTTGAAACATTTCAAGATATGGCAAATGACCTGGCGCAAAGCTGGCAGCTATTTCTCTACTATCGTCTGGCAATTCCTGAACAAAATGCCATACTCCAAATCGCAAGTCTGATCTTTGAACGTTACGATGAGATCAAGTTCCGTGAGAAGGTTTTCACTTATTCCGATCTTTCCACCTATACCTGGAAATACCTCTATGATGACGCGATTTCTATCATTGATAATAATGAAGTTATCAATATTTTTTATGAACAGCTTGCCTACCGTATCAGGTTTATTCTCATCGATGAATTTCAGGATACAAGCATCTTGCAATGGAATATTTTCTCTCCTTTGATCAATGAAATACTCGCGGGAAATGGTGTGAGCGAAATCGGTTCCGCTATCATCGTTGGTGATGAAAAACAGGCAATTTATGCCTGGCGTTCCGGGGAACGTGAACTCCTTAAACGTATGGAATCCATCATCACTTATCCATTTTTCAAAGACACTCTCGAAGATTCATACCGCAGTAGTAACGCAATCATTGATTCTGTAAATATGCTCTTCGGCAGTGATTATTTTAAGGATTATGCAAAATTACTGGGCTGGGATTATGAAAACGTGAATTGCAAAAGTAAACTCCCAGGTTATTGCCGTTTTCAAATCACAAACCTATCACGCAAACCTGATAAATTCACTTTTGAAAATGCTGTTGACCAGTTTATCACAGATACATTTATTCCGGCAATTGCTACTGGTAAAATCATTCCTGCGGAAACTGCCATTCTCACTCGTTCAAATAATGACATCGAAACAATATGCGGTGTGCTGCGTGAGCATAAAATCCCTTTCATCAATGAAGCAGGGCGTTCTTTAATTAAGCATCGTGCCATAAAACCGCTGGTGTTTCTACTTAAATGGTTCAATAATTTCGATCTTTATAATCTGGTTCTGTTTCTTCGCAGCGACATGATACTCATTGATTCCACTATTCTCAAACAGATTCTGGCGCTTAAACGTAATCTCACAAAAGATGAGCAGGATTTCAGTCAGAGATTATATTCCAATCTGGCTCACGATCCCGTTGTTTCTATTTTAGCAGACCTGCAATCTCTCTGTTATGATCCGCTGCTCCTCATAAAAACGGCTATCCGCAAATTTAATCTTATCAATATTTTTAATCAGGAAACTGACTTCGTTAATCTCCAAAAGTTCCTGGATAGAATTGCCGAATACTTTTCCGGTCAGCCGGATTTTTTGCAAAACATCTCAGGGTTACTTCTGCATCTTGCTGAAAAAGAATCTTCTGAAGAGTTTTCTCAAGCCGGCATCCAACAGCAAAATGCAGTAAAAGTAATGACAGTACACAAATCAAAAGGTCTGGAATTTGATACCGTAGTCTTTATGCTAAAAAATTCTCGTGCGGGAAACCATGGTCAATCTTTAGAGATATTCCCCGCTTTTGATCCCACTTATTCGCAAATCGAAGATTGCTTTTTCTCTTTTAATTTCGCCAAATATCTTGATGCCTCTCCCCAATCCCCGCTGGCTCAAAACAAAAACCTCAAGGATACCATCGAAGAAATAAATATCTGGTATGTGGCTCTCACACGACCAAAACGTAATCTCTATACCCTTTACTGCTATGAAAGTGTAAAAGGTCTCGAAAAACATCTGGAAGAATTTGCCGCCCCTAAATTGAATACCGGCAAATTGATGATACATTGCCTGATAAATGAGTTTTCTTCACAAATCGAGGAAACAGAATATGACCATATCATCGAAACTGGAACTCTGGAAACTTTCACTGAAAAAGATGAACCGGATATTGAAATTTTGCCTTCTTCTATAGATGTTTCCGAGTGGTTTGATGCTTCTGTTCCTGACTTCAAAGAGATTGAAAACTGGCAGCTCTGCCTCAATCCTCTTGCCCTAAAAGCTGAAGCAAAAGCTAAACTCATGGGTAATCTCGCGCATTATTATCTGCAGCAAATTGAATTTGATGACTACAGGCAAAGAGAAATGGCTCTTATTGCAACCATTAACTATTATGGTAATCTCATTTCACAGCCAGTTATCAAGGATACTTGTTCCAAAGTTGATAGCTTTCTTGATGAACACAATCACTACTTTGCAGAAAATAAATGGGATATCGCCTATCGTGAATATGCCATTTACAATGGTCATAAAGAATTCCGAGTCGATAGATTACTCATCAGTCATTCCCGCTGCGAAATAGTTATTCTTGACTATAAAACAGGAAGAATTAACGATAGTAAACAGCTAGATAATTACCGGAATATTATTGAAAAGATTCCTTTTGTGAAGCAGAATAACTACAAAGTTCACACTGGGATTTATCTTAAGATCGATATTTCATAAAATCTTACGGAGGTTTTTATATATGAGTAAATTAATGGTTTCTGTCTCTGGCGTGAGAGGCATCTATGGAAAAACTCTCACTCCTGATCTCGCTCTCAGATTTGCTGCCCACTTTGGCATTTATTCCAAAAGAGGCAAAATAATCGTTGGACGCGATTCTCGCACTACTGGTCCCGCAATGTTTAATGCCATCGTTTCAGGTTTATTGAGCGTCGGCTGTGATGTCCTGGATATTGGTATCGTTTCCACACCCACTGTCCTTCTCGCTGTCGAAAATGATGACTCCGCTTGCGGAGGTATTTCTATCACTGCTTCCCATAATCCTGCCCAGTGGAATGCCATGAAATTCGTCGGTGAAAACGGTATGTTTCTCTTTCCTGAAAAAGCTGATTCTTTCCTCAATAGTCTCGATACAGTTCCTAAATGGATAGGCTATGACAAAATTGGCGTTTTATCAAGTTATGATAATGCCACTGCTGAACACATTTCTGCTATCATGAAAGTCCCGTATCTCAATATCGAAAATATCCGCAAAAACAAATTTAAGGTCGTGATCGACTCCGTAAATGGTGCCGGTGGTCTTATATCTCCCCTGCTTCTCAAAGAACTCGGATGTGAAGTTATTGAACTTAATTCTGAGCCTACAGGTATTTTTGCACATTCTCCGGAACCACTAAATGAAAATCTGGTGCAACTTACTTCTGCGGTGAAAAAGCATAAAGCCGATATCGGTTTTGCCACTGACCCCGATGTGGATAGACTCAGTATCGTTGATGAAAATGGTAATTGCCTCAGTGAAGAATTTTCACTGCTCCTGGCTGAAGATTATATTCTCTCACGTAAACCCGGTACTGTTGTCACTAATCTTTCTTCCTCAATGGCTTCTGAAGATATCGCTGCCCGTTATGGCTGCAAAGTTATTCGTACTCGCATCGGTGAAATCAATGTTGGCAAAAAAATGCTGGAATTGAATAGCCCCGTCGGCGGTGAAGGTAATGGCGGTATCATCTGTCCTGATGTGCATTATACTCGTGATGCTCCTGCCGGAATGGCTCTTATTCTCGCTTATATGGCGCAAACACAAAAAAACATCAGTTCGCTTGCTGCCAAAATTCCTCGTTATTTCTTTAAAAAAGACAAGATTAAGGTTGATCCCGATAAATTAGATGATGTGATGCTGAATGCTGAAAAACTCGCCGCTGTAAATACTGTGGATAGAACTGACGGTATCAAAATACTCGGTGATAAATATTGGATTCATATCCGCAAAAGCGGTACGGAACCTATTGTTAGAGTTTACGTGGAAAGTGATTCTTTGCAAAAAAGCGAAAAACTCTGCAGCAATACAATCACCGATCTGCTCAAAGACATTTAAAATTATTTAATATAGTGGATTTCAAAAGTTTTGAGGTGGTCTACATTATTGTTTTAATGTTGATTGAACGGTTCTTTAGACAAGACTTTTGAAATCCGTCCTATAATGCTATTTTCTCCACTTTCTCTTTCACCTATCGCCGCAAAACATCGACACTGTCGATGCACTCCCAGACGTCTGCAATATCTTAGCAAAATTAGATGTTTTCTATACTTTTCAGTAAATCTTAGATTGAATATTTTCCTGAATTCCATAGATTTTATTCTCTACCGCATTTTTACCCGCCTACTGCAAAGTTTCGGGCTACTTCCGTTATGATACTCACCAAACTCATAAAATCAATTTTTCACCCCTTTATTGCTGGTTAAATCAAATTCAGTGACTGTCTCCTTATGCTAATTGCTAAACGCATCTTCCAGATTTTCAACTCCACCCTCCCCCAAAAACCACAATTTTCCACCTATATCCCCCACACAAGCCAGACACCCATATCAAAAAAATGTCATGGGTGTCCGCCTTGTAGGACTTTTGTTGATGTGATATGTTACATACTAATATTTATGGTTTAATAATAGTTAAGTGGCTATTGATAAATACATGTATATCAGTTTTTTATACAATCAGTATCGACAATACAAATGTATGTTCTATGGTTAAGTAACTATATTTAAAGTAATAAGTGATGTAGAATCCATTATAATATATTTAGTAATCAGGGAAGTTAAATTGCAGGTAAAAGAGGTATATATCACGTTATGAAGGTGATAAAAAAAAGATTTGCACTAACTTGAAATATGGCAATTCTGGTGTCGTGTTATAGCTTGTTATATCACAACAGTTTAACCGGTTTATAATCAATATTTGAAAATAGACTATAAAGTGAGCTAACTTATTGATAAAAAAAAGTTTGACACTGTTATGCGTATTGATAGAATGACCCCTGTAAATAATGGCTTAATTTTTAGTGAAAAAATATTGAAAAACGAAGTGAGGAATTTATGTCAGAAAGTACCTATAATGCCAGTAATATCAAGGTGCTGAAAGGTCTCGAAGCAGTCCGTAAACGTCCGGCGATGTATATCGGTGGCACGACTGAACGAGGACTTCATCATCTTGTATATGAAGTAGTGGACAACAGTATTGATGAAGCGCTGGGGGGATATTGTGATAAGATCGAAGTAGTGATCCATGCGGATGGCTATGTAACAGTAATTGACAATGGACGTGGAATACCGGTAGAGATGCATAAAGAAGAAGGAATTCCAGCAGTAGAAGTAGTAATGACGGTATTACATGCAGGTGGAAAGTTTGATGACAAAACCTATAAAGTTTCCGGTGGACTTCATGGAGTAGGCGTATCTGTAGTTAATGCATTATCAGAGCGTCTTGAGGTTTACATTAAAAAGCACGGCAAACTTTATTTTCAGGCATACAGCAAAGGCATTCCTGTTACCAAACTGGAAATATTGGAAGATATTATTGATCTCGAGGAAACGGGAACAAGAATAAAATTCATACCGGACAGCACAATATTTGAAACCACGTATTTCAGTTTTGATTATCTCAGTGTGCGTCTGCGAGAGCTGGCTTTTTTAAATGGAAACATTTCAATCATTCTTCGTGACGAGCGCAATGGAAAAGAGCATGAGTTTAAATATGCAGGTGGAATAGTTGAATTTGTATCGTATCTTAATGTCAACAAGAAGCCATTGATTCCCGACCCACTTTATATTGCAGGTTCCAAAGGTAACATAGAATTTGAACTGGCGTTGCAATATAACGAATCTTTCCAGGAAAACATTTTAAGTTTTGCCAATAATATCAATACGATTGAGGGTGGAACTCATTTAAGTGGATTTAAATCAGCTCTTACACGTACGGTAAACACCTATATCCGTAATGATAATTCAATGAGCAAAGAAAAAGTAATGCCACAGGGCAGTGATATCCGTGAAGGTTTGGTCTGTGTGTTATCAGTTAAGCTGGGAGATCCTCAGTTTGAAGGTCAAACGAAGACAAAACTGCAAAATTCTGAAGCGGAAAGCGTTGTAAACTCTGTGGTTTATGAAAAGATGATGATCTATTTTGAGGAAAATCCTGCCCAGGCAAAAGCGATTTGTATGAAAGCATTATTAGGTGCACGTGGTAGAGAAGCAGCTCGTAAAGCACGAGAGCTTACGCGGCGTAAATCAGTATTGGAAAGCGGCAGCCTTCCCGGAAAACTTGCTGATTGCTCGATTCAGGATCCCACTCAAACTGAAATATTCCTGGTGGAGGGAGATTCTGCGGGTGGATCTGCCAAAATGGGTAGAGACCGTACATTCCAGGCGATCCTGGCATTGTGGGGTAAGATGCTCAATACTGAGAAAGCACGCCTTGACAAAGTGCTTAATAATGAAAAAATCCATCCGATAATATTGGCATTAGGTGCCGGCATCGGACAGGAATTTGATATCAGCCGTCTGCGTTATAACAAAGTGATAATCATGGCGGATGCGGATGTGGATGGTCAGCATATTGCGACACTGCTTTTGACTTTCTTTTTCCGTTATATGCGTCCACTTGTGGAAGAAGGTCATGTTTACGTAGCCCGTCCTCCCCTGTTTTTGATCAGGAAAGGAAAAAAGAAGAAATACGTATATTCTGAAGACGAACGTAATTCTGTGATTGAAGAATTTGGTGGTTCCACCGGTTTACACATTCAGCGTTATAAAGGTTTGGGTGAGATGAATCCAGAACAGTTATGGGATACGACCCTTGATCCGGAACGTCGCATCTTAACTGCAGTTAAAATTGACGATGCCATCGAAGCAGACCGCATGTTTACAGTGCTGATGGGTGATGAAGTAGAACCGCGCCGCAAGTTTATAGAAGAAAACGCCGAATACATCACGGTTGATGTATAGGGAGGAAAGATGATACATGATAGATCGAGAATAGAAACTATAGAAATTGACGAAGTATTAAAGAAAGCATATCTGGAATATTCCATGAGCGTGATCGTTTCCAGAGCATTGCCTGATGCACGGGATGGTTTAAAACCTTCTCAGAGACGTATATTATATGCGATGCATGAATTGAATCTGACACCAGGTAAAGGATTTAGAAAATGCGCTAAGATTGCCGGTGATACTTCCGGTAATTATCATCCTCATGGTGAACAGGTGATTTATCCCACTATGGTGCGTATGGCACAGCCTTGGAGTTTGAGATATATGCTCGTTGACGGGCAGGGTAACTTTGGTTCACAGGATGGTGATCCACCTGCTGCTATGCGTTATACGGAAGCACGCCTGCAAAAAGGTGCTGTTGATCTGATGGCTGATCTTGATAAAGATACAGTTGATTATCAGTCAAACTATGATGATACCCGCAAAGAACCAAAAGTATTTCCCTCAAAATTCCCTAATCTGCTGGTGAATGGATCTACAGGAATCGCTGTTGGTATGGCTACTAATATGGCACCTCATAATATCGGAGAAATATGTGACGGAATCACGGCACTTATCGATAATCCTGAGCTTACCCCTATTGATATGATGCAGTATATTGAAGGACCCGATTTTCCCACAGGTGGTTATGTGATCGGTAAGGCAGGGATACGAGATTATTTTGAAACCGGCAGGGGCAGAGTAATGATGCGAAGTAAAGCAGCCATAGAATTGAAGAATAACGGGGCAGAAATTATCGTCATTACGGAAATACCCTATATGGTGGGTAAGACTAACCTCATTGAAAAGATCGTAAGCCTGGTTAAGGAAAAACGGATTGAAGGCATTTCGGATATTCGTGATGAATCCGGCAGACAGGGTATGCGCCTGGTGATAATGGTGAAGCGTAATGCAGAAGGCAGCTCAGTTCTCAATAAGCTTTACAAGTATTCGCAGTTACAATCCAGTTTTAGTGTCAATAACCGCTGCCTGGTTGGCGGCATTCCAAAAGTGCTTAATATTAAACAACTTATAGAAGAATTTATTAAATTCAGGCATAAAGTAGTTGTCCGCAGAACTCAATTTGAACTTGATAATGCTGAGAAACGCTTGCACATTTTAGAAGGTTTGCGGATAGCATTAGACAATATTGATGAGGTGATAGCTACGATCCGTGCTTCCAAAAATACTGCTGAAGCAAGCCAAAATCTGCAAGATAAATTTAAGCTCAGCGAAATTCAGGCGAAAGCTATTTTGGAAATGAGACTGCAGAAACTCACAGGACTGGAACGTGAGAAACTGGAAGCTGAATATAACGAGATTTTGGAAACAGTTGCCTTGTTGCATGAAATATTGGAAAAGCGTGAACTGCGGATGAATATCATCAAAGAAGAAACTAAAGAAATCCGTGATAGATTTGCTGATCCCCGCAGAACAATAATTTTGGAAGGCTCCACAGACATTGATACCGAAGATATGATCGCTGATGAAGAGATGGTTGTTACCATTTCTCATGAAGGCTATATCAAACGGATGTCCAGCGATACTTATCGCAAACAGGGACGTGGCGGCAAGGGACTTTCAGGAACCAATCTCAAGGAAGAAGACTTTATTGAATCTATCTTTGTGGCTTCCACTCATGCTTACATCCTGTTCTTTACTAATCTGGGAAGATGCTATTGGCTCAAAGTTCATCGGATTCCTAAAGTCGGCAGAACAGCTCGTGGAAAGGCAATCGTTAACCTGATCCAGATCCAGCGTGATGAAAAAATTGAAGCATTTGTGACTGTGCGTGATTTTGATCAACCATATCACATTACGATGGTCACGCGCAAGGGTACGATAAAGAAAAGCGCATTAAAAGCTTATAGCCATCCTCGCGTTACTGGCATCATTGCCATTAACCTTGATGATGATGATCAATTGATCGATTCACGCATCACTGAAGGTGACAATGATATTATCCTGGCTACCAAATATGGCTATGCTAATCGCTTTGACGAAGGAGACGTTAGGTCAGTGGGCAGGAATTCTCGCGGAGTACGCGGCATCAGCTTGCGTGATGAAGACGAAGTCGTGGCAATGGTGATCGTGAAACGTGAAGGCACACTTCTGGCTATCAGCGAGAACGGCTATGGAAAACGCAGTTTCATCATGGATTATAAGACTACTAAACGTGGTTCAAAGGGTGTGATCACACTCAGAACAAATGCGCGTAACGGTAATCTGATCGCACTCATGGAAGTGGTCGATAATGACGACCTTATGATCGTGACTAAAGACGGCATGATCATTCGCCAGTGCGTTGATAAGATTTCAGTGATCGGTAGAAATACTCAAGGTGTAAGACTCATCGGACTTAATAAAGGCGATAAAGTGTTTGATATTGCCAGAATTACTCCGGAAGATGATGATGAAGAGAACGATGATGTGATCATTGATGATACTGAGGAAAACCCTGAAGAATCTTCACTTATTACCGAACCGGAAACTGATGTTGAAGAAGAAGAGTCACCTCTGGTTATCGAGCCAGAAGATGATGAAGAAACCGAAGAAAAATTGCCGAAAGAT
>Ga0307990_1003902_pt1 | contig 11154 bp, 12 predicted proteins | sample EllFjometagen129_FD_203168 | JGI IMG/M metagenome (GOLD analysis project Ga0307990, IMG submission 203168) | Marine microbial communities from Ellis Fjord, Antarctic Ocean - #129 | ecosystem: Environmental > Aquatic > Marine > Unclassified | place: Southern Ocean | collected 2014-10-08
CCAACGCCACCATAAATAAGTTCATCCATACCTATTTGATCAAACATATACTCCTACAAGATGAATTGTTTTTTATCTCCCTAACGGCGCCGCGCATCCCAGCGTCCGCACCATCCTGTTAATAACGCGCAAAATTGCCTATTTAACGTAGATAAACGCGCAATAATGCCTATTGTTTGCTTATCTGTATTATATTGGAAAAGAATATAAATTTGGTTGGTTTACGGCTTTCTGGTGCCGTTTCTGTGCAATTATTTTGGTTTGATGACTTCCAGATCAAAAACACCTGTATATATTGTTTTAAGCTCAAATTTTTACCCCCTGAAGATGAAAGATACCTCACAAAAATCATTTGGTGTCTGATTAATGATAAGATGGTTTTATTAGGTGTTTGATATCAAGCCAATTGTTATTCACAATCAGGAAATGGAAAAATCTAGTACCATCTGTGTCACGAGAACTGCTTGGAGGTGTGTTTTGTTGGGTGGGATTATAATGAAGCTGAAAAAAACGAATAATTAGCGGAAGGAGATTGAATAATGACTATGATATTCTCATTGGATTTGATGATAGCACTGACCGCAGCAGCAGTGTTGGGTGGCCTATTAGGTCTTGAGCGGGAAATCCACGGTAGGCCGGCAGGGCTGCGTACTCATTTGTTGGTCAGTCTTGGTGCCGCGGCTTTTATGCTAATGTCACCTCTGGTTGCATCAATGAGCCAGAGTATGCCGGGAGATCCAGGGCGAATTGCTGCTCAAATTGTCACCGGGATCGGTTTCTTGGGAGCAGGCGCAATCGTCAAAGAAGGAGTCAATATTCGCGGGTTAACAACAGCTGCTTGCCTATGGGTTGCTGCTAGTATAGGGATGGCTTGTGGAGCAGGTCTGTTTGCGGAAGCAGTATTAATATTTGCGCTTGCCATGGTCGCATTGGTCCTATTACCGTATGTTGAGTCTAAGCTTAAGAAGCATTCCTATCGGGTACTTGGGATAACCCTGCCAATTAATTCAGATATAAGTTCAATCCTGGAAACTATTCAGGCCAAAGATGTCCTAGTCGTTCGCTCTGACTTGGAACGGGATTATACAAAGAGTATATTAACAGCAACTTTTGTAATTCGGCTGTATCACAAGGGAGGAACTGACAAACACGAGCACGGTATAATCAAGGCAATCGAGAGACTTGATCTACAACCCAAAGGCATTACCTGGCGCCCCCGCTAGCGCGCCGTTTACGATGTTTGGATAGTGTATATCGATGGAGGTTTCCTCCAAAAACAAACCCTTGATATGGAAGAACATATCCTTCGAATTGGATTTTATTTCCTCCTGTGTGGTTGATTTCGTGGAACATATCACCCGATGATTAAGATTTAATTGCTTGTTAAAATTATAAACAGCGTGGATTTTCTGACTGAAATGTGTAGGGGATAATAATTTATTTGATTTCGAGTCGCCAGTCCAGTTAATGAGACTATGGTTTCTTGGTGCAGTTATGGTGCAATTGGTATGGAAGGATGGAGATTGTGCTCTTGATAGACTATTTCAAGTTCATCTCATCGAGAGGGTGGACAGGATTTACCCACATGGAAAGGATTTTCAGTCCTCTCGTTTAATTCGAAGTCAAGAGTTTGCCCTGAGCGAAATGGAGAAAAGCCGAAGGGCTCAATTCATTGAGCTACGGGTGCCCGGGTGAGAGAATGTATCTTTCCAAGGATTAAAATCAGGAAATGGAACTGCTGCATTTCCACTTGATCAAATCTTGATACTTCCTTGTTCTCGGTACAACTGGAAATCCCAGGCAATTATTAGGTAAGGGGATAACTGCTAGACCAACAAACTGACAATCCCCAGGAAAAAGAGAAAGCCAAACGTGTCGGTAAAACCGGTGACAAAAGCAGCGGAGGCCAGTGCCGGATCGACATTGACCTTCTTTAATCCCAAGGGAATAAGAACGCCGGTCGCAGCAGCCATCAGGAAATTAAGGATCATTGCTAAACAGATACCAGCTGCAATTCTCCAGTCACCCTTCCAAATATATGCGATAGCAGCGGTGATCAGCCCGATGAGAGCGCCATTAACCAATGCAACCCGTAACTCCTTGAACAGGTAGCGCGAAAAATCAGTGGGCGCTATTTCTCCCAGCGCAATGCCACGCACAATGACCGTCGCGGTCTGGCTTCCGGCATTTCCTCCTTCGCCTGAGACCAACGGCAGGAAGACAGCCAGCGCTACCATCCCGGCGATGACTTCCTCAAAAACATCCACTACTGAGATGGCAATGAAGAGGGTTAGTATATTGATCGCCAGCCAGGGCAAACGCTTGAGGATGGATTCTTTCACCGAGCGGAGGTTCTTTTCTTCACCGGTGATACCTACCATGCGGTACATATCCTCGGTAGCTTCGTTTTCAGAAACTTCGATCAGGTCATCGGCGGTGATGACACCCAAGAAACGCTCGGTCTCATCCACAACAGGCAGGACCAAGTATCCGTGCCTTGAGAGCGTGCGCGCGCATTCTTCCTGATCGGTGGTGACCAGAACAGAGACCACGTTGGTCTTCATCCGCTCGGCGATGAGGGTATCAACTTGAGTGGTGACCAAGTCCCCCAGTCCGATCACACCCAACAAGTGTTCCTGTTCATCCAAGACAAAGAGATAATACGTGCTCTCCACTTTCGGCCCCAGGCGCCGTAATTCAGCCAGGGCTCTTTCAGCGGTCCAGGCCTGATGCAGTGTGATAACCGCTTGGGTCATGAGACCCCCCGCGGTATCGTCGGGGTAACGCATCAGGGAGATTACATCCCTCGGATCATCCATCTCGCGCAGGGTTTCGGTGACCTTTTCTTTCGATAAATCGCCCAGAACATCGGCGGCCTCGTCTGTCTCCATCTCGTCCAGAATACCTGCCAACTGGTCAGATGGGAGCATTTCCGCTACCTCAGCCGCGTCTTCGTCATCCATCTCCTCGAGCACATCTGCGGAATCCGTTGGGTTTAAGCGGGAAAGCAAAGCCACCTGATTCGGCATATCCAGTTCCTGAACCAGATCAGCCGTATCGGCGGGAGGCAGGGTGTCGATCAGACCGAGTGCCTCCTTGAAATCTTCGTTTGCCAGGGAAATTTGTAACTCAGTTAGAACTTCGTTCAAAGTTTTCTCTTTCATGATGATGCCTCCAAACAGAGCGTCTTGTGAATCTACGTCTAAAAAAAGAGCTTAACCACCAAGCAATAATCGCCATCTGCCCGCAAGTTCAGGTCCAGTGTGTTTAGATAATCATCCGATAATGAACCCGCATAATTAGTCTCACTCTCAATGTTAGTTTAGGTTGATTAAATAAGATAGAGGGAATTAGGAAAGTCTCGGTACCATATAGTTGTTATATCAATGGGCAATGTTCTCTGATCGAGTTTAATTCATTCTTCAATATTTCAATAATTATTCTGTAACTTCTTGATAGTACTTTGATTTTGTTATAGTAATGAAAAAACCCTTGGTTGGAAATAGGCCGTTAGTGAAACTTCTTTCTATAAATTGATAAAAAAGTAGGTCAGGTGTATCCTTTAGCAAGGTTTCTAGACCAAAAAAGGAGAACACCATGACCTACTATAAAGATTTTACCTTACCAGTTGAATTATTGGAACAAGTTACATCCGAAGGACTTGAATACTTACCAACGTTGATCGAAGTCTTGATTAACACCGCGATGCAAGCTGAGCGATCCAAATATCTCAAGGCCGATCTCTACGAACGGGCCGATCAACGAAATGGGTGTGCCAATGGCTACAAGCCCAAAACGGTCAAGACGCGGATCGGAGATAGCACCTTTGATGTTCCCCTGGTCCGGGGTGGCAGATTCTATCCGGGAGCCCTGGAAAAGGGACTGCGAAGTGAAAGGGCTTTGACTATGACGCTGGCCGAGATGTATGTCCAGGGTGTTTCACCCCGGAAGGTCAAAGCGATCACCGAGAAGCTTTGCGGAACATCTGTCTCCTCAACACAGTTGAGTAAGGCCACCGCCAAGCTGGATGAAACCCTGGAAGCATGGAGAAACAGGTCCTTCCTTGGGTGTCTTCCGATACCTTTTCCTCGATACCCAGTATGAGAAACTCCGCCAGAACGGTCATATTCAGGATGCGGCAGTGTTGATCGCCAGTGGAGTGGGAGCAGACAGCAGACGGGCGATTTTGGGCGTTTCCGTCTCTCTGGGCGAGCATGAAGTACACTGGAGAACCTTTTTGCAATCTCTTGTGGAAAGAGGGTTGCGAGGAGTGGAGTTGATTACCAGCGACGGTCATCAGGGGCTGAAAGCTGCTCGCAAAGCCGTTTTTGGCGGTGTTCCCTGGCGGCGGTGCCAGTTCCATCTCCAGCAGAACGCTCAGGCCTATGTGCCAAGACAGAGTATGAAATCCGAGGTGGCAGAGGATCTGCGCAGGATCTTCAATGCGCCCAATCGAGTGATGGCAGAGAGTTACCTGGATGATACCATCCGCAAGTATAAGAAATCCGCTCCCCGTTTGTCTGGCTGGATAGAGCACAACATCCCGGAAGGGTTGACCGTTTTCTCCTTTCCGCCAAAACACCAACGGCGCATTCGGACTTCGAATATGTTGGAGCGTCTCAGTCGAGAGATCAAGCGCAGGACCCAGGTGGTGACCATCTTCCCCAATGAAGCTTCTTGCTTGCGTCTGATCTCAGCTTTTTTGATGGAGAAGAGTGAAGAATGGGAAACCGGAAGAATTTATTTAGTTTTGAAAGCTCAGATTAACTTGTTCAATGGATACACTTGATTTAATTTACAGAAAAGAACTTGCACAATCAATAGGCCAGGGGTTTCAACTTAAAACGAGTTGTCTCTATTCCTTCATTTGTCGCGCTTCCCAATATATAAAAAGCAGATTGACAATTATGTAGAACGGTCGGTATAATAGGCGCTGAGGTGAATATGAATACAAGAGAAAATCTGGTAAAAACTACCTGCGACCTACTCGAAAACCAGGGCTACCATGCCACTGCCATGAGCCAGATCGTAGCGATCAGCGGATCCCCAAGGGGATCGATGTATTACCATTTTCCAGGAGGCAAAGAAGAACTGGCTGAACAAGCTGTGCTTCGCTCTGGTGAGGTTGTGTCCAGCTTGATCAAAGATAACTTTCGGGATGATTTGTCCCTTGAAGATGCCCTTGCTGATTTCATACTTGGAATCGCCCGGGGAGTTGAAATCTCCGATTTCAGATCCGGAAGCCCCCTCACAACTGTAGCCATGGAGACGGCCACCACTAATGAACGCCTGAATGCTGCCTGTCAGGAAGCTTTCAAGAATATTCAATCTGCATTTTCTGCCCGTTTTATAACTAGGGGTTTGCCGCAGGAGAAAGCCGAAAATTTGGCTGAGCTGGTGGTATCCGCCATTGAAGGCGCCACTATCCTCAGCCGTACTTACCATTCCGGCGATCCTCTGCGCAGGATTGCTTCCTTTTTAAAGATCATTATCAAAGAGGAATTCCGTGACTGAAAAAATCTTGATATTCGGCGCTTCGGGGCGTATGGGGTCAAACATCATTCAAAGTCTGCCAGCAAACGTGGCGATCCGGGCAGCTGATCTCGTTGAAATGACTGACCCGCCGCCCAATGCTGAGTTTGTTCATTTTAATATCACTCAACCCCCGGCAGATCTTGGACCTATATTCGAAGATGTGAAAAGTATGTTTCTGCTCTGGCCACCCGGGACCAGCGCCAAGGCAGTGATGCCTCCCCTAATCGCAGCTGCAGAAAAACATGGTGTTGAGCGGGTGGTTTTCCTGTCCATCTTGGGGGCAGACCAGCTAAAGGTTGTACCTCATTCCGGTGTGGAAGAACTCCTGGAAGCGTCTGGAATGGATTATATTTTTCTACGTTCAGCCTATTTCATGCAGAACCTGAACGGCATTCATGCGCCCGAGATCAGGGACCGGGACCAGATATTTATTCCGGCCGGAGATGGTGATTTAGGACTTGTCGATGTGCGCGATGTTGCCGCCGTGGGAGCAAAAGCGTTGCTGGATAAAGACAAGAACGTGGCTTACAGCCTGACCGGTCCAGAAGCATTGACTTTCAATCAAGTTGCAGAGATCTTTTCCCGGATCCTGCGAAGAGACATCGCATATACCAACCCGGGAGCCATTCGATTCTTTCGACACATGAGGGGTAGGGGTATTCCAACGGGTTTGGTGATCTTTATGATCATTGAGTATCTGATGACCAAGCTTGGTAAATCCGGCCGGGTGACTGATGAGGTAGAGAGCATTCTTGAAAGGCCAGCAACCTCACTGGAGCAATTTGTGGCTGATCATGCTGCTACCTGGCAGCAATAAAATTTATTGGTAGAAAAGGAGAATAACAATGAAATTGACAATTTTTGGCGCAACAGGCAGGAAGGGGACGCAGTTAGTAAAGAAGGCTTTATCCGATGGGCATCAAGTGACTGCGTACGTAAGGAATCCATCCAAACTGACCATTCAGGATTCATCTCTGAAAGTCGTGCAGGGAGAGATAAACGACACCGAGACTATTGCTTCCGCGATTGCTGGATCAGATGCTGTCTTGAGCGGTTTGGGGGCTGTGCGGGGTGGACCGTCGGAGATCATGGCGCCGGCAGCATCCAGTATTATCGCAGGAATGAACAAAGAGAATGTGAAACGTTTGATCTGGGCTACCGGGGCTGGCGTGCCCGCAGAAGGAGACCAGCCCGCCTTTATAAATAAGTTAATCGGATTTTTGCTGAAGCTGACGGCCGGAAAGGTGCTGGAAGACTCCTTGGCTGGGGTTGAGCTGATCAAAACCAGCGGATTGGATTGGGTAATCGCCCGGGAACCGATGTTAACCGATGATCCCGGAAACGGCCATTACCGGACGGGACTGGTGAATGCTGGAATGGGGCGGACTCTTTCCAGGGAGAACTTCGCCGCAGCTATGCTAGCCCAGATCGAGAGTGATGCGTGGCTCAGGAGGATGCCAGTTTTCAGCGATATGTAATTATTGCTGGTTAATCAGATTAGAAGAAACACCACCATTCTGGAGTGTTTCTCTTTAATTTCGAGTCGTCATTCCATATGATTTAAGAGTAAAACTTTGGTGCAGTTTGGTGCAATATTGGTGCAATTGGCATGGAAAATATGGATTCTGTGCTCGTTATGGACAACTTCAAGTCCACCCCATATATTGATGAGATCTATAACCAGCTGTGCCGTTCCCTAAAATAGCTCGGTAACAAAATTTGGCTGGTAGTAGAATTTACTAATTTAGGCAATGATTGTAATGGCATTAAACAACAAACCTGGTAGTTTCGTTTCAAATGCCTGGTTGATAACGATCTCCTGATGCGTGACGAAGAAGATAGTTTGATAAGATTTATTTTTCGCCAGCCCATTTTTTATATAGATCGCTATATTTTCCGCTCTTTTTCTCCACTAAATAAACATCCTCGATGCGCAAGTTATTTTCAGTCGATTTTGCCATAACGTAAATGGTCAAGGCAGCCATAGAAACCGCTGTGAGCGCTTCCATTTCCACATCGGTCTTGGCGCTGGTTTTTACTTCAGCCCTGATGACAATTCCAGGAAGATGATCATCAAATTCGAAATCGATATTAATCGAGTTCAGCTGGAGGGGATCGCAAAAAGGGATCAGGTCCGAGGTTTTTTTTGCAGCACTGATGCCGGTGATCTGGGCGACCGTCAGCACATCTCCTTTTTTCATCTCTCCTGCTTTGATCAGTTCCAGGGTATCCCTCTGCATGGTTACTTTTCCTCTGGCAACAGCTGTACGCTCCGTGACCAACTTTTCGCTAACATCCTCCGCGTTCGATTTTCCTTTGGAATCCAAATGTGATAAGTGCTTGTTATTTATATTATCCTCCTCTCACAATCCAGGTAGTTTTCCCAACCCTGATCGGAATAGATTGAAGTTCAAGTTTTTTCATCTTATACTCGATTTACATGTCAAGATAAAAATCCCCTCATTTACATTCAACTAGTGAAGATAGGAGATTCTGTAAACCCATTACGGACATATACACACCATAGATTGGCACATTAGATACTTTTTGCTCCCTGAATTATTTGACTTAATGAAGCAGGAGGATACCGCAATTTAAACTGAAATTGAACCGTCATTCTAGTTTGGCTGGCCGGCAGGGCAATAGGTATGGTAATTTCATCCAAATAAATCCTTTTTCCACTCCTATATCAATTCCCGTAGTGGCGGAGAATATCCTGGTAGCTTATGCTCGTTATGGAGTATGTGAAGCTTCGCCTGCAAATAATATTTAAGGTGCATGGAGTTCTCTCGAAATGAGTCTATAAATTTCTCTAATATATATTCAAGACAGGCTTTATAAAGAATATGTGGTTCAACTGAAGCAAGGCGTTTTTCAAATTCATCAGGAGTGCTTCCCCAAAAAGCTCGTCTTTTTGCCAAAAAGATTTCAACCTCTACAATAAATCGAATCGTCGGTGGTCGATTAAATTGAAGAATTGGTGCCTTGGAGATCAGGGTGCATATCTTTTCTTGCCCTTCCTTCTCGATTTGGAGGTCACCCCCAAAGGTAAAGGCAAACACAACTTTTCCTTTTCGATCTTGTATTCGAACAAGACCAGCAACAACTCGATATTTGTTTTTCTGGAGTCCATTGTAGGTAATAGTGAGATGTTCGATTTCTTCATCATCTGAAACCAAGAAAAACACTAACTTGGGATCAAAATGTTTTTCGGTTGGAGTTAGATGCAGAGTGACGTCCAATCGAGTATGATCATTCTGACCGTGTTGTATAGTTGAAGAAAACTCGTATCCAAGTTCGTGCCTGTGAAAAGGGATCATTGATTCAACCACTATTCTTCTCCCTCTGCCCTAACAAGGAGTAAAGGACGATCCACGAGGTGAAGCAAACTGGCGGCTACGCTGCCATAATAAACACGGGATAAGCCCGAACGGCCATGACTGGCCATTGCGATCAGGTCAATATCCTCGCGGTCAGCAATTTCCATGATCGTGTGGGCTCAAACATATATGTATAATCACATAAAATTTATTTGTCATTTTAATTGGGCAGGCAAAAGGACCAGTAAATTTGGGATCCTTCAGGAAGAGGATAAAGTCCTCCTTAATTTCTTCTGAAATTTGTTTGATGCATCTTGATAACCTTGTTCGATCAACCTGGGAGTTTGACTGGTATCGATCAAGCTAAAATCTGAAAGATCTAATTTGAGCAAGATATTAGAATCAGACATCTGGCGCTTCGTTTGATACTTTAAGGCAATGTCAAAAGCATTTAACATAACCCCCAGGATGTTTTCAGGCTTTGTCTGCAGGTGTGTCGAAGTTAGATCCACGCCAATGACATAGTTCGCTCCCATCTCCCTCACTGCAGATGCAGGCACATTTTCGACAAGTCCACCATCAACTAAAAGGTCATCATTCACCAAGACTGGCTCGAAAACCCCGGGTATGCTAGTGCTTGCCATTAAAGCCTGAATGACTTTACCCTCTCTGAGAACAACTTTCTCTCCCTTGTAAATGTCCGTGGCTACAACCGCCAGTGGAATCTTGGATTCGTTGAAACTAACATCTCCGAGTTCGACCTTGATCAGATCACCCAAACCTTTGTTAGACAATATACCGTATTTGGAAAGAGCTAATTTTGAGACGTCCAACCAATCTAAGTCCAGGACAATTTCCTCAATTTCATATGGGCTATACCCGAAGGCGTAGAAAGCTGCAATAACGGAGCCAATACTTGTACCTGCTATGAAATCAATTGGTACTTCATATTCTTCCAAGGCTTTTAAAACGCCAATATGGGCTGCTCCCAGAACAGCGCCTCCCCCCAGTGCTAATCCTGTTTTCCTGGGTGAGGAATAGTCCACCCACCTAATCACTCGACCAAAAAGTTTTGTAATTGTGTTGTTTTTCATCGTGATCCTCTATTTACAAGTGTAACTAAGGAGAGCGACCCGACTCTATGATGCAAGAAGTCCAATCATTGGTTGTGCCCATACTGCCAGAAAAAAAGGAAATGATCGCTCGTTTATTTCTGTAATCTGCTTCTCGGTATTCTCTGAAACATAAAGCAATTATCCTGTCACGTTTCACTCTTCGTTATGATTATACAAGATGTGGAATGCACGGATAATCATGCTGCGACTACCCGGTCATGACCTTCTTTCTTTGCTCGATAAAGTGCCTGGTCCACTGCTTGCAGCAATGTCTCGGCATCAATACCATAATCCGGAAGGCTAGCCACTCCTAAAGAGAGCGAAAACTTGTCCAGCAGCTTGCGCGGTGATACACATCCTTCGGTATCCAGGTCAGGCGGACAATGCCATCCTGGCCTAGGATTACACAAAAAAATGGGCAATCCATTGCGGAATCATTCATGATTACTATTCTCCACTATCTCTGACGCTCAGTAGAGGTTCCGGTTTCCTGAAACGTTTTCAAGAACATATCCACAACTTGCGGCCAACCCCAAGACTGTGCCCAAACCCCTCGGTTGATCCTTCATTGATATATACAATCCTTCCTGTCGATTGCTCTATCTGTTATTCTTGTGTCGTTATCTGCTTGACGTATTCTTCACTTTAAGCGTCCAATTCTAAGTCAGAAACCTGATCTGAGACTGTCGACGGGCTCTATCCATTGAACTGCGGGTGTTGGTGTTGAACTAATATGCTCCTGGTTTATTATTCGTCAATTTCAGGCTCAGTATATTCCCTTTATAGTATTTTTGGGATTTTTGTAATTGGGGTTGAATCGGGTGTCTGATTCCTGCCTATTTTTTGACCATTTTCTCGAGTACGCGGTAACGAGCGAATAATTGCATCGGTTCATTCCTCGATGATCATCCTTTTCTTACCTTCCAATTATGCCTTATACATCAACGAATCTGCATATTCTATAGCATCATTAATGACTGGAATAAAATCTGAAAACGGGATAATACCCATGTTTACTCCGATATCCCCGTTTAGAGTTTGATCGGTTAAAGGGAGCCGTTTTCTGTCAATTTTTATCTCTTTTGTCTCTCCGCTTTATACTTCTTTTTCCAGGTGATTACGGTGTCTCGGCCGGAGCAAGGCTCACGTCGGGAGTGAGTGCATCCGCGGGTAAGTCAGGAAGA
>Ga0307990_1003903_pt1 | contig 11153 bp, 20 predicted proteins | sample EllFjometagen129_FD_203168 | JGI IMG/M metagenome (GOLD analysis project Ga0307990, IMG submission 203168) | Marine microbial communities from Ellis Fjord, Antarctic Ocean - #129 | ecosystem: Environmental > Aquatic > Marine > Unclassified | place: Southern Ocean | collected 2014-10-08
GACATCGTTGTTACAGAAGAGGCAGTCGCAGAATGAAAAAATTAATATTAGTAGCGGCTACATTAAGTATCACTGCATGTTCCGTATTTCCTAAGCCACCTCCAGTAATAGCAATTGATTGCCCTATAGTAGAATATGATGATCCTACCATTGAATTCGTCAGCCCTGAACCGGTTGAATGGATCGATATGAACATTATAATCCTTACACCCGATACGACAGATGCTGAATTTGATAAATTATCTACAGACGAGCGAGTATACTTTGCGGTAACCGATAAGGGTTATGAAGCAATGTCCATGAACTTCGCAGAATTAAAGAGATATATAAAGGACCAGAAGAATATTATTATAGCATACAAGACGTACTTTAAGGAAAAGAAATGAATGATATCCTAATCACGAAGAGAAACGGAAAGAAAGAAGGTTTTGAGTTAGAAAAAATACATAGAATTTTAGAATGGGCATGTGAAGAAATCTCAGGAGTATCTATTTCTGAGATAGAGATTAGAGCTAATATACAATTATATAACTCTATACCTAGTTCGGAAATACATGAGTTGTTGATTAAGTCATCAGCAGAACTTATATCAGAAGCTACACCAAATTACCAATACGTTGCAGCACGTCTTATCAATTATAAGATCCGTAAAGAGGTCTATACAGGTTTTATTCCTGATCATCTTTATAAGATTGTTACTGATAACGTCAACCGCAAGGTATATGATGCCTCTATTTTAGAAGCATATACTCAAGAAGAATTTGATAAGATGGAAGATTTCATCAAACACGAGCGTGATAATACTTTCACCTATGTTGGTATGGAACAATTCCGCAGTAAGTACTTAGTACAAGATAGAAAAACAAAGACCTTATTTGAGACCCCTCAAATTTTATATATGATGATTTCTGCGACTCTGTTCCAGAATTACCCAATTGATACAAGGATTAAATATGTTAAAGACTTCTATGATGCCGTTTCGCAGTTCTACATCTCATTACCTACACCAATTATGGCTGGGGTTCGAACTCCTACTAGGCAGTTCTCTTCCTGTGTCCTCATCGAGTCAGGCGACTCTCTTGGATCGATTAATGCTACTGCTACGTCAGTCGTACGATACATCTCTAAGAAAGCTGGTATCGGTATCAACGTTGGCGGAATCCGTGGCATTGGCGCTAGGATTGGTGATGGTTCTGTTGTACACACAGGCTTAATTCCATTCCTTAAATACTTTGCCGCAGCAGTTAAGTCTTGCTCTCAGGGTGGTGTTCGTGGTGGAGCAGCTACGGTCTATTATCCTGTATGGCATTGGGAATTCGAAGACCTTATTGTATTAAAGAATAACAAAGGTACAGAAGAGAATCGTATTCGTAATCTAGATTATGGTGTGCAGTTTAATAAGCTAATGTATGAACGCCTATTGACTGGCGGTAATATTACTTTCTTCTCACCTGATGAAGTACCAGATCTATATAAAGCATTCTATGATGACCAAGACAAATTTAAGGCTCTCTATGAGAAATATGAGAAGTCTCGATCTGTTCGTAAGAAAACCTTACCAGCCTTAGAAGTATTCTCATCGTTCCTTACCGAACGTAAAGAGACCGGACGTATATACCTACAGAACGTTGATCATTCAAACGATCATGGTTCATTCCTACCTGATGTTGCACCTATTAAAATGAGTAATCTCTGTGCAGAAATTGCACTTCCTACAACACCTTTAGAGCACGCAGACGATCCTAATGGCGAAATCAGCTTATGCACACTTAGTGCCATCAATTGGGGAATTATCTCCGATCCTAGTGAGTTTGAAAAATACTGTGACTTGGCAGTACGATCACTTGACGAGCTCCTTGACTACCAAAATTATCCTGTCCCAGCAGCAATGGCTGGAACTAAGCGTCGCAGACCATTGGGTGTCGGCATCATTAACCTTGCTTACTTTCTAGCAAAGCGTGGTCTTAAGTACGACAATGACGCATTGGCTACTGTAGACGAATACGCAGAAGCATGGTCCTATTATCTTATCAAGGCATCTAATACCCTTGCTAAAGAAAAGGGAGCATGTCCGGCATCTAATGAGACCAAATACCATACAGGCATTGTCCCTATAGATACATACAAGAAAGAGGTGGACCAGTTAGTTCCTCACACTACTCGTATGGATTGGGATGATCTACGCGCAGATTTAAATGAATACGGCATTCGTAACTCTACAGTTATGGCTCTTATGCCGGCAGAAACATCTGCTCAGGTATCTAATTCAACGAATGGCATTGAACCACCTCGATCGTTAGTATCCTATAAGCAATCAAAGGATGGTATCATGGCTCAGGTTGTTCCAGGATATCCTCGTTTAAAAAATAAATATGATCTATTATGGGATCAGAAAGGTCCGGATGGTTATCTTAAAATCTGCGCAGTATTGCAGAAGCATATAGATCAAGCTATTTCAGCTAATACCTCATACAACTCTGATCAGTACGAGAGCGGTAAGGTACCTATGTCTGAAATGATTCGTGACCTTATTAACTTTTATAAGTATGGTGGCAAACATCTATACTATTTTAACACCATGGATGGTAGTGGAGATGTACTCGAAGATGAAGATGCTTGTGACAGTTGCAAAATTTAATAATGGAGAAGTGAAATGAATGTATATAAGCCAGCAAAAGTATCCCACCTAGAACGCAATATGTTCTTTGATGAATCAGTAGACATTGCACGTTATGACGAAGTAAAATACCCAGGATACGAGAAGTTAACAGATAAGATGTTAGGTTTCTTTTGGCGCCCGAACGAAATTGATGTTACTAAAGACAAGGCAGAGTTTCGTGACCTTACCGAACATGAACAGCACATCTTTACAGCAAACCTAAAGCGACAAATTCTATTAGATAGCGTGCAGGGACGATCTCCTAACCTTGCACTATTACCAATATGCTCTTTGCCTGAACTAGAAGTAATGGTAGAGACATGGGCATTCTTTGAGACAATTCACTCTCGTTCATATACACATATCATTCGTAATATATACCCTAATCCAGCAATAGTATTCGACGAGATTAATAGTATCTCAGAGATATTGGATTGTGCTGATGATGTATCAAAATACTATGACGTATTAATTGCATTAAACAGTGCAGAAGAAGCGAACCCAGGTTCAGTTGATAAGTACGAGCAGAAGAAAGCCTTATGGCTCTGCCTACATTCTATATACATACTAGAAGGAATACGGTTCTACGTATCCTTTGCCTGTTCTTGGGCATTTGCAGAATTAAAGAAAATGGAAGGTAACGCTAAGATTATTAAGTTAATCTGTCGTGACGAGAATTTACACCTATCAGCATCTACACAGATTATTCGTAATCTATTGAAGGAAGATTCTGACTTCATTAAAATCCAAGAGGATTGCCGAGATGAAGTTACCGCTATGTTTATATCTGCTATTGAACAAGAAAAAGAATGGGTAGATTATCTGTTCAAGGATGGATCAATGATTGGTCTAAATGGTGTGATACTAAAATCATACGTAGAATGGATTGCAGCTAAGCGAATGAAGACACTAGGATATGTATCACCATACCAGGTCACGATGGCTAACCCATTACCTTGGACAGAAAAATGGATCTCCGGATCTCAAGTACAAGTAGCCCCACAAGAAGTGGAAATTTCCTCTTATATTATTGGAGGAGTAAAACAAGATGTCACAGATGACACACTAAAAGGATTAAGTCTATGATCGAAATTTATGCACGGGAAAACCCACCATGCGGATATTGCATCGCCGCGGTTAACCTATGTGAATCCAAGGGTTTAGAATATAAAAAGTTAGTATTAGATAAGGATTTTAGTATAGAGGATTTCACTATGGAATTCTATACTGCAAGAACCTTTCCACAAATCAAAATGGACGAAAAGTATATTGGTGGGTTCGATGAATTCCGTCAAGCAGTTGCTGTCCAATCATCACTATCGAGTCTAAGCATATGAAATATAATCTAATTTGTGCCGAGTGCGATACAGAATATGAAATTATAGATGATGATGACCTAGAAATTGAACCGAATTATTGTCCGTACTGTAGCAAACCGGTAGACGATTTACCTCCTTCCGAACTACCTAGTATAGAAGATGAGCTGGACGTATAAAGGCGAACCCTTTGACCTCGGCGAATCCACTCACAAGGAAGTGTATGGATTTGTATATGTAGTTACCAATAAGGATACTGGTAAGAAATACATCGGTAAGAAGGTATTCTGGGCTAAGAAGACCAGACAGGTAAAGGGTAAAAAGAAAAAGTATCTAGGTGAGTCGGATTGGAAATCATATTATGGTTCTTGTGAACTACTCAACGAAGAACGTGCTAATGGTTCGTTATTCGATAGAGAGATATTGATACTGTGTAGGTCAAAGGGTGAATGTAATTATGTAGAGATGCATATGCAGATGACACTTGATGTATTACTCAAACCTGACGAGTACTATAACCGATTTGTTGGTGGTAAAATACATGCAAATCATGTGAAAAAAATGCAAATATAAGTGTACATTCGTGCTTAACTATGGTATAATAGAGTTATGAGTAAAGATAATATTGTAAAGTTTCCAGTCGTCAAACAGAATAAGCATCTAACCATGAAGAATGAATTAGAAGCTAAGATGATTGATATTGAAGAGTATGTACAGTTTATGACTGATATGATTATCGAACAGATGATTATGGATGGTTATAGTACTGAGGATACTAAGTTGGTCGACGACCTTACGGTTACTATTAATATGTTATGTGGTGCAGTAAGCCGTGTTGAAGGTATACCGCATTTTACACATGAAATTTTGGATGCTATGCATGTCGAGTTAGCCTTGCTGATTGCAGATGAAGATAGCGAATTAGATGATGAAGAGGATTGAGTAAGTGATTTTATTAGATTATAGTGGTATCAGTGTTGCAGCGATTACAGTACAACAATTAGAGATTAAGGAAGATGTGATCCGTCACTTTATCCTTAACTCTATTCGTATGTACAATAAGAAGTATCGTGATAAGTACGGTGCAATGGTTATCTGTACAGAAGGTCGTAGGAACTGGCGCAAGGATTACTTTCCTGAGTATAAGTTCAAACGTAAGTCAGGCCGTGAAGAATCAAAGGTCGATTGGGCTGAAGCCTTTAGGATCATCAATCTAGTCGTAGAAGAGATCATTGAGAATATGCCGTGGTATGTTGTGAATGTTAACTCATGTGAAGCAGATGATACTATTGCACATATCGCATTATCTACTCAAGAGTTTGGTCAGTACGAAGATGTAATGATTGTATCCTCAGATAAGGATTTCCTCCAATTACAAGCAGGTAATCCTAACATCCAACAGTATAGTCCTATGGTCAAGAAGTTACTTGTACAGAAAGATAAATTTGATTTACACGAACATATCTGTAGAGGTGATTCATCTGATGGTGTACCAAATATCCTATCTCCAGACGATACCTTTGTTACAGGTACTCGACAAGCTTCAATGATGAAGAAGAAGATTGATCTATGGAGGGATGATATGTCCCTTATGCCAGAAGAGCAGGTTCGCAATTATAAACGCAACACAGTCTTGATAGATCTAAGGGAAACGCCAAAGAGTGTTCAGACAGAGATTCTGGACGCCTATGGTGCAAAGAAGAAGGCACATCCTACTAAGGCAATGAACTACCTTATTAAGAAACGCTGTCGCAATCTAATCGAGTGTGTTGGTGACTTTGCTAATAACCACTAACATATAAATACGAACATAACCCACAACAGATACGGAGGCTCCTACCACTTTTTTCCACCTTAACAAATATAACAGGAGACACCCATGTCGCCAACCCATCTTGAACGATTAAGAAAAGACTCTCGCGAGTTGAGTCATTATGAAAAGCATTTAGAGAAAAAGGGTAATACGATGTTGATGTATAAGATTAAGAGAAAACGGGAATACTTAGAGTCAAAGATTATGGATATAACAATGGAAGTCGCATAACAATGCCAATGTATGATTATAAGTGTAAGAGCTGCGAAGTGCTTACGACTGAAATGCGCAGAATCGCAGCAAGGAACGATGCCTCTACATGTAAATCATGTGGAGGTACCGAGGTGTCTATCCAAATGGGAACACCAGCTGTATTATATTCAGGTGTAGGTTCCGTCTATGGAACAACGTCTGATGGCTGGAAGGATAGATTAAAGACAATCCAAAAGAACAATCCTTTAGGTAACATTAACTCATAATGACAATCAAAAAAGCAATTAAACTTAAATTAGAACATCTCGCAAAAGTTGAACCAGCTACAGATACACAACGAGATGTATTCCAACAATATAATGACGGGTACAACCTAGTATTAAACGGCTCGGCGGGAACAGGTAAGACATTCATTGCGATGGCTCTTGCATTAGAAGAGGCATTAGATAGAGAAACTCCATATGAAAAGGTTATCATCGTACGGTCTATAGTACCTACACGTGATATCGGTTTTCTACCTGGTGACGAGGAAGAGAAGAAAGATGTATATGCTGCACCGTATCGTGCAATATGTAAAGAGCTTCTACCTGGTCATGGAGATTCGTGGGAAAGATTAGTTGAACAAGACGCGGTTGAATTCATGTCTACATCATTTATTCGTGGTATCACTATTAACAATGCTATTATAGTTGTTGATGAGATGCAGAATATGACTGAGCATGAATTAGATTCGATTATTACTCGAGTCGGTCGTGATTGTAAGTTTATTATGTGTGGTGATTACTATCAATCAGATCTTAAGAAGTCTGATGAGAAGTATGGTATTGTTAACTTTCTAGATATTCTACGAGAGTTAAAGAAATTTAGTGTGATTGAGTTTACTTGGCCGGACATCGTTCGTTCAGGTCTAGTACGAGATTACATTATGACTAAAGAGATGAGAATTAAAAATGGCAAAGTTTAAACGGTTTGAAGCGTCCAACAGAAAGAAGGACAAATTCAAATCAACACAACGTGACGAAACCTTTCGTAAAGTATCGAAAGTTAATACTAAACATAAGATGAAGAGTGTAGACGATGAGTCAGAATTTTCAACACAATACTACCAATCTAGGGTATGATGATCTAATCACAGAAACACTTTCCACCGGTCGGACATATAAAACTCCGACCGGTGAGAAGTATCCTTCTGTCACGACAGTATTATCAGTATTATCTAAGGAAGGTATAGAAGCATGGAAGCTTCGTGTTGGTGCAGAAGAAGCCGCGAAGGTAGGGTTCCAAGCATCACGACGTGGTACTGATGTACATGATTGCCTTGAGAAGTATGTAGCGAACGATCCACAATATGGTCGTGGTTATATGCCGCATATATTATCTGCTGTCAATAAGATTAAACCTGTCCTTGCTGAAAGGCTTGGTATCGTATATGGACAAGAGACTGCTTTGTATTCTCATCATCTAGGCCTTGCCGGTCGAGTCGATATGATTGCAGAATGGGATGGTGTTCTTTCTGTCATTGATTGGAAGACATCTAAACGAGAGAAGACTCGTGATTGGATAACCGGTTACTTTATCCAAGAATCATCCTATGCGATCATGTGGGAAGAACGTACAGGTATGCCTATTACACAACTGGTAACGATTATCGCTTGTGATGATTCACCGACACCTCAAGTGTTTATTGAGCATCGTGATGATTGGGCACCACAATTAATAGAAACGATTAAGAGGTATAAAGATGGACGAGTTTGAATTTGACTTTGGTTTTGTTACTTGTGATGCAGACGAGCTAGAGGTCGTACAAGCAAGTAAGGACCAGACTAAAACTGCATCGCATAATGCAGAGAAGTTTGCATCTGATCTAATAAAATTGCGTAAGGCAATTCAACCGTTACTTAATAACCTAAGAGCAAACCCTGAGAAAGATTATATCTACTGGCCAGATCGGTTAGAGAAGGTAGACGCATTCGAAGAGTACATCGATAAAATCAGCGAGGCATAAACATGAAGCATAGAAGAAACCCGGTAGCAAAGTTTGCCAGAAAAATAAATAAAGCATCAGTCCATAGAGACAAAACTAAGTATAACAGAAAGAGGATTTCCAAACAGGATTCCTCTTTTTTATTATATGCTTATAACGAAATGATCTAAGAAAGTGATGTACAAGCGGTGTGATCTGTGTTATAATACCTATAAGAAATAAAGAAACGGAAGAGAATTATATCATGACAGTTTTTAAGAAAGTATCGGCATACTACCTCGGTAAAAATACCAAAGGTGAAGATATTTCTATCACTAGAATGACCAACTCAGATATGTGTTATACATGTGCTGAACCATGGCGTGCAACCAATTTTGAAACTGGTGACGTTAGTACGTATAAAACTTTACGAGATGCTAAGGTAGGTGAATAACATGTTTGATGAAGATTATCAAGACTCAGCCGATCGCACAGCAGCATTCAAGCTAGCATTAGGTAATCTATTGCTCGAGCATGGTGCTGAATTATCTATCACCGAAGATGGTATTACTGTTACAATGGACGGCGTATATGCTACACCAGATAATCCATTCCATACAAGAGCATTTACTGAGTTTGAATTAGAATTATAAAAGAGAGAATTATATTATGTATGTAAGTAGTGAAAAAGTTATATTGACTGATTGTGATGGTGTCCTATTAGACTGGCTAGTAAGCTTCAGATCTTGGATGGATAGTAGAGGTTATAAGACTGTAGAGGATAAAGAAAATTCTTATGACATCAGTGAAGCCTATGGTATCACTAAGTCTGGAGGATCTCTTCTTGTCAGAGAATTTAACGCATCGGCATGGATGGCAAGTCTTACTCCATTCGGCGGTGCTATAGAATATGTACAAAGGTTATATCGTGAACATGGTTATGTGTTTCACTGTATCACTTCAATGAGTACAGATCCAAAGGCAAAGGAACTTCGTATGATGAACCTTGAGAACGTCTTCGGTAAAGGTATTTTCACACAGCTAGAATGCTTAGACTGTGGTGCAGATAAAGATGATGCACTAGAACCTTATCGTGATTCAGATTGTTTTTGGATAGAAGACAAACCTGAGAATGCAGATGCTGGTATAGAGATGGGATTGCGTAGTATCTTAATTGCACATCCTCATAATGCCGGCTATACAGGAACTGCGTCACGTGTAGCAAACTGGAAAGGTATCTACGATATTATAAGCTTATAACAAAACGATCTAAGAAAGTGATGTACAACTCATACGATCTGTGTTATAATAGCTATAAGAAATAAAGAAACGGAAGAGAATTATATCATGAATAAATTAGACGTACAATCGCAGGTTCAACTTATTATGGCTCGCGGGTTTGCTGCTTCAGAGATGGAGCGTCATAGCAAAGAACGTGATGCCATCGAATGTGCAGTTATGTCGTTGTTCACTGATGCTAAAGAGTATCGGTTCATTCAACGTACTGGCAAGGTTTCATTCGAGCAGTTAGATGAATGGTCTAACGAGCGCGATATGGAAACTGAAGGTATGGATGATGCTCGTGAATGGGCAGAATACCAAGAAATGAACTACTAGGAGTATCGCATGAATAAAATACCAACTGAAATTAGACGGATGGAAACTGATGCTATCAAAATGAGTAGGAACGAATTCCTACGTGAGCATGGTCTTGGTTTAGATGAGTTCTATGATGCAATACGCGACTATGATGATCAGTTAACCCATACGTTTGGTACTGTTGAAGATCATTTTACCTTCGTAATGAAGACCTTTGATGAGCTTGTGCGTGGCAAAGATTGGTGTCCATACACCGCGGCTGATGCCGAAGAAACAGAATGGAAAATTAAAGAATTGCATTTGAATGCAGAGGTTGTATAATATGTCTGATGAACGTTATGAAATGATTAAAGCTGCTGCAGAGAAAATTGCTTTCCGAGATCAGTTCCGTCCTAAGCGAAAGTTGAGTATCTCTACTCGTCTTCGTAAGGCAGGAACTTATACTGATGAGAAGCGTATGACCAAAGCGGATGGTGAGTCTGATTACTCTGATCGTATTCTCGAGAAGATGGATGACAACCATAACCACTGGACAGATTCTTCTTCCTATGTCGATAAGCACTACGGCAAAGTTTCTACTGAAACTAAAAAAGATGATAATGATTGGGATTAATGATGTACTTTGTCTGCAAAGTGTGTTATAATAGATCTATAAATTAATAAAGGTGAATAAATTATGAAAGAAAGAAATAAGATGGTTCAAGCGCTTAAGAGCGGTTTGAGTGAAGTTACTTTTACTAAAGTGAATGGTGACCTACGTATAATGACATGCACATTAGATAACTCTATTATGCCTGAAGATATGCGTCCTAAGGATGATGCACCTACTAAGGTTCCTAATCCTGAAGTGATCGCGGCTTATGATGTTGAAGCAGATGGCTGGCGTTCATTCCGTGTGGAGAACGTAACTAACTTTGTTAGCCAATAAGGAATAGTACCATGGAAATGAATAAAGCTGCTCGCGGAAAAAGTATCGATATGATCTATCTCGGCAAAGAACGAACGTTCAATGTCGAAGAGGATTTTGAAGGCAAAGACCGGAGTCTAGCTTTATACGATGCCTTGGGATACTACAACTATAAGTTCAAGTCAAAAGATAACTCTTTAGTAGTTGTCAAATGGGCAATGGATAATGATTATAGTAAAGACGATATTTCTTTACTGAAGTCTGCATCTAATATGGTATTCTTTAATAGCTATACTACATTGATACGTATATCAAAACGTGGTTGGAAGCTTAATAAATCTGAGATGGGTAAAATCAAAGCTGGTATTAACTATGCTATTGAATTTAGTCGTAAGTCGCGATCCATTGAAGATGCTAAAGAAGCAGATCCTTATGCTATTGTAGTCGCCGCTATTACTCCACAACAACGTCTTGATGCGAAGATATCAGATACTATTATTACTGACTTAGATTCATTTGAAGATGATTGGATCCAACGAGTCAATACTAATACCTATGATATCTTTAAACGTGCTGCAGCTTATGGTCTAACAGGACCTAAGATTAAAAACGCGGTGATTGGATGGGTAGAACCACGTGTCGCAGAAATGGAACGCGCTGTCTCTAAGAAAGAAGACGATGCA
>Ga0307990_1003906_pt1 | contig 11150 bp, 8 predicted proteins | sample EllFjometagen129_FD_203168 | JGI IMG/M metagenome (GOLD analysis project Ga0307990, IMG submission 203168) | Marine microbial communities from Ellis Fjord, Antarctic Ocean - #129 | ecosystem: Environmental > Aquatic > Marine > Unclassified | place: Southern Ocean | collected 2014-10-08
GCAATCTGGAAACGGTAACCACCAGCGTTGACCCCTGGGTGCAACAATACTTTCATGGGCCGCGTGGGCGCAGTGCGCACCAGGCTACCCACCCCGAGCACAAGGAGTTTTAAATGGAAACACGCGCACAATATGTGCTGATTGGTCTGTTCACCATCATCGTTGCCGCCAGTGCTATGGTGTTCGCTCTGTGGTTAACCAAAAGCGGTACCCAACAGGATTATAAACAATACGACATCGTTTTCAATGAAGCGGTTTCAGGTTTGGATGTAGGCAACAAGGTGGAATACAGTGGCATTACTGTCGGCGAGGTGCACCAACTCTCCTTGGATCCACAGGATCCGCGCAAAGTATGGGCACGGATCAACGTTAACGCCACCACCCCGATCAAAGAAAATACGCGAGCACGCCTAGCACTTGCCAACATAACCGGCTCATCGAACATACAATTGACCAATGGTACACCGGATAGCCCGACATTGAGCGCCAGCGCCGGTGAAATCCCGGTTATTATCGCCCAACCGTCACCTTTTGCTCAACTCAAGCTCAACAGCAGCGAGATACTCATCAGCATGAACGAACTGATTACCGCCGCTAAGAAATTGCTTTCAGCGGAAAACATCCAGCATATCAGCGCATTAATGGAGAATATGGACACCATCAGCGCCACAATCGTGGCGCAAAAAGATGATATCAGCCACGGATTGCAGGATCTTGCCGCTACCGGTAAACAGGGGAAAATAGCCGCAGCCCAAGCGTCCCAAGCTTTACAGCAACTCAGCACTCTGATCGAACGGCACGGGACAACCATTTTTGCCAATGCCGATGACACCATGGCTACACTGGCACACACCAGTTCCACCCTGAATCAACTGTTAACAAGCAATGCTCAGGAGTTTAATAGCGGAATAAAGGGCTTCAGCGAGTTGGGCGGGGCCATTCGCGAATTTCGCCAAACCTTAAGTCGCTTACAAAACATCACCCGCAATCTCGAAGAAAACCCCGCCGGCTACCTACTCGGTAGCGAGCGGATCAAGGAGTTTAAACCATGAAGTTAAAGCGTTTTGTCCCCTTGTTAGGCGTGCTGTTGGCAATACTGACAGCTGCCACACTCACCTCATGCTCTATCCTGCCCCAGACGGAGCCAACAACAATTTACCAATTACCCCCCGCTAGCATCGTTGCTGGCACAGAAAAACCACTCGCCGGGTCATTATGCATAGCCCGGCCTCAAGCCAGCGGTCTGATGGAGGGAGCCCGGATTGCCGTTCTCCCAACACCCAACACCATCAGTGCTTATCCTGATGTGCGCTGGCAAAGCCCGGCACCAACACTGTGGCAGGAATACATCCTAGATGCGTTTCAGCGTGGTGAACGCCTGGCGGCAATTATCAGCGACCAGCAAGACCTCTTTGCGGACTACCGCCTCGACAGCATTTTGCACTCATTTCAGGTTGAGTATCACTCTGGCTCGGCGCAGGTAATCATCGTGATGGATTTCTCTCTGGCTGACAAGGCAACAAAACGGATCATCCGTTCACGGCGCTTCACGGCACAGCTGCCCGTTGATGGAGAACAGGTGCCCCAGGTTATCGCTACCTTTGGTCGCGCCGTTGACGCCATTGCCCACGAGCTAACCGCCTGGGCTTATCAGTCCATAGAAAAACACACATATCTGCAAACACTTTAAGCCACGATCGTTAACGAGGAATTGAGGATGGTTCACGCCGACCAGCAGGAAAAGGACTGACTCTTGCCAGATTTCAGGGCCAGCACCGCACACAGATAGCTGCAAAACTAAGCAATTGAGATCCAAGGGTATTGGTGGAATGGTTGGTGGTGGCGTACTACCTAAGAGAGGTGGTCATATTAAGAAGAAGTTCAATGATGGCAGAAGAACTCTAGCACCGTTAGTCATGGCGCGCTTGCAGCTGCAGCAGCAATGTTGCCACACCACACATTATAATCCCCGGAACAACAAGCGCCGGGATGGTTACCCCTTCGATGCACCACAACAACAGAGCCACAGCAGCCGGATTCAGGTATATATAAGCCATAACTCGGCGTGGGCCGAGAATCACAGTGCTGCGCTGATAGAGGTAGACAGTGCATAGCGTTGCAGCAACAACCAAATAGGTCATAGCCCAGAGGTTGTCCCCACTGATTTTCTCCCAGTTGAGGGGATAGCCGAGCCCCAACATGGCTGCCGCCATCCATCCGGCACCACTGAACAAGATGCAAAACACCAGTACCACCATTGGGTCGGAGGGGCGGTATAACAATTTCATCGCCACTGAATAGCAACAAATCAACAGCGCCCCACAGAGAAACAACACATCACCTTCATTGAGACTGAACGCCATCAGCTGATCCAGCTGTCCAGCAAAAATCACCCAGCATGCCGATAATGCACCAAGCAGGTAGATCAACAGGATTGAACGGCTGATTTTCTGCCGTAACACCACAACACACAATACCCCGGTCATAAACGGTACTAGGGTATAGAGGGTGCCAGTATTAAGCGGGGTCGTGGTTTTCAGCGCCTCAAACATGCAGACAAAAAACATGGCATAAAATAAGCTGATACCCATGGCACGCGGTAGCACCGGGAAAATTTTATGTCGCCAGGTCTTCCGGGCAAGAACAACAGGTAGCAGCAAAAGCGCCGCAGCGACAAAACGCATCAGGGTGAGGGAGAACGGGTTTATCACAGCAGCCAAACGGGCCGACACCAGAAACGACCCGGCCACCAAGAACGTGGCGAGCATAACCATAAGATGAGATTTGACGGTATCGTTCACTATACATCCAAAATATTAGGGCAAATACGGTTGCTATTGGGAGCCAGAATGGGTTTATCCGCCGTTTCTCTTTTGTGCTTCCCGTTCTTCGGTGACACAATAGACACCCTTACCTTGAAAGCCGGGCTGGAAACACAAATTATCGGATTTACATTTTTCTTTTTGCCGGTCGCCAAATTTCCAGCGCTTAATCAAAGCGGGTTCCCGGATAAAGGGGCGGCTCATGGAGATATACTTCGCTGTCCCTTCATGGACAATCTGTTCTGCCACCTCAAGGGATCGCATGCCGCCAACCAGAATAAGTGGAATAGAGATCTCTTTCTTAATTTCACGCGCATAGGTTTGGAAATAGGCTTCTTTATCTTGGGAATTGATGCGTGGTCGACTAGGAGTCGATTTCCCGCCCGTGATGAAAACACCACTTAACTCAACGGCATCGAAACCAGCACAGGCGATCAACTTTATCGCCTCCATGGAATCTTTGCCATCAAGACCATTTTCTATAAAATCTTCACAATTGATTTTATATTCTAGTAGCAAGAATGTTTACAATATATTCGATAATTGCGCGCGCGGCTACAGCATCACCGAACAGTTACGCCCTTCATCCTTGGCCTGATAAACGGCGCGATCGACGCGCTCCAGCAATATCGCGCTAGTTTCACCAACTTGTGCACCGGTGATACCAACACTAATTGTGATGATCAGCGTGGAAGTCACCTCGCCATCGATCACAATAGGCATGGAAGTTTGGGCAACACCAGCACGAATCCGCTCAGCCAGAGCAAAGGCGCTTTGCATTGTACTGTCTGGCAGCAGGACACAAAACTCCTCCCCACCGTAGCGACCAAAGCTGTCACTTTCGCGCAGTTGTAGGCGAACTATATCGCACACATGTCGCAACGCCTGATCGCCTATCTGATGACCGTAATGGTCATTGACCTTTTTGAAATGGTCAAGATCAAAAAACAGCACACTAAAAGACTGCCCATAGCGTTGAAAACGCGACAACTCTAGCTCCAGTGTGGAAATCAGCTGACGACGGTTCATGGTTCTGGTCAGTTCGTCAGTAGTAGCCAGTTCATTGAGACGATTCATCAGCAGCACTTGATCAGTGATATCCTGCACGGTGCCAACCATAGCTAGTGGCTTACCCTCCATATCACACTGAACATCGCCCTGCCCCTGGACGTAACGGATCTGATCATTGCGCAAAACGATACGATGTTTGATCGAAAAATCAACGTTTTCTCTAATAGATGCCGCAACCGCCTGCTCCAATGCTGGGCGATCCTCGGGGTGAACATGACGGAGGAATAAAGCATAGCTTGCGGAATATACTTGTGGCTGCTCACCGAAGATACGATAAACCTCATCAGACCAGATAATATTATCGCTTTTAAAATCCCACTTCCAGCTGCCGATGTGAGCCATTTGCTGCGCGTGATCCAGCGCGGCACGCGTTGCATCCATTTCACTTAGAGTGTTATTGAAGGTATCAATCAGCAGAGACAGTTCGTCATCGCCGCTGTAGACAAATGGTCGCTGGGATCCTTTTTTATCAGTCAAGGCGCGCAGGTGGGCGGAAAACAGGAACAGTGGTCGGAAAACCCAGCGCAACGCCAGCACAACAACGATCAGGATCAATGCCGTGGTAACGCCGATGATGACCCACAGGGCAAAACGCCCCTGGCGCAAAGGTGCCAGCAGTTCATCCAGAGGGAGCAGACTGCACAGCACCCAGTCTTTATTTTTAAGTCGTTTTACCGCAAACAGTACCGGATCACCCTGGCAATTTTCACCAGAAGTACTACCTTCAAAACCCGACATCGCCAGATCAAAGATGGAGCTGATGCCCTGGTCAATGCTTTGCTCCGGAAATTTTCCCGCATCGGGATGAACAATCAAACTACGATCCAATGCCGCCATGAAGAAAAATCCGTTTTCGCCCAAGCGCTGTTGCGATATTCGACCTAGAAAATTTTCTTGGAACAGATCGATACTGCCACCAAGAATAGCCAGCAGCTGTCCGCGACTATCCAGCAGCGGAACAGTCATCATCAGAGTTTTATGACCATGATCCAATGACGAGATGTAAGGGTCAGAGATTGAAGACTGCAAAGTACGCGCTGTCTGCTGGAAATAGGGGCGATAACTAAAGTCATGACCACGCCGATCAGGACGAAAAGGCGATTCGACCACCAGGGCTCCACTAGCGTCAAAAACAAACAGACCATTATCGAAGGTGAGCAGCAACTCGTCATGGCTACCGAGCCAACGCTGCACGACCTCGACATCATTAATCTTATCTATGGGCAGCGCTTGCGCCAACAACCTGAGAGTATTAAGGGTGGTCGCGAGTTTACGGTCTATAGCCTCTACCATAGTTTCCAGGCGGAAGCTCTGCTCCTGGTTCAGCTTCTGTAGGTAAATGCGTTGTAAGTAATTACTGACCAGGCTGCGTTGCAAAGCAAAGTCCAACAGAAAAACGAACGACAATAACAGAGTGATTTTCAGACGTAAATGGTAGCTTTTCACATTAACATTCCTAAGCACAAACAGCGCAGGAAGAAAGGATCTTCTAGCTTATGCGGTGTGATTAACGGCTAACGATACCATCGTCAATAAAACAGGCAGGTATCACCAGCAATTTCCCTCCAGCAAAATATCAACGGAGCGGCAAATGCAACTCAATCTGCTCAATCCGTTGCTGATCCATCTTCCGCGCCAGCAACAACACGCCATCAATATGGCATTTTTCGCCCGCCGTCGGGATATGTCCCAAACAACGCAGCATCAAGCCTGCAACTGTTGTGGCGTCATCTTCGCAAAAGGCTAAACCTAAACTCCTATTTAAAGCACGCAGGCTCACTCCACCATCAACGAGATAACTATCCCTATCGATAGCAATAATGCCCTGCTCTTCTTCATCGTGTTCATCCTGGATTTCGCCAACTATCTCTTCCATCACATCCTCAAGGGTTGCAATACCCCCAACACCACCATACTCATCTAACACTACCGCCAGGTGAACCCGTTTTTTACGAAAGGCCAGCAGCAGGGCTTCCACCCGTTTAGCTTCGGGGACAAAATATGGTTCCCGCATCACCAGATTTATATCGAATTGACCGGGATTAGCAACAAAACGCAGCACATCTTTGGAGAGAATGACGCCAACTACATTATCCATGGTGCCCCGATATACCGGAAAACGCGAATGGGTAGAATTCTGCACCGTATTCAGTAGATCGACAAAAGGGAGATCAACGTCAATCCCAGTAACTTCGGTACGCGGAATCATCAGGTCGCGCACGCGCAGATGCGACAGCTCAAACACCCCATGCAACATCCGCTGTTGCCCCTTAGCAAGAAAACCGGATTTTGCCCCAAGTGAAATCATGGTTTTAATCACATCCGCGGACAAACCTCCGACCGCATCGCCCTCCTTGAAAAAACTGGTTATCACACCGGCAACTCTAGTTACCAACCAAATAACTGGAGACAGCAGCACCAGCAGCAGCTTGATAGGACGTAACACTTTAAAGGACACTGTTTCGGAGCGGCGCGCAGCATAAGTTTTGGGACACACTTCAGAGAAGATCAACAGTAATGGCGTCAAAATAGCAATTGTTATCAAATCACCATGTTCGCCATACATATCGACAAAGAAAGTGGTTGCAATAACCGACAAAGCAATATTGACTAGGTTATTGCCAACAAGTAAGCCACCCAGCAGCCTCTCGGGATTATCCAACATTTTATCGAGCTCTTTAGCCCCACGGCGCTCTTTTTCTACCAGATATTTTATCCGCAAACTATCCAACGACAACAAGGCAGTTTCTGAGCCAGAAAAAAAAGCTGACAGCAAAAACAAAACACCCATTATTAGCAACTGATACCATTGATACTCAGTCATACCCGCCCCTGAAATCCACCTATTTAATTATCCATTTCATAACAACCCATTATATTAGACCAGCAACTGGAGAAAAACAATTGCAACATCGCACCAATTCAACTAAAAATTTTTCCTCAGTCAATTAAATTTTACCACTAAAAAGTTGACAACTGCCCACCTTTCCCTTGAGGATATGGCGAATAATCGGCAACAGCCAGCATCAGCCAATACAAAACACTTTTACCAATTAGGCGCCAGTATGTTTACCGAGCAACAAAAACAACTCATTGGGCAAGTGGCACCACAAACATTGACCATTGACGCAATTGACGACATCTGCCGCCAGCACGCTCAACCTTATAGCCTTAGCGACAAGCAGCTAGTTGAATTTCTCACTCTGGCAAACATCCTGTATCGCGCCGGGCAGCAGATAATCTCTGATACTGATTACGATTTTATCTTTTTGCCCGAGCTCCAAAGACGCCAACCTAACCACCCATTTCTAGCTCAGGTAGAACCGGAAAAAACCTTTGCTGGCAAGACTGTCAAACTGCCCACCCAGATGCTATCGACGGAAAAAGCCTACACCCGCGATGAAATACAGCGCTGGCTGGAACGTATAAAAAAAGCGGCTCAGGAGATCAATATCCCTTTTGAACAGCTCACTTTTCGTGCCACCCCCAAGCTGGACGGTTTTGCTGCCTACGACGATGGGCAACATCTCTATACCCGCGGTGACGGCAAGCGCGGCACCGATATATCACGCGTTATGCAGCGCGGTCTCAGCATCGCCAACAACGGGGTGCGGGGTCTGGGGGCCGGAGAAATCGTGGTCAGCGCCAACTATTTTAACCAATATCTTGCCGAGCATTTCGAAAATTCACGTAATTTTCAGGCCAGCGTAGTCAAAGAAAAAGAGTTGGAACCGACGGCTGCACAGGCTATTGCCGATAAGGCTGCAGTATTCTTCCCCTTTTGCCTGCTCCCCTGCTGGCAGGGTTATGCACTGGAATTGGAGCAACAGCTGGATGAAATTATCGCCCAACAATTAAAAGCTGTCGATTACGATGTCGACGGGGTAGTAATCGAGATTACTGACAGCGAACTAAAAACGTATCTGGGCGCCACCCGCCACCACCATCGCTGGCAGATAGCCCTGAAAAACAACCTCGAAAGCGCCGCAGTCACAGTCATTCAGGTACACCCGCAAACATCGCGCTCGGGGCGGATAAATCCGGTGGTAGAAGTAGAACCTACTCGCCTCAGCGGAGCGATGATTCAGCGCGTTACCGCGCACCATTATGGCATGGTAAAAAACAGCGGTATCGGCGCTGGTGCCATTATCGAGCTTACCCGCAGTGGCGAAGTTATCCCGAAAATTGTGCGGGTAATCCAATCGAGTGCGGCGCAAGTGCCGGAGATCTGTCCCAGCTGTGGGGGGGAACTGATATGGGATGGTGATTATCTATTCTGCACCAATAACAGCGAATGCCCGGCACAGATCAGTCACACCATTGAGCATTTTTTTCGTACTCTGGGCAACAATGATGGTTTTGGACCCGCCACCATAGAGAAACTCTACACTTACACCATTCGCAGTTTGCCTGCGATCTACCGTCTCAGCACTAGTGATTTTGAACAGGCAGGGTTTGGACCTAAACAGTCAGAGAATTTGGTGGCACAGTTACAGCGTAGTCGATCGGAACAGATTGAAGATTGGCGTTTTTTAGCCGCTTTTGGCATTTTTCGTATGGGTGGGGGCAACTGCGAGCGCTTGTTGGGGCATTATCCACTGGAACAGATTTTTTCCCTGACAGTGGAGCAAATTATCGCCATCGAAGGCTTTGCCGACAGAACAGCGGAAGCAGTGGTCAGAGAATTACGCCGCATCCAACCGCTCTTCGACCAGCTCTACCAACTACAGTTCAATCTGGAACGCAGCCCGCTATTAACTGAGCTACAAGCCAGCGGAGAACGTAGCCCAATAGCGGGAAAACTTTTGGTGTTCAGTGGCACCATGCTTCACGGTAGCCGCACAGAAATGCAGGCCAAGGCGAAAAAATTAGGGGCAAAAATTGGCTCTAGCGTCAGTGGCAATACCGATTATCTGGTCATTGGAGATAATGTGGGAGCTAACAAAATAAACGCGGCTCAGAACAAAGGAATAGCTATCCTAACCGAAGATGAGTATCGGCAACTGTTGGTAACCTAGCCGCTTAAGGCAAGTCACCTACTTGCCCTGCAAGCGCAGGCTCTCTTTGTAAACCTCGCTACCACTTACACCATGCAGCTTCGCCACCTGCTTAACAATCTCTTTAGGCGATAAATCCGTGCCAGCGCTTAAGCGTAGCAGTGACTGTTCCAGCGTCTCCTCAACAACTTCGGCCAACGCCGGTGCCAGCAACAACACAATCTCGCCACGCACCCGAGCTTGGGAGAAATGTTCCAGCGCCGCAACGGCGCTACCGCGAAACAGTTCTTCATGTATCTTGGTCAATTCACGCGCCACGGCCAGCTCTTTTTCCGCGCCGAGCACATTTATGATATCGCGCAGAGTATTCAAGAGTCGATGTGGAGCTTCGTAAAACACCACAGTATACTGATTTTGACTATACAGTTGCAACTCTCGACAACGAGCACCACTTTTGGGTGGCAAAAAACCAGCGAATAAAAAATGGCGGGTGGGCAAACCGGCCATAGATAGTGCAGAGATACATGCACTGGCACCAGGCACCGGGGATACTCTGATACCTAGTTCGCAGCAACTTTGCACCAGCAGACTGCCGGGATCGGATATAGCCGGGGTACCGGCATCACTGATCAATGCAATGGATTGCCCCTGCTGCAACAACCCGATAAGATAATCACCTTTGCTGGCCTCATTATGTTCAAAACATGAGGTCAGTGGGGTATCAATAGCATAATGATTAAACAACTTACGGCTATGGCGCGTGTCCTCCGCCGCAACTAAATCCACCTCTTTCAGAATGCGAATAGCGCGCAGCGTTATATCTTCCAGATTACCGATGGGCGTCGCCACTACATACAGAGTTCCCCAGTTGGAAGGATCACTCATCTTGTCCCTCCACTTCATCCCCCTTTGCAACATCATCTAGACCAGCTAATTCATCCAGCCACAGCTGTACACAGGCATCGCTGGGCATACGCCAATCGCCACGCGGCGACAGCGAAACGCTACCCACCTTGGGTCCATCAGGCAGGCAGGAGCGTTTAAACTGCTGCGAGAAAAAACGCTGGTAAAACACCCGCAGCCAGCGCAACAGGATAGCATTAGAATAAACATCAACAAATGTCAGCTGCGCCAGAAACAGTACCTTGCGCGGGGCAAACTGGTTACGCACCATCTGAAACAGATAGAAATCGTGCAACTCGTAAGGTCCGACATGGTCTTCGGTTACCTGACTGATTTCACCTGCGGCAGTTGGCGGCAATAACTCTGGTGATACTGGCGTAGCACATATATCTTCCAACACGGCGCGCGTAGCACCGCAATAAGCCGTTTGTGCACACCACGACACCAGATAGCGCACCAAGGTTTTCGGCACGCCACAATTCACCCCATACATGGACATATGATCGGCATTGTAGGTACACCAACCCAGCGCCAGTTCAGACAGATCGCCTGTGCCAATTACAATACCCTGTACCTGATTGGCAATATCCATCAATATCTGGGTACGCTCGCGTGCCTGTGAGTTTTCGTAGGTGATATCCAGCAGATTTTCGTCGTGACCAATATCAGCAAAATGTTGGCGCACCGCCTTATCAATCGAAACCACCCGCAAGCTCACCCCTAGCAATTCAATCAATTTTTCGGCATTGCTGCGCGTGCGTTGGCTGGTACCAAAACCAGGCATGGTCACTGCCACAATGCCACTCAGATCCACAGCCAACACTTTGAAGGCCTGCAACGCCACCAATAGTGCCAAGGTAGAATCAAGCCCACCTGAGATACCCACCACCACCTTTTTACCACCAATATGCCGTAGACGCCGCGCCAGTGCCGTACTCTGCAGGGCAAAAATCTCCTGACAGCGCTGCGTCCGCTCTTCGGTGTTGCTCGGGACAAAGGGGTATCTATCCAAACGCCGTTGCAAAGGTAATTGCTTATTCGCCAGTCCCGGTGAGAATGTTATATGCCGATAACAGCGCTCGCTACTACTGGCAGCAAAACTATTGTTTTTGCGCCGTTCCCCGTGTAAACGCTCAACATCGATATCGGCACTAACCCAGGTATTAGCAAAAGAGAAGCGTTCACTTTCGGTCAAAATAGTGCCGTTCTCGGCAATCAGTGAGTGGCCGGAAAACACCAGATCGGTGCTTGACTCTCCCGCGCCAGCCGACGCATAGGCATAAGCAGCCAAACAGCGCGCCGACTGCGAACTAACCAATTGCCGGCGATAATCTGCCTTGCCAAGCAGTTCCGGGCT
>Ga0307990_1003907_pt1 | contig 11150 bp, 7 predicted proteins | sample EllFjometagen129_FD_203168 | JGI IMG/M metagenome (GOLD analysis project Ga0307990, IMG submission 203168) | Marine microbial communities from Ellis Fjord, Antarctic Ocean - #129 | ecosystem: Environmental > Aquatic > Marine > Unclassified | place: Southern Ocean | collected 2014-10-08
GATTGGCATCACCCCTCTCAGTTGCCATCCAAAGTGGAAAAAGGCAGGCCAATTTGGAATCCGACACGCGTTGAAGACGATCAAAAAGCTGTTTACACGCAATATATGAAGAAGCATTTGCATGAATTGATTACTGAGTACCACACCAAGGTGTTATGGTTTGACGGAGAATGGCCCAATTGGTGGACAGACCAGGATGGCAGCAAGCTCTATCAGTGGATGCTGACACTCAATCCCAAACTGATCGTAAACAATCGCGTGGGTGCCGGACGCAAGGGTATGGGAGGATTCTCCAAGGATGGATCCTTTGCCGGCGACTTTGGCACGCCCGAACAGGAAATTCCGAACACCGGTATAGACAGTGACTGGGAATCCTGCATGACCCTGAACGACACTTGGGGCTTCAAGACCAATGACCACAATTGGAAGAGTACGGAAACATTGGTACGCAACCTGATTGACATTGCGAGCAAGGGCGGTAATTACCTGCTGAACGTGGGACCCAAGGCAGATGGTACATTCCCACAGGCCACGGTGGAGCGTTTGCGTGGTATGGGGCAATGGATGTCTGTGAATGGAGACTCTCTATACGGTACACAGGCGGCGTTATTTAGGCCTGATTGGGGCCGAGTGACTCGTAAGCAGGGCACGCTGTACTTGCATGTGTTTGACTGGCCCAAAAATGGAAAACTGACCCTACCAGCACTTGAGAACAAACTGCGTTGTGCCTCTTTGCTTGCACGACCTGAAACTGCCCTCAAGACAACCATTCAGGGCAATAAGTGGATTGTGTCTGTACCGAAAACTGCGATTGATTCTATAGCAACCGTTATTGCGATTAATGTTGAGGGTATGCCAAAACTCAAATAAGCACAGGACGTTTGGTGGATCAGATGTGCCAGCAGGATTCAAAGGCTGAGATCAACTGATCTCTTGGGATGTCCCAGCCTATGACCGTGAAGGATGTGGGATGCTGTCCCAGCCTTGAGTTGGCTTCTTTGTAGTCAATTCGGTCAAAGACAACATCAATAAAGCACGTGCCTGTGTCAAACGCGACATTGCCTTTGAGCCTTAATACATGGTCAGAGAGTCTGCTTAGTGTCTCCATAAAGCGAGCCTTGCACAGAGTTTGATCGGTGTGCAGGGCAACCGCGATAATACCGTCTGGAGGACTCTCCACGGGGCTGTGGGTCCGAGGTCTGTGCGTCATATGTTGCAGCCCGGCTGGGGCCAGAGCCCCGTGAGATATGGTGTGTATCACAGCATCTGAATTCAAGCCGCTCAAAATGGCTTTGAGTTTGGCTATCTGAGACTCAGGCACAAGGTCAGATTTATTGATTGCCACAGTGTCGGCCCATTGAACCTGCGATACGCAGGGCGTGGAAAAGGCTGCGGTTTTGATGAAATGCTCCGCATCCACCACACAGGCAATGACCTTGATACGAAAATAATCTCTTAGACTGGGATCGGACAGGAGTGCTTCCAGGTCGGCTGGTTGCGCAATCCCTGTGGCCTCGATAATGACGTGATCTGGCTTTAGATCAAAGGCAATTGAATGAAAGGCCTTGAGCAGATCTGTACGCGTACATATGCAAAACACGCTCCCTTTGTTGATTTCAAACGTGTGATAGGTTCCGGGCGTGAGCTGTTTGCCATCCACACCCAATTTGCCAAATTCATTGATGATCAAGGCCAAGGACGTGGACTTAAAAATGGGTTGCCCAAGCCAGTGATTGAGTGTACTTGTCTTACCAGCACCCAAAAAACCAGTGAGTATCCACACCTCTATACATCTATTTACAGGGTTTTGATCCATTCTTTAATGACCCCCACTTCGGGAATACGTCTGACAGATTTCAGCTGGGAATGGGTTATCACAATGGCGGGTGTTTGACCTGGTGTGATGCCATATTGTGCCATGCCTGCTTCCGTTTGAATATGCTCAACTTCAATATCGCCTCCCAATTCCCGGATTGCCTGATGCACATTATTAAGCGTGTTTTCTGTGGTTTCACCGGCAGCGCCCACTACGTGGAGGCACGCTTTTTTCTGTTGAATACGAAGCCTACACTTTTCGTTGATGCGTTTTTGAATCGCTGCGATGAGTTGATCTCTGGGCGGGATTCGAGAGACAAAGGTGATTTGCCCATCAATACAAATGGTGGGTATATTGTGAACCATCAGGCCACTCATAAAAGCCAGAGAATCTGGCTGCTTGATCTTGTGTTCACGCCATTGGACAATCCCCTTGAATTCAGGGGTGACTTTGCGTACGGCATCCACCATGTACTGACAGGGGGCGCAGGCTTCTGAATCCAGAGTAATGATATCAATGATGACCTTGTCGGCCTGGCCATAGTCACCCATGTCCAGATGGTGCGGGTCTTTCTCGTGCTGTGTCAGGGTGTCAACCACTTCCCGATTATAGGGATCCTGGACGATATCGGTGACAGCCACCAAATTTTCCTGGGGGGTGGCATACGGAATATCACAACCGGGGGCCAGGATAAATCCTGTCTCACCCCCAATTTTCAGGCATGCCAGGGCATTTCGCTGGGCATCCAGGGGATTGCCCAAGAGAAGGGTCCGCGTGAGTTGGAGATTCCCACCAAAACTGATGGTGCGTTTTTTGCACTCATCACGGACAAAATCCAGAGGGATGTTCTCATCAATGGAAATGTTGTCACAATGACAATCGCACATGGCAGGGATATTCTGCTGAGCATGGCCGCACACAAAGAATGAGCTTAATGTTCCTTGCTGCCGGATCTTGTCAAAAATATCTGTGACATAGGGCGTGACAAACTCAACAAATTGTTCTGGGCCAATTTGACTGGTCATGGGATCGACAACGGCAATCACGTCGCAGCCAGCCTCACAAAAATAGCGGCTCATGGCCAGGGCCGTGTCCCGGCAAAAAGCCAGGAGGTCATGTACGCCAGCAGGGTCATCAAACATGTCCATGAAGATGTTGGTGCCTCGCAGGTGAAGCGCCAGTGTAAATGGCCCCGTGATCAAACCGTACAGGGCGATGTCTGGGTGTTGTTTCCGAAGTCGCTGTGTGGCACTGACAATCGGGGCGATTCGGCCGTCATCGGTTTGTGGTATGCGTAACTCAGACAGTTGTGTGCCGTTGGCTAGGGGGTGTGAGATGACGGCCGGAGGATTTTCGTCCGCCCATTGCAGGTCGCATCCCAAGGCCTCTGCTTCAATTTGCAGGTCAAAAACAACAGGAATGCCGTCCGGACGATACACCTCAATCGCTTTGTTCACACCCTGGACAATATTGTCTTCAGATTGTAGATACTCTGTGGCTGTCATGTTCAAAAGCTGTGCTGCGTGGGCACCCACAAAAGGTACCCAGGGGATACGATCCACGGGCTGGCAGGTCATTGCAGCCTTTATTCGATCTTTGTTGTTCATATTGGCCTTCTAATTTGTATTTACGTTGTTTTGCAGCGAGGTTCTTGTATCAATGAATCCACGACAAAATACTAAAACTATTATATCAAGGGCTTGCGTTGCAGGCCTATACAATACGCCTCAAAGATGATACAATAGTGCTGATGTCTAGGGCCTGGGCTGTATACTAAACTGGCTAACAATATCGATATTTGTTTTAATACTGTGTTTTTAAGCGTTTGTAGGCGTGCTGAATATGTTTGGTTGTGATACTATATTGCTAAATCTGGTACTATTCAGTGATATGTTTAAGGGGCAGGGAATGGCATGAACCTTCTAAAACAGAAGTTTGACATTGAGCATTTTCAGCAGATTGAAAGCAGTTTTCGTCGGCACTATGACATGGCTCTGGAAACCGTGGGCTTGGATGGAAACACGGTGGCAGAGCTATCATCCCGCGATTACTGTCCATCCATATGCAGTATTGTCTCTGGGTCATCGGCAGGGGCCAAGCGGTGCCTCGAAGATCGATTGCGAAGCCTCACTATGGCCTTCGATACGGGGCAGCCCTATACCTCCTACTGTCATGCGGGCATTGTGGTGGTCTGCATTCCCATTATGGACCAGGATGAGCCTCTTGGCGGACTCTTTTTTGGGAAATGCCTATCTGAGCAGATGTGCGAAGCCATTGAACGTGATATGGAAAATCGGTTGGTGGGCCTGACGTACAAACAGAAAGACCTTTTTCAAGCAGCGGATTATTTGCCCGTTGTGCCTGCCAGATCCATTCACGACGCTTCGCAATTTTTGTTTATTCTCCTGTACCAGGTCACTGAATTGGACCCTCGCGTGATTCACTGGCGAAGTAAAAAGGCTGAGCACCAGTCTCAGATTGGTGAATTCATTCATCAGTCCAAAAGGGCAGGATCTGTCCAGGGATATCCGTATCAAAGTGAACTCATGCTCGTTGAGAAGGTGCGTTTGGGGGACCGGACAGGGGCTCATGAAATGCTCAATGAGATTCTGGGCACGGTTCTGTATCAACACCCTGGTCAGTTGAACGTATTTAAAGCCAGACTGTTGGAACTTTTGGGTATCTTGAGTCGAGTGGCTGCTGAAGCCGGTGTGGAAATCGATACGGTGCTTGAGAAGAATGTGGACTATATCCAACGTATTATGCAGCTTGGGGATCAGCAGGAAATCTGTGCATGGAGCCATATGGCCTTGAGCGATTTTATTGATCGTGCCTATGCGCTGCATCATTCAGGCAAAACCAGTCGTCTGGAGCCTGCTTTGGGTTTTATGCAAAAGCACTTTTCGGATGATATTACCCTTGAAGATGTCGCACGGGCGACCCATCTGAGTGTGTCGAGATTGAGTCATCTGTTCAAAGAACAATTCGGAAATACGGTGATCGGACATCTCAACAGCCTACGGGTGAATCGTGCCAAATACCTTCTTCTGGCCACTGAACAGGCTTGTACCCAGATTTGTTTTTCGGTGGGGTTTCGGAATCTGAGCTATTTTAATCGTGTGTTCAAGCAACAGGTACAGATGACCCCATCCCAGTTTCGTTCACATAACCGACGTTGAATTTGGCAATAGCTATTCTTTCGAGTGCAACCACGCCGATGTTGGAATTGATGAAACCTTCATAACAAAGTGTGGCCAGGGTTTGCAAATTTCTTTCCGTGGTAAGTCCACCATATACACTGAGCTAGTTCTTTTCGTCTGCCATGCCCGACTGTATATAACACCGCTTAATCGCAATAGAAATACCGAGAAAACATTTCTTTGTGACCCTGTAGAAATTCCCAACATCATTGGCGGTTTAAAACGTTTATTAGATGACAGAAGGCTCATTAGGAAAGGCTGGAACTTTACAGAACAATTTGTATACTGACTGTTTCATAAGCGCAGAAGAACAGGTACTGCGCGGAGTTCTTTGGATTTTCAGCAAAGGAGTTTCTATGAAAACGAAACGACCATTTCTACTGGTGATTGTGCTAATCCAAGTTTTATCCCTCTCCAGCCAGGCCACTGAAGAGGCGGAGATTCGTTCATTGGTTGAACATATGACCTTGGCCGAGAAGGTTGGGCAGCTCACGCAGCATTCCTATGGTATGACTCTGACTGGGCCAGCAGGGCAACCCATAACGCCCGAGGACGAAATTCGCAGGGGACGCATGGGGTCTCTTTTGAATGCCACAGGTGCGAAGAAAACTCGAGAATTGCAGGAGATTGCCGTCAAAGAGACACGCCTCGGTATTCCCTTGCTGTTTGGCTTGGATGTGATCCACGGCTACCGGACGATTTTTCCCGTGCCTTTGGCTGAAGCGGCCAGCTGGAATCTGGAGGCCATTGAACTAAGTGCGCGGGTTGCGGCGATAGAGGCCGCCGCCGCTGGCGTCCATTGGACCTTTGCGCCTATGGTGGATATTGCGCGTGATCCTCGGTGGGGACGTATGATGGAGGGTGCGGGTGAAGACCCCTACTTGGGTGCCCTCATTGCAGAGGCTCGCGTCAAGGGCTTCCAGGGCGAAAACCTGGGCAGCCCTGATACGATTCTGGCCTGTGCAAAACATTTTGCGGCTTATGGCGCGGCCCAGGCAGGTCGAGACTATGCCACGGTGGACATCTCCAATCGCACATTGCACGAAATCTATTTGCCCCCGTTTGAGGCCGCGGTTAATGCTGGCGTGGGTACGTTTATGAATGCCTTTAACGAATTGAACGGCATCCCATGTACCGCCAACCCCTATCTGCTACGCGAGTTACTCAAGAAACAATGGGGCTTCGAAGGCTTTGTCGTGTCGGATTGGGATTCAATCCGGGAGATGATCGTACATGGCTTCGCCACGGATCGTAGCCACGCTGGCATGTTGGCCATGCATGCGGGTGTGGACATGGACATGATGAGTGCCATTTACATGGAGCACTTGGAAGAGCTGGTGCTCCAGGGGGCCGTTGAGATGCCCCAGATCAATGAGGCTGTGACACGCATTTTGCGTGTAAAGGCCGGCCTGGGTCTGTTCAGCGATCCCTATCGGTACTGTAATGAGCAACGGGAAAAGGAGATGCTATTTCATGTGGACCATCGAAAGATGGCGCAGAATATGGCCCGAGAATCAATGGTACTCTTGAAGAACGACAGTCAGACTTTGCCGCTGCGCAAGGATATCAAGCGTCTTGCCTTGATCGGACCTTTGGCTGACAACCAGGCAGATCCCATGGGAGCCTGGTCCGCCAAGGGCGAGACAAAAGATGTGGTCACATTGCGTCAGGGCATTCTGGATGCCATGTTACCAGGCACAGAGGTTGTGTATGCTCTGGGCTGCTCCATTGACGGCAACGACACGGATATCAATGCCATGGCCCAGGCTGTGCGTGTTGCCCAGCAGGCCGATGTGATTGTGGCGGCTCTGGGAGAGTCCAGAGAGATGTCAGGTGAGGCAAAATGTCGTGGCGACATTGGCCTGCCAGGTCGGCAATTGGCTCTGTTGAAACAGTTGCATGCCACAGGCAAGCCCGTGGTGCTGGTTCTCATGAATGGCCGACCCTTGACGCTGGTCTGGCCAAGCGAAAACATCCCGGCGATCCTGGAAACGTGGCTGCTCGGAACTCAGACAGGCCCTGCCATTGCGGAAGTCCTGTTTGGCGATGCCAATCCTTCGGGCAAGCTGCCCGTCACATTTCCCCACGCCGTGGGGCAGATCCCAATCTTTTACAATCACAAGATGGGAGGTCGACCTCCGGTCAAGGATCAGGCCTATCGATCCACCTACTTTGACATGCCGTTTGAGCCACTTTATCCCTTTGGTTTTGGTCTGAGTTATACCCAGTTCGCATACAGCCCCATACGGTTGAGCCAGGCACAAACCAGTCATCGCGATACCATACAGGTGAGTATAACCCTGACGAATGCCGGGGCTGTGGCAGGGGCTGAAGTGGTGCAGCTGTACACGCGTGACCTCAAGGCCAGTGTGACTCGTCCCGTCAAGGAACTCAAGGGTTTTCAAAAAATCCAGCTTGAGCCTGGCGAATCCCGCGAGGTTACCTTTACCTTGACAACCAGGGATCTGGCATTCTACAATCAGCAGATGCAGCGCGTGACCGAGCCCGGTACATTTCAGGTCTTTGTCGGCGGCAACTCACGTGACCTGCAAAAGACAGAATTCATCCTGTTCGATAGATAAGTTTCCCACATGGAGCCAGACTCGGCCTCAATGACGGCTTGGATTTGGGGAGGGGTGAACCTTCTTTGTTTGAAAGTTAATCAGCTGGAAGTTTCTGTCCTTATGGGCTCGCGCCTGGCTCATGGCATTGTGTTCGTTCTGAGAGGCGAAGCCGAACGGTAACCGCAATCGTTTTCGTCTCGTACTGAGCCACCGGGCTCACAGAGATGCTGGTGCTATCTGATGAACAAACCTACACCTCGACCCTGTCGCTCCGAACTGAGGGGTCTATCTAACCAGTCCACGCAGTGGTTCAAAGGAGCTGAAAGCTGACCGCTGAAGGCTGAGAGCCAAAATCTTGTTTCAACCACGAATTTTACCAATCTTCACGAATTGGCTGGCGCTGGGGTCTGAACACATTTTCAAAGTCTATGTCATAGCCTTACGCAAAAAAAATGTAGAAAAACAATTTTATGTGTCACATTTCGGCTTAATTGTCGCATGAAGAGGTGTATGAGCTTTCGAAAATGAATTTGTTCAGAAATGAAATGACTGTGAGTGGCAGTAAGACAATTGAGATAAAGGCAATCTTTTTGGATGCCCCCTTGGAAAGGCCGATGGCTAAAGAGTTTAGGGCTATCCTCAATCGAAGAATCCTATCCTAATTTACAGAATTATTTTGAATTGACAATTGCCCATGATCTCGCTAGATTAAAAGCGGCACAAGCGAATTGAAGGTGTGATTTATCTTTTGTCTCAGGAAGAGAGCTTTGAAGTTTTCCCGCTGGCGGTTTTATTAAATGCACTTGACCAGCGTGAGGAGGAGATTGAGAGTGAGTATTACAAGGTATGTTCGTTCAAAATGGATACAGTGTCAGGCCGTGTCTAAAGATGTGGCCGGGTATATCTTGCAGTTATCATTGAGCCATGCTGGATTCGTAATCCATCAAATCTTCGATTTTCTATCGCATTTTAACTCCCTGATCAAAGCTATTTCAAAGAATATCCCTTTCTGCATTTTCAACAAGGTGTTTGTTCTTAGCGTCAGGCGTCTTTGGTCGGCAAGTCTACAAGTTCGAGATAGTCGCTCAAACAGGGTCGTTTTAATGAATATTTATGCTATCAGGGCGGCTTATAGGATAATTGAGAATGAACCGGTATAAACAGATTGTATTTGTGAAAACAGTTGTTGTCGCATTGGTGTTGGCTGGGAGCATTAGTGAGATCTGTCTTGCCCAACTGGATGGGGATTATGGTTCAGGGGAATCAGTGATGGCCATCGCAGGGAACATGTTGGGACGTGGCCCGGTTCCCCTGGAAAACGGGCCATCTGTCCAGATGAGACCACCCTCGTTATGACTGGAAGAGTACTCTTCCAGGATCCAGATTATACGTGCAGACAGATGTTATTCTTGGAAAAGGATGCTTCATGAAAGAAGTTCTGGAAAGGAGACGGACATAATGACTTATAACAAAGTTGATGCAAAAGTCAGGTCAGCACGATGGCTGCTAAGGCAAGTGGTTCTAATAATTGTGGCTCTCAATTCTGTCTTTGTATGTGTGTCAAGTGGACAATCTGCCTGTGCTATTCAAGCTGCTTTGAAGGGTTCTGGGGCTGGTTCTAAACAGGTTACGTGGCAGGGGCAGGACGAAGAGCAAGTAATTAACTACACATTTGATGTGTCATTCAAACTCTCTCTACGTTTCCTTGATGTCCAGGGCGATCTCACTCGTTACACAATAACTGGAAATGACGGGTGTATTCATTTTTGGGGGATTGCTGAGGAGGATGTTGGCTCGAATCTGATAGATGCCTTCAGTTTTGATATCAAGCGTAATTACGCCCAGTCGGTTGATTGCGGTGTCTTGCATTATTCCACATCGCAGCAACGGATAGTCTATGCTGATTTTACTGTCCATACCATGACAGGAATTCGTCCCTATCGGGTTCAGTATTTTGCATATACCCACCCATTTTCTGTTCGTGTCTGGATCGATAATCTTGGATCAAAATGGGCCTTTGACGACATCTATAATGGATGTTCGATGCCATTCGGAGCGGATTTCACGAACCCTGAGATTCTCACTTACGGTAATGGTACACACATCTCGTACAATTCATCTTTCGTTTACAATACGACATATGACACAAGTTGGCGCATGGTTGGTCTGGATGCATTTGTACAGATGAGTTTCCCCCTTGATGGAGCTCCGGAATCTGCTGTTCTGGCTCTGAGGCATTTGAGTTCGGCCCATTCAGGTTGTCCTGGGGCTGGTTATTCTCCCATCGACATCCTGGTAAATGGGCAGAATGTTGCATCTCAGTACGATGCAGCCCTGAACCATGGAGGTACCCATGGCTATGTAACAGATCAGTGGGATATCCAGGACCAGCTCAGATCCGGGACCAACACGGTACAAATTTCCATCTCCGATAATGCCTGCAGTCACTATTGGATCAGCAATCTTGATGTCCATATCCAGCAATTACGACTTGAGGACTGTGCAAGCTGCAAGCTTGAGACACTCATCAAAATTAACCGAGTGGACGTAAGCGATGTTATCAAGATAACTGATGACAGTGGTAATCCCATTGAGAATCCCATCTGGGAACTAGGCAATGCCTCAGTGTGTAAACCCATCGCAGACAGTAGTAGAGACAGGGCTTTACTGTGGAGGACCTCACCAGGCAAGTTCACAGTCTACGTCACGCTTGATTCCCAATCTCATGAGCCTGGTTGTGTGCCAACCTGTAGATATCATTGGAGTATCCCAGGTACAAAGAAAAAGGGGATTGGTAAATTCAGGGATTGGACCGGGATTTTTACTGTAAAAATGCCCGACAAGGTAGGCCAGTATAATCTCAATTTAGTGTTATATGCTGTTGATGACAATGAGAATGTTCTAGATAAAAGACGATTAAGCCACGCACTCTATGGAACTTATATGCCTTCGCTAGGAAGGCCACCAAAGGAAAAGTGGCTGGAGGTTGCGACAGATTGGGCAAGTAGCGCAACAACAGATACGCAAGTCGCCGAGTTGACCTATAGAAGCATTTCGAACCAAAACTGGCACTACAAGCCAGCATTCTTGAGCACAAAGAACTGGCTGGATTTGGTTGAGAGAGGCGCAACAGCAGGAAACTGTCACGCGTTCGCTAACACGTGGTCCAACCTATGCCGAGTGCTTGGGCTTGATGCAGCGAGCAAATCCATCGAAGGATCTGGTGTGCCCGTAATTAATGAACCAAGTAGGCAAGGTGACTTTCACAGGTGGTTTGTAACAATCCGTGGTCTCAAGTCCTTCAACAATCCGGGTAACGTTCATGCACCAGGTGCCCAGCCAGACCGTTGGACCTTCTACTCCCACACTATAGGTCGCTATGGTGGTATAGCTACTTGGTACGATCCGACCTTTCACAGAACTTGGATGGGATCCCCTCGCAAATTCATAGCATGGGAATCGAAGGGAGTGATCGGGACTGATCCAGCACACGGGTACTATTGGGTAGCTGATGGGTATCGAATCTTTCCCCAACAGTATTTGCTCCAAAACGGCGGCTGGGGTAAACAC
>Ga0307990_1003909_pt1 | contig 11148 bp, 6 predicted proteins | sample EllFjometagen129_FD_203168 | JGI IMG/M metagenome (GOLD analysis project Ga0307990, IMG submission 203168) | Marine microbial communities from Ellis Fjord, Antarctic Ocean - #129 | ecosystem: Environmental > Aquatic > Marine > Unclassified | place: Southern Ocean | collected 2014-10-08
ATTGGCTTTATTGTTGGGTTTGGTTATAATTTGTACCATATATTATGTATAAAGTTCTGGGATTTGAATTTCGGGTGTTTTTTTCGTAACATTTCAGGCTTTTTTGCGTCTTATATATTAGTAGGGGGGCATAAGGTGTAGACTTGGTTTGTATTTCAGTTGTTGTTAAATGCGGGTACTGGGAGTTTGCTATGTTGGAAGCATTTGAAAAAAGGATTCGGGATGTTCGGCTTCGCTGCAGCGTAAATCTTCTGCTCGAACAGGCGGCGATGGCTTTTATTACAGCCGGTGCCATTGGAAGTCTTACCGTCCTAACAGAGAAGCTTTTTGCCGTGGAGATTATCAATAATTGGTTCGCAGGCGGCCTTGCGGCGGTTTGCATTGCCGGCGTTGCTCTCGTTTATGCTATAAGGCAGCCGACTCCGATGAATGCGGCACTGTTAATCGACGAGCGTCTAAAGCTCAAGGAACGTTTCAGCACAACGCTAATGACGGCAGGCAGCGACGAACCGTTTGCACGTGCCGCCCAGAAAGAAGCACGCCAACGCGCCTCCGGTGTCAAGGTCAACGAACATTTCCCGGTACGGTTTTCGGGGCATTGGTATTATGCCGCTGGTACCTGGGTCATAGTCTTTGCGATATTGCTTCTTCTTCCTCAGCAGGACCTTTTCGGGTATATCAGCAAACAGAAGGAGCGGGATGACCGAACCATCCGCCAGGAACTCGCAAAATCGGCGATCAAAGAGGCTGCCAAACCCGTCCGGCTAATCGTCAAACAGCTTGGCGACGAGGGGCTCAACTCCGAACTTGCAAAACTCGACCCGCTCATGAATAAGGATCTGCCCGAAGACGCAAAACGGCAGGCCATCCGCAAACTCGGCGACATCTCCGATAAGATCAAGAAGCTCCAGTCGACGGCGAAGATGGAGTCGGTCGATATTGCTAAGCAAATGCTAAAGCAGCTGAAAGGCACGCCGAAGGGACTTTCGCAAAAGCTCGGCATGGAACTTAGCAAGGGGAATTTCTCAAAGGCCGCCGATATGCTGCGGCAGCTCCAGAAACAGATGGACGAAGGCAAGCTTACGGAAGAACAGAAAAAGCAGTTGTCCGAACAGCTTAAGAATTTGGCGGGGCAGCTTAAGAAACTCTCCGAGAAAAATGCAGAGCTTGAAAAAGAACTGGAAAAAATGGGCCTCGGTAAAAAACTCGCCAAGCTAAACCAAAAGCAGCTCCAGCAAACTCTGCAGAAAAAGGGACTCAGTCCCGAGCAGATCGATAAGCTCTTGAAGAAGGCTTCGGCGTGTAAGTCGGCGTGTAATAGTTGTAGTCAGCTTGGTGCGGCGATGGCTTCGGCAGGTGCAGGCAGCGGTGGCGGGGAACAGTTGTCCGAGTTGATGGACCAGCTAAACGCGATGGAAGCAATGAGCCAGCAGATGCAGATGATGCAGGCAAGCATGGATGAGATTTCCAGGGCGGTCGGCTGCCTTGGCGAAGGGATGTGTAAAGGCGCAGGTTATAAGGCATGGAAGGCCGGGCAGTCAAACAAGTGGGGCCAGGGAACCGGAGGGCCAGGCAAAGGGCAGGGTTTTAGAGAGACCGCAGACGGCGGTAAGTTTAGCACCAAAAATACAAAGATCAAAAATAAACAGGAAAGACCCGGCCCTGTCGTAGCGAGTTGGTACTTCAAAGGCGAGCAGGTCAAAGGCGATGCGCAGCGGGATTATTCGGCAGTAGTAGAAGCCGGCCGAAACAGCGCAGCCGAAGCAATAAGCGAAAACCAGATACCAAGAAAATACGAAGAGACAGTAAAGAAATATTTTGGCGGGCTGGAAGAAAACTCAACTGAATAAATTTAACTTTTAATAAGAGGGTCGATTATGAGAAGGATCGTAAGTCCGGTTTACATTATTAAGCAATACGAACGCGGGATAGTGGAGTTTTTTGGAAAGTATCATTCTTTCGTTGAGCCCGGTATACATTTTCAGTGGCCTATTGTGAATATTACCCGCGTGCGGGATGTCCGTGAACACACGATGGATATCGAACCTCAGCCGGTTATTACCAAAGATAATGTCGAGATACAGGTTGACGGTCTTATCTGGGTTCGTCCCGGTTTGCAGTCTGAGGAAATTCAAAAAACTTTTTATAATATCGACAACTGGAAAATCGCGACCCTGCAATTAGCCAAAACAAACTTGCGTCAGGAATTTGGCGAACTGACACTTGACGAGAGCCTTATCGCGCGTGACCGGATATCGTCGAATCTTCAAACGAATCTCGATAATATGACAGATGATTGGGGTTTGAAAGTCTGCAAAGTTGAGATTCGATTGATCGATCCGCCGGACGATATTAAGACGGCTATGCACAAACAAAAAATCGCCGAGCAGGAACGTCGCGCAATGAAGCTGCTTGCGACCGGTAGGTTTGAAGCTGCCCAACAGGAAAAACTGGCGGTCATTCAAGTTGCCGAGGGTCAGAGGGAAGCGGATATTAAAGTTGCCGAAGGTAAGGCAAAGTCTATCAAGCTCATCAATGAGGCGGCGGAGAAATATTTTGTCGGAAACGCAAAAGAGATGAAGAGGCTTGAGGTGACGGAAGAAAGTCTAAAGAATAATTCAAAGGTTATTATCACAGAAAAAGGAATTTCTCCGCAGATAATACTTGGAGACATCCCGGTATCTTCGGCAAAAAAGGGTAGCTCTAAATAATCAGTTTAAGTAAGCAATAGTCAAGTCGTATTGTAATACGGAGTTTTGAGTATGTTGAGAAATGGAATTTTGTTTTGTTTGTTTGGTTTGGTTTCTGTTGGCCTTGTTTCTTGTAGGAAGGCCCCCGCCGAGCCTGTTAAGAAGGTTGTCCTGTACTGTTCTGTCGACCAGGTTGTCGCTGAGCCTATTGTTGCCGAGTTTGAAAAGCTCTCCGGCATAAAGGTTGAAGCGCGTTACGATACCGAGGCGAGCAAAACAGTCGGTCTTGTTCAAAAGCTCCGCGCAGAGAAGGACAATCCCGTTGCAGATGTTTTCTGGTCGAGCGAAATTTTTTATACCATCGCTCTTGCCGGCGAAGGTCTTCTGGATAGTTATACCAGCGACTCTACAAAAGACTGGCCCTCCAATTTTGCGGACGTCGAAGGCAGGTGGTATGGTTTCGCGCTTCGCGGGCGGGTTATCGCATACAATACAAATCGCGTCACAGCCGATGAGGCTCCGAAGTCACTGGAAGAATGCCTCAGCAAAAAATGGAAAGGCCGGCTGGTAATGGCGACTCCGAATTTTGGTACCACCGGCGGAGACGTGGCGAGTTGGTTCGCTCATTACGGATCTGATCGTGCCGAGAAGTTTTTGAAAGCGTTTGCCGCTAACGAGATCGTTCTTGCTTCGGGTAACAGCACGGCTGTCAAGATGGTCGCCCAGGGGCAGGCCGATGTTTGCTTTACAGATACCGACGATGTTTACGCGGCACAGCGAAACGGCTGGCCGGTTAAGATGAATCCTCTCAATCAGGGCGCACAAGGACCGCTGACTATTCCAAATACGGCAGCGGTTATAAAGGGCGGGCCGAATTCCGCCGAAGCAGCTGAGTTGATGGAGTTTTTGCTCAGTGAAAGACATGAAGAGATGCTCGTACAAAGCGACTCGCATAATTGGCCGATACACCCGGCTTTGCAGCAGCGGTTTAAGGAATACGCGATTGAACGCCCGCTGGAAATAGATTACACGGAAGTTGCAGACCAACTCAAGACAGCAATACAAACAGCAGGGGAGATTCTTCGTTGACGGAAAGACTTATTTCTTCCAGTGATGCACATGACATTGACGGGCCCGGCGGGAGCAGATTTTTATCCTGCGGCGGGCTGGTTCTATGGGCGGTTTTGATACTTGCCCCGCTGGCGATTCTTTTCGCATGCTCTATTAGGCCGGCAGGGGCCGACTATATCGATTCGGCGAGAATGCTTTCGCTTACATTCAAGACTTTCGGCCTAGCCGCGATCATCGCTTTGTCCGCTGTCGTATTGGGTTATATTCCGGGGCGTCTGCTTGCGACATCGACGCCCGGTGGTAAAGACATCGTTTTGCTTTTGCTGCTGCTTACTCTTGTTCTTCCGCGGTACATGCTTTATTATGCATGGTCGCTTTTGCTCGATCCGACTACTCAGCTTGGCAGGTTTCTTGCGGTCGATATCTCTGTCGCACGGTTCGTCGCTTCGTTTACTACGACGACTGTTCTGGTTATGTGGTACTGGCCGGTTGCAGCATTGCTGATCGCGCAGGGCTGGAAAAATATCGACAGTGAAGTGTGGGACAGCTCATGCCTGGAGGCGGGTGCGTGGATGCGATTTAAGAATATAACGCTGCCATTGCTTGCACGTCCGATGCTGCTTGCTTTTGGAGTTTGTTTTGTATTGTCGATGTCGGAGTTTACTACGTTTCATCTTGCCGGCGTAGAAACAGTCGGTACGGAACTTGGCGTCCTTTACGAACTTTCCGGAAGCGAAGGGGTGCTTGCCCGTGCGGCCTGGCCGATTTCCATCGTTGCTGTTGCCGCGGCTATCATCCTGTCAATGGCATGTAAAAAATGGACCTCTCCTGAAATCAGAATATCCAGCGTAGAATCCAGGTCGCAAAAAGGCGGATGGTCAATTCTGGCAGTACTTACGGTTTTTTCGCTGATCGCTCCTGTCGTGCTGCTCGTTGTGCACCTAAGAACCATCAAACCTTTTACGCAGTTTATAAAGCTTCATCTCGATGAGCTTTGCATTTCGTTTTTGATCGCCGCGTGCGCCGCGATCCTTTCGCACTTAATAGCCTATGGGGCACTCGCTCTCAGACGGCGGCGGATTTCGGTGATAATAAATGCGACGATCTTTCTTGCGATGTTTTTGCCGGCATCGGTTATAGCGATTTCGCTGCTTAAAATGTTCGGATCGATCGATCATTTCGCTGGATTGCTTTACGAAAAATATGTCAGCGACGGGTATGTTGACCGGCTGCAGCAGAGCTGGTTTATTGTTTCGGCGGGGCATGCTTGCAGGTTCTCAGGGGTTGCGTTGGTAATTCTGCTGCTTACGAAGGGGTCTCACCGGAGGCACCTTAGTGAGATGGCTGCACTGGACGGTGCGTCGCGGTTTAAGACCTGGCTTTATGTCCATCTTCCGTGTACGTGGCAGCTGCTTGCCGGTTCCTTTTTGCTTATAGTTATGTTCAGTGTGACCGAGATTTCCGCGACGATGGTTTTACTGCCTGCCGGTCTTGCAAATTTTGCCCAGAGACTGCTCAACCAGATGCATTACGCCCGCGACCAGCAGGTCATCGCTTCGTGTTTGATACTTATAGCTTCGTTTGGTTTGCTCGCTTTTATTGCGGCACTGCTGTTTAGAGGGATAAGATTAAGGCGATTCGGTATGCTTGCTCTTTGCGTATTTTTTGTTTGTACGTTGGGTATATCCGGCTGCTATCCCAATGGCCGGGTATCAACTGCCCCGGATGTTGACGATTCGTTTGGAAGGACCGGGCGCGGGGCCGGTGAGTTTGTTTATCCGCGTGCGATCGATATCGCCGCCGACCAGACCGTCGCCGTGATCGATAAAACCGGAAGGCTCCAGCGGTTTACGCCGAAAGGGGAATGCAAGCAGGTTATAAATATGCCGCAGATCGACAAGGGCAAACCGATAGGTCTGAGCTTTGCACCTAACGGTAATCTCTATGTCGCAGACACGCATTATCACCGCGTGCTGGTTTATTCCGATGCCGGTGAGATAGTAAGCGAGTTCGGCGAATACGGCAAAGACGACGGCTGCTTTATTTACCCGACCGACGTTGCGTTTTCCGGTGACGGTAGAATATTTGTCGGCGAATACGGCGGTAACGATAGGATAAGCGTTTTCGATAAGGACGGCAAGTTTCTTTCGAGCTTCGGCAGTTTCGGATGTGATGAGGGGCAGCTTTCACGGCCTGCGTCTCTGTGTTCGGATATATCGAAGAAAATTCTTTATGTTGCCGATGCCTGCAACCACAGGATCGCGGTTTATGACTTTGACGGCAATCTGAAAAAGTATATTGGGTCGCCGGGAACAGGCATTGGGCAGCTTCGATATCCCTATGACCTGACAATTTTAAAAAATGGCGACATTGCTGTTTGCGAATACGGAAATAACAGGATACAATTGTTCGACCCGGAGGGTAACTCTGTCGGTATGTACGGAAGTGCGGGTAGAGAACTTGGCCAGCTTGCCTATCCATGGGCAGTAGCAGCCGACAAGGACGACCGGATTTTCATTGTAGACGCAGGAAACAACCGCGTTCAGGTTTGGGAGTTGTGACTCATACTGACCTGTCGGCCAGTTTGAAATTACGAATTACGAATTACGAATGACTAATTACGAATTGTGGATTCGGTCTTACGGCCGATGCTATTTATGATCAAGTACGGGATATATTTTGCTGAGCCTTTGTGGCTTATTGCCTGCGTTTTGCTGGTGCCGACCGTCTGGTTTGGTTTGCGAAATCTTTCCGCGCTTTCAAGGACCAGGCGGAATCTGGCGATAATCCTTCGCTGTCTTACGATCTTTATTCTTATCGCCATGCTTTCGAGGATGATGTTTACCCGGCGTAACGAGCATGTGACGGTTCTTGCCGTTCTGGACCGCAGCCAGTCTATCCCGCACTACCTCCTGCTTGATTCATTTGATTATATCAACCAGGCTGTTTCGGTTAAGGATCCGGCCGACCGTTTCGCCGTCGTAGATGTCGCCGAGGTGGCAAGCATTTCATCGCTGCCTTCGGGTGCTACCGATATTCGCGAACGAAACACGACCTTAAACGGCGAGCAAAGTCGGATCGCCGACGGCGTGCAGATGGCACTTGCAATAGCTCCGCCGGATACGGCGACAAGGATTCTGCTGATAAGCGATGGCAACGAAACCGCGGGCGATCTGAAAGAAGCTGCACGCGTGGCGGCGGCTAACGGAATCCCGATAGACGTCCTGCCGCTTACATATGACTACGAAAATGAGGTCATCTTCAAACGGCTTGCCGCGCCTGCGACCGCGCGCAGCGGCCAGACGATTTCGCTGCGGTTTATCCTGTCGAGCACTTCTCAAACAACGGGCAAACTCGTACTGAGCCTGAACGGTAAAGCAGTGGACCTGGCCCCGGAGTCCGAACAAGTCGCCGTGCCAGTCGAGCTTAAACCCGGAACGAACGTAAAGACGGTTTCGATCCCGGTAGGCACACGCGGCATGCATGATTTCCAGGCGTTCTTCGTACCTGACGATCCGCAGAAGGACCGCGTCGAGCAAAATAACAGGGGGTCGGCACTGACCTTTGTCGCAGGCCCCGGCCATATCATGGTCTACGATGCCGGACCGACAGAAGAGGGCGCAGACGACGGAGGCATAAAGCTCGCCGCTGCCCTTAAGCACTCCGACATCGACGCACGCTACAGCCCGGTCTCTGAGTTCCCGGAAAACCTGACGCAGATGATGGACACCGACGGGATAATACTCGTAAACACCGGCAGTCATAACTTCACCTATCAGCAGCAGGAAGTCATCGCCCGTTACGTCACCGACCTTGGCGGCGGTTTGATAATGGTCGGCGGCGATACCTCATTCGGTGCGGGCGGATGGATCGGCTCACCCGTTGCCGAAATACTCCCTGTCGATATGGACCCGCCGCAGAAAAAACAACTTCCAAAAGGCGCACTCGTCCTTATCATGCACGCGTGCGAGATTCCGCAGGGTAACTATTGGGGCAAGCAAACCGCAAAATCAGCGGTTAATACGCTGAGCCGGCTGGACATGGCGGGCATTCTCGCTTACGGCTGGCAGGGCAGCGGCAACTGGGTTCATGAACTGCAATTAGTCGGCGACAAGGAAACGATAAACGCAAAGATCGACATGATGAGTATGGGTGATATGCCTGATCTTGGCGCATTGCTTCAGCAGGCCTACGACGCACTTAAAGATGCCGATGCCGCCCAGAAACATGTTATCGTGATCAGCGACGGCGACCCGCAAAGACCAACGCCAAAGCTGCTCGCCCAGTGTAAAGCAGCGGGTATTACCTGCAGCGGTATCGCGATCAATCCGCACTCGCAAAACGATATTTACAGTCTCCGCGATGTTGCCGAAGCAACCGGCGGCAGGTTCTATTTCGTAAAGAATGCAAACCAGCTTCCGAGGATTTTCATCAAAGAGGCCCAGACGGTTCGTCGTGCACTTATCCTCGAAGAGACCTTCACTCCAAACCTGACCTACTCGCTTAGCGAAATAACCAACGGCATTTCGTTTCCGCTGCCGCCTTTGGACGGATATGTTTTAACCGGCCCGCGACAGGGGCTTTCGCAGATAATTCTTTCGAGTCATCAGGGCGATCCAATTTTGGCATCGTGCCAGTCGGGACTCGGCAGGGCGGTAGCGTTTACCAGTTCGGCTAACAGCCAATGGGCGGCAAACTGGCTTGGGTGGTCCGGCTTTGAGACCTTCTGGGAACAGACGGTAAGGTGGTCGGCTAAGAGTACGCAGAATTCCGATTGCGATGTTTTTGTCGATGTTCAGGGCAGAGACGTCTCTGTCAATGTCGAAGCCGTCGACGGTAAGGGCAAATACATGCAGTTTGCCAGTATCGGTGCGCAGGTCATCGCACCGGACGTTTCGAGCAAGGTGATGGGGCTTTCACAGACCGGACCGGGCCAGTACCAGGGCAATTACCAGGCGGCAGGTTCGGGGAGCTATATTGTCAACCTGCGATACCGAAAGATCGGCGAAGATAAGACATACACGCGGCAGGTGCCGGTGACCGTTCCGTTCGCGCCGGAGTTTCGCGATCTTTCCGACAATGCTACGCTGCTCAGTGATGTCAGCAAGATAACCGGCGGACGCAAATTAAGTATCAAAGAAAATCCCAAAGAAGCAAATATATTTGACGCGACCGGCTTGAAATACCCGCAGGCTCAACTGCCGCTAACCAAACCTTTGATGCTGGTATGGCTTGGCGTGTTCCTGCTCGATATCGCGGTGCGTCGAATCTCGTTTGATTTTAAGGCGATGTTTAGAAAAGCGTTTGCGTTTGTGTCGCGTCCAAAGGCGACTACGAAAGCATCCGAAAACCTGCAAAGGCTTCGGATGACAAGAAAGTCGGCAAGCGAAAAACTCGCCCAGCGGTCGGAAAGGCAAAAAGCGGCAAAACGATACGACGGTTCAAACAAGGCCACCGGCGATATTCCGGTTGCTCAGGATGATGTTACCGCCGAGCCGAAACCCAGAAAGGTCGAAAAAGGAACAAAGAAAACAAAAGCTAAACCTGCCGCCCCGCAAAGCCATATAGACCAGCTTTTAAAGGCAAAACGAAAGGCAGGAGATAATAAAGGCTAACCGTACCTGGCGGTAGGATGGGCTGTGCCCATGCTGATAATTTTTAGTCTCTTACAAATGAAATTGAACGCAAAATAATTGTAAAATTTAAACGCCTGGACTTGACTCTATGTTCGCTTGTTTGGTTCAGGCCTAGCCTGATTAGGAGTATAATAAAATGTTAAAAGAAAAAGAAATTGAAAAACAGTGCACCGAGTTTCGTGAAATGTTCGACTCGCTTCGCCGCGAGGTCGGCAAGGTAATCGTCGGTCACCAGGACATTGTCGAAAACGTACTTATCGCGTTGTTCTGCGGCGGCAATGTTTTACTGGAAGGTGTTCCCGGTCTGGGTAAGACGCTTCTGGTAAGGACGCTGGGCGATGCTCTTTCGCTCAAGTTCAGGCGGATACAGTTTACCCCCGACCTAATGCCCGCCGACATCGTCGGTACTAATATGGTTTCGGAAAACCCGGCGACGGGCAAGCGTGACTTTAGTTTTCAGCCCGGCCCGATCTTCGGTCAGATCATACTCGCTGACGAAATCAACCGCGCGACCCCAAAGACACAGTCGGCAATGCTCGAAGCAATGCAGGAGCATTCCGTAACGAGTGGCGGGACCATTCATAAACTTCCCGAACCGTTCCTGGTGCTTGCGACGCAAAACCCCATCGAACAGGAAGGAACATACCCCCTGCCCGAGGCGCAGCTTGACAGGTTTTTCTTTAAGCTTGTTGTCGATTACAGCGGACGTGATCAATTAAAGATGATCCTCGACAGAACAACAGCCGGTCACAATCCAAAAGCCGACTCCATCGTCAATACCGATCAGATCATCGCCGCCCAGAAGCTCGTAACAAATGTGACCGTCGCAGACCATGTTCAGGACTATGCGATTCGGCTGGTGCTGGCCTCTCATCCGCAAGGTGAGTTTGCCTGCGACATGACAAACCGTTATATCCGTTTCGGCGGTTCGCCTCGCGGCGTCCAGGCATTGATGCTCGCGTCAAAGGTAAGGGCGATGCTCGATACCAGATACCACGTAAGTTTTTCGGATATTGTCGACTCATACATCCCGGCGATGCGGCATAGAATAATGCTGAACTTCGAAGGCCAGGCCGAAGGGATAGACAACGACGAAGTTCTGAAATCAATAATAGAAGAAACTCCTAAAACAATGGAATAGCAATTAGCGATTAGCTGCAGAATTGATAATTATGGCTGAACAGGAAAAAACAAAACGACAGACTAAGATCACCGATCTGCTTAGTGCCGATTTTATGGCCCGGCTGGACTCGCTGGATATTGCCAGCAAGCGTGTGCTGCGTGGTGCCCTTCATGGTGAACGCCGATCAAAGCGCCGCGGCCAAAGCGTAGAGTTTGCCGATCACCGTCCGTATGTCTCCGGTGACGACCTGCGTTTTATCGACTGGAATATTTACGGCCGCCTCGATCAGCTTTTCCTTAAGCTCTTTCTGGAAGAGCAGGACCTGACCGTCCATGTTGTCGTAGATGTCAGCGCCTCGCAGGCCTTCGGCGAACCGTCCAAGGAAATGTATATCAAAAAACTCGCGGCTGCTTTGTGTTATATTAGCATGGTAAACAATAACCGGGTAAACCTGACGGCTTTTGCCGACGGAATAGTCGGCCAGTTTAAGAACATGCGGGGCAGGGGATACCTTCGCCAGATGACAGAATTTCTGCTTTCGACGCCATGCGAAGGTGCTTCGGATTTCGAGGCCGCCGCTACTCAACTTGCTACGGGCCGAATGGGGTCGGGTATAGTGATCGTCCTT
>Ga0307990_1003910_pt1 | contig 11147 bp, 14 predicted proteins | sample EllFjometagen129_FD_203168 | JGI IMG/M metagenome (GOLD analysis project Ga0307990, IMG submission 203168) | Marine microbial communities from Ellis Fjord, Antarctic Ocean - #129 | ecosystem: Environmental > Aquatic > Marine > Unclassified | place: Southern Ocean | collected 2014-10-08
TACGAAAAAGATCAATATCTTCAAAATACATAAAAAATCTTTTATCAAATTTAGACCAATTACTTCTTCTAACTAACAAGCAAGAGCCCATAAGCCAATCAACCTCTTTAATCTCAGCATGACTAAAGTGATGCATCATAAACCAACTTATATGTTTTTTAAAATAATGATTCAAAAAAGTTCTTCTAATAATTGGAGTATAACATTTAGGAAAATGTGAACAGGAATATTGTAAGCTTTTATCTGGGTTGAGCAGTTTAGGACCAACTATGCCCACATCGCTGTACAATTTCAAATAACTATACATAATTCTTATAGCAGAATTAAAAAGAACAGTATCAGGATTAAGAATAAGTATATATTCTCCCTCAGAGTTATTTATAGCAATATTATTCCCTTCTCCCATGCCTACATTTTTAAGGCTCTCTATAAACTTAACTTGAGGATATTTATCCTTTAATATTGGTCCTAGATTATCTTTAGAATTATTATCTACTACTATAACCTCAAAGCTTATACCCTCTAAATCTGAATTAAAAACAGACTCTAGACAAGCTAAAGTTTTAACGGCGGTATTATAGTTTACAATAATAATTGATATATCCATTTCTTAGATTAATAATTTAATAATTTTCCAATAAATACTTAAAATTGGACTTATAGCCTTAGTTAAAAAACTAGGTTTATTTTCAAAACTAAGCGAACCTACAAAACTTGAAACAAACTCTTTTTCGCTCACTTTTCGTAACTTCTGAACTTTTTTTCTCTCTTTACTTATTATAACAATATTTCTAAAAGATAAAAAATATTTTATAGCTTTTAATTTAACATTAAACCAGTCATTTGCAATTGAATAAATAATCAAGCCAATCTCTATAACTATTAAAATTGGTAAAATTAATAGAATAGTTCTAATTTTATAGAAAAGTAAAATAGTTAAAAATCTATTTCTTTCCATGAAATATAACATATTTAAACTTCTAGACATTTCATATTTATGGTAAACATGAGCTTTATTCGCTAAACAAGCTCTATAACCAGAAAGTCTAGCCTTTAAACTAAGCTCGATATCATCATGATACATATAGAACATTTCATTGTATCCATTTATTTTTTTAAATAAAATTGAAGATATAAGCAAAGCGCAGCCTGAGACATAAGTGAAGTCTTTACTACTTCCCTTTAGCTCATGTTCTTTTTTGCCATAAGATCTAACTAGACCAAAACCTAAAAAGTTAAAATCATTACCTAAAGTATTAAGCTTATCGGTCTTATTTCCATTCTCATGAAGGTAAATTTTAGCTTGTAAAATAACTTCCTCTTTTATGCTTTCTTTTTTTCTAACTAATTCTAAAATGCAGTCCTTATCTAAAACTGTATCCATGTTACAGATAAATAGGTATTTACAATTATCAGCTATAGACTCTTTAGATCCTAAGTTATTAGCAGCACTATAGTTTCCATCATTTCTGGAAAATATTTTAGCCTCAGGATATGATTTTTTTAGGTAATTAAAAGATTCTTCACTAGAGGCATTATCTATAATATATACTTGATAATTTCTATAACTTTGATCAAGTAAAGACTCCCGACATTCTTGTAAAAATCTTTTAGCATAGTCCTTATAATTTACCAGTATTACTCCAACCTTATCTTCTCTCATAATTTAAGTTCTTAATTTAGTCTTTATTTTTAGTATATCTTTTACTATATAAGTTAAAGCAATAAGAGGATAAGACAAGACCTTTAATATATAATATTGCCAGCTGGGATGCCACTTTCTAAAATACTTTAGCATAGAATCTATAAAGTATTTTTGAGTTTTTGAAGATTTTACCTGAGAAAAGCTTTGTCCAACAAAGTCAAGACATTTCACTTCACTAAAATACCAAACCTCCTTACCCCTCTTTTTAGCTTGCTTGCAAAAATCAACTTCTTCAAACCAAAGAAAATATCTTTCATCTAATTTAATCGGTAATTTAAAACTCTCAGCTCTAATTACAAAAAAAGCCCCTCTAATGGAACTAACCTGACTATTCTTGTTATAGTCAAAATTTACTACTAAATATTTATTTAAGATTTTAGGAAATAAGTGAGGTAATTTTAATAAAATAGCTAATTGATCAAATAATTTAGGAAAGGATCTGACTTGCTTAATTATTCCACCATCCTCATTAACTAATTTACAACCAGAAATAGCTGCCCGAGGGTTTTCATCAAGTAAGCTTATCATTGTGTTTAAAGTATTCTCAAAAACCCTCATATCAGGATTAAGAAGTAAATGATACCTACCCTTAGCTAAGGCTAGACCTTGATTGCAAGCTTTAGCAAAACCTAAATTTTCTCTATTAGCTATTAGTCTAACACTAGGAAACATTTTCTTTACCATTTTAGCACTACCATCTAAAGAATTATTGTCTATAACAAAAATTTCAAAACTAAACTTACCACAACTAGAGTAAATAGCTTTTAAATTCTCTATTAATTTTTCTTTAACATTCCAAGAAACAATAATAATTGATAAGTCCATAAAATTATTTTATTATTTCAATAATCTTTATCTTTGATACTGATCCTGATTTAATTCTAACATTATTTAAAGCCACTTCAAACTCTTTGGCTAATAAGCTTACTAATTCCAAATTAGCCCTACCTTTTTCAGGTGGACTTAACACTCTTATCTTTAAATCCCCATTACTCATAAATTCTTTTATTTCAGTTTTTTTTGCCCCTGGAGATAAACGACAAGTAAGAATTATTATTCCCTTTTTATTTAAAATAGATTTATAACCTTCTAAAATATTATCCATATTATCATCTTAACCCTATAACAACTAAAAAACAATTAAAAGGACCTTCTATTTAAAAAAATTATTATATATATTAAATATTATATTTAAAATACTAGCTATATTAATACAAGTAGATACTAAAAATCACAAAATTTCTTAACATCTTACTTTTTTTGTTGACAAAGAATAATAAAGAGTTTATTATTAATAATTATTTAGTTTTGTTCCTTAAATAAGTATAATTAAAAATTTAGAAAAATGAATAAAGTTAGTAATTTAAGTATTGAAGACAGAAAAAATAAATTGTCTCAAAAACTAAAAGAAATTACCATTAAAGAAGCGTCGGGAAGTGTTATTGAAGTAAAAACTAAATCAGGTAGCACCAAGGCTTTACAGATCGATTATAATGTAAAGTTGTTTGGCATCCCAGTTAATGGCTTTTTCATGCACAAAGAATTATTATTATTAGCTGTAGGCGTCGGAAAAGGTTGCCCTAACGCCGTGAATGGTTCTCTCTGGTTTTTGAAGGAAAAAGAAGCTGGTGTAATTTTCTGTGGTAATAATCTCTCAAATGATTTTAAAGAAGAAGGTTTCAAAATAGTGTAACCTATAAATTATTATGACCATTCTAGTATAGAATGGTCTTTTTATATAAAAAGAGACTAAAATTAACCTATTTTCATGCTATATCTCCAAGAACTGGAACTAGTTAAACCTATTTGATAAAAAAGTAACATTATCTGAATATGACACAAATAATGTTAACTATAACATTATCACATTAGTGGGACATTCAAACTTGAAAACACCTTGACAACATATATAATATGTGATAAACTAATATAATTTCTTATTGCCTGAATTCACCCCTGAAGTGCAACTTTGCGACATCCCAAAAGGATGTTTTTTGTTATTCATTTATTAAGAGATTATTCTCAGTCATAACCTCTAGTGGAGTTCTGTAGTTTAAAGATTTTCTAGGTTTGTTATTAAGTATATCTTCTACTATCTTAATGTAACTATTACTGTATTTAGAAATATTTACTCCTTTAGGAATAAATCTTCTTATCATAGCGTTTACGTTTTCTACTCCTCCTTTCTGCCAAGAAGAGTAAGGATCACAGAAATATGTTTTAACTGCTAACTCTTCCCAATTTCTATTCTCAATACCATTATCCATGGTACGTGTTTTAATTTCAGTAAATATCTTATCTATTTCTGAAAGAGCCTTATTAAATAGCTCTGGTTTAAGAGATTTAATCTTTTTCATACATACATATTTAGCCTTTTTTTCATAATCAACTACTAAGGATGACTTACTTCTTGTTTTTTTACCTGAGACTATAGTATCTGTTTCATGATGAGAGTATTCTTTATTACTTGCGACTACCTTAGGTCTATTCTCAATACCTACTCTATTGGGAATTAAAGTTCTTTTACTGCCTGGCTTAGCCTTTCTTTTTTTCGGCTTATTTCTCTTATATTTTAAGTATTTTCTATTTTCTTTAGCCCTTTCTGTGTATAACCACTCATAAATCGCTGTCTTAGAAGCATAGAAGACTTCTTTATCTATCTTCATCCTACCAGATATCTCATCGGGGGACCAATATTTCTTCAATTTATCTATAATATAGTTTTGTAGGTCTATATCTTTATTAATTTTCTTAAAATTACATCTGGCATATTTTCTTCTAACATATGACTTATGATTAGCTTTAGTGGCTTTATATTCTTTATTTATTTTGAGACTATTCTTTTTAATCTCTCTAGAAATAGATCCCTTATTTCTTTGCAGTATACGAGCTATATTAGCTTGATTACAGCCCGATGCTAACATAGCTTCAATTCTGTCTCTCTCAAGCTGATCTATGTGCTTGTAGATCTTTTTTTGTTTACCCCTTTTTATTTTATTGTTATTTTTTGCTTCTTTCATATGCATATATTTTAGCTTATAAAAGTTGCACTTCAAAACGGAAATTGCGTTGTTCATTAAAAATAAATAAAACATGAAAAAAGTAAATGTATTTCTAGTTGGAGTATTTTTTGTTTTCTGCACTTCTGTAACTGCACAAACAATTAAAAAAGTTGATGGATTTTTTGACAACCTATATGTCGGCTCTTTAACGACTACCAGTTTCTCACTGGACAGCACTTTTCCCGACTACAATGCCACAACCTCCATTCGTATTGGAGGCTTAAAAAAAATCCAAACAAAAGTAGGCGAACTAATGTTAGCCGGAACCTATGACTCTAACTTAGGTACAATTCCCACTATTAGGTGGCAAATGCCGATACTATCATGGTTAGACATACAAGTTGGACTAATGCCAAAACCAATCTGCTTTTTAAACCGCCCTTTACCGGTTTCCGCTGGTGGACATTTTGAACCACCGTCACTAGGAGTAATTCCTGGTAGTGGACTAGGTTCAAATCTAATTTTTAAAATTAACGATGCCAACACTGGATATGCTGGTGTTTACCGTAGCTTAAATGGACAAGCTGAGTATCAACTTGGATACAAAACAGAGTTGCAAGGCTGGGAAATTTCTACAGCTTTTAATTTTGATTTAGACTCCATCTTTGGAGGTTCGCTTCGTTTGAAAAGTCAGTGGATAGATTTAACTATATTCAAGAATCAAGAATATACATCCAGCCTCTTACTTCTTAATCTGCGAAATGGCATAAGCCCATACGCTAGTATGTATTTTCAAGAAAAAGATTATGCCGAAATAAGGCTTAACCCCGATGAACATTTGGAAGTAGGTCTGACTAAGACGCTAAGTAAAAAGTGGGAAAAATTACCCTTTAGCGTTAATGCTCTATTTGGAGCTGGATACGTAGTTTTACCGGAAAAATTTTTCAACGTATATTTTCAATTTTATATAGAAATATAAGAAAATTAAAGATATACCAAACCGTGTTTAAAAAAACACGGTTTTTTTTATTTAAATCTTCAAAAATCATTACCCGATTTATAATAACAAATTAAGTTTGAAAAAAAACCAATTGTTTGTTAAAATTAAAGGGCTTTAAATAAATAATACTCTCAATATATGGTTCTCTCTGATAAGGACATACAAAAAGAATTGAAGAATAAAAATATAATTATAAAACCATTTAAAAAGGAGATGCTTCAACCTGCCAGTGTTGATCTGCATTTAGATAAAGATTTTTTAATCTTTAATACTGTAGATAATTTCGTTATTGATGTTAAAGAAGATACTAGAAATTTAATGGTAGAAAAAACAATTTCTAAAAATCAAGCTTTTATACTTCAACCCAAGCAATTTGCTTTGGGTTTAATTTTAGAAGAAACAGGGGTGTCTGATAAGGTAGTAGGTAGACTAGAGGGTAAAAGTTCTTTAGGTCGTTTAGGATTAATTATTCACACTACAGCTGGCTACTTAGACCCAGGTAATTCCCTTAAAATGACTTTAGAGCTTTTCAATGCTGGACCATTACCTATAAAGCTATACTATGGCATGAAAATCGGACAAATGGCTTTTGAATATCTATCATCTCCTTGCGAAAAACCTTATGGAAGCAAATCTTTAGGAAGTAAATACCTTGGTGATAGAAAACCTCAAGCTTCAAAAATGTATCAAAATTTTAAATAATAAACTCTAAAAAAACATATGAAACAATATTTAGAGCTACTAAAAGATGTGCTAGAAAACGGCACTCTAAAAGAAGATAGAACTGGGACGGGAACCATTAGCGTGTTTGGTCGCCAAACCAGATATGATCTAAGTCAGGGATTTCCCCTACTAACCACTAAAAAAGTTCATTTAAGATCAATAATTTATGAACTTTTATGGTTTTTGAAGGGTGATACTAACGTTAAATATTTAAATGATAACAAGGTGAGTATTTGGGATGAATGGGCTAATGAGAATGGGGATTTAGGACCAATTTACGGCAAACAATGGACAGCCTGGGAAGGAAAAGACGGAGTAAAAATTAATCAAATTGCTGAAGTTCAAGAAATGCTTAGAAATAATCCAGATTCTAGAAGAATAATTGTTAGTGGTTGGAATGTGGCTGATTTACAAACTCTCATAGGTGGGCAAAAAACCGCTCCACCTCCTTGTCATAGTCTCTTTCAATTTTATGTAGTAAACAATAGACTCTCTTGTCAGCTTTATCAAAGAAGTGCTGATATATTCCTAGGAGTTCCTTTTAATATTGCTTCTTACGCCCTGCTAACTATGATGATAGCTCAAACAACTGGCAAAGAACTAGGAGAGTTTATTCATACCTTTGGCGATCTACATATTTACAAAAATCATTTAGAGCAAGTTAATACTCAATTAAAAAGAGAACCTAAAGCCTTAGCGAAAATAAAAATTAATCCTAAAGTTAAAGACATATTTGATTTTAAATTTGAAGATTTTGAACTTTTAGACTATAATCCCGAACCAGGTATTAAAGCCCCTATAGCAATATAAACTTATGATAAAAGTAACTCTATTAATGGCAATTAGTTTAGATGGTAAAATCGCTAAAGATAGTTATCATTTTGCTAACTGGACAAGTAAAGAAGATAAAAAGCATTTTCTTAAAATTTCTAAAGAATACGGATTGATTATGATGGGTGAAAATACTTTTAAAACTTTACCTGGAACATTACCCAATAGGCTTAATGTAGTTTTTAGTCGTAAAAAAAACCTAAAAGAAGAAAAAGACTTAAAATATGTAGAAGGAGATCCTGAAAAAGTACTAAAAGAATTAGAAGACTTAGGCTACGGAAGGGCCCTGCTCTGTGGAGGAACTTTCTTAAACAGTCAATTTCTAAAAAAACAACTAATATCTGATTTAATTATAACCATAGAGCCAAAGCTTTTTGGACAAGGACTCTCTCTATTTGACACTTCAGTTGATTATAGTTTAGAATTGAAAGAGTTGAAAAAAATTAATAAAAATTCTCTTACTTTAAGATATAAGGTAGTCTACTAAAATAAATTAAAAAATAATTATGACAAAGCTAATAGCTGTGGTTGGTTTGCCTGGCTCTGGTAAAACTGAAACTGTAGGATATTTAAAAAAACAATATAATTGGCCTAATATATATTTAGGTGAAGCAACCTTTGATAGACTTAAAGCAGAGAGATTAGAAATTAATCAGATTAATGAAAAAAGAATGCGAGAAAAAATTAGAGAAGAACTAGGTATGGCAGCTTATGCAATTTTAGCTTTAAAAAAAATTGAAGAAAAATCTCTAAATTGTGATATAATTACTTTGGAAAGCCTGTACAGCTGGGAAGAATACATTACTTTAAAAGAAAAATATAAAAATAATTTTAAAGTAATAGCGGTTTATGCTTCACCTGAAATTAGAGAAAAAAGATTAAAACTTAGAAAAATTAGACCACTTAAAACAAGTCAAGAATTTATAGACAGAGACTATAGTCAAATAATAAATTTAAAACAAGCTGGACCCATTGCCCGAGCCGATTTTACTCTTTTAAATGAAACTTCATTAAATGATTTACATAAAAATATTAAAAATATTATAAACCAATTAATTGTAAGCTAAAGCTATGATCAATTTAATAATCTTTGGAGCTCCTGGAGCAGGAAAAGGCACTCAGGCAGAAGTTCTATCTAAAGAGTATAAACTAAAACATATTTCTACAGGTGAATTACTTAGAGAGCAGATAAGTAAAAAAAGTCCCCTAGGAGAAAAGGTTAAAAAATATCTAACCAGTGGAGACCTAGCCCCTGATAATTTAATTATAGAAATAATCAAAGACACTATTAGTTCTAAAAAAAATAATGGTTTTATCTTTGATGGCTTCCCTCGTACCCCTAAACAAGCCGAGGCTTTTGATCTAATGCTAAAAGAAAAAGATCAATCTATTAAGACTGTCTTTGTTTTAGAGGTACCAGAGACAGAACTTATCAGTAGATTACAAAAAAGAGCTAAAGATTTAGGTAGAAGTGACGATAGTAGTTTAGAAACTATCAAAAAAAGGCTTAGAATCTATAAAGAAAAAACTGAAGAATTAATAAATTATTATCAAAAGCAAGGCAAAGCAATTTCTATTAATGGTGTTGGTAGCGTAGAAAATGTAAATAAAAATATTAAAAATGAGATTGACAAACTAGCTTAGTTAACTATAATAAAATTAAGGAGGAGCAATAAAACTCTCCTTTTATTTTATAAAAAATCCATGAACAAAAAATCAGGCAAACTCATCGTCCTGTATGGTATAAATAATTTAGGCAAAAGCACACAAGCTGAAATGTTGACAGAAAGACTAAAATTTCAGAGTTTTTCGGCTATATACTTAAAGTATCCTATATACAACTTAGATCCATCGGGAATAGTTTTAAATAATTATCTTAGAAAAGGTAATGCATATAATCTAAGTTCGCGTGAAGCCCAAATAATTTATGCTTTAAACCGTTTTCAGTTCCAACCCTGGCTTCTAAAGCAATTAAATGCTGGAATAACAATTATTGCCGAAGATTATGTAGGAACGGGCATTGCTTGGGGTCTAGGCGCGGGTCTTGATGAAAAATTTTTAAAAAAAATAAATAACGGTCTAATTAAAGAAGATTTAGCTTTTCTGTTTGATGGAGAGAGGTTTAAAGAAGCTCAAGAAAAAAATCATCGTCATGAAAGCAACGATGATTTAACTAATAAAGTGCGTTGGGCTCATTTAAAGCTTAAAGAAGAATATAAATGGCAAAAAATTAATGCCAATGATTCAATAACTAATATACACGATAAAATCTGGAGTAGAGTATTGGAAATATTAAAGCACTAAATAATTTTTTTCTACTTTACTTTTTTTCTGCTAACTATTGCCTCTATAATAAAGTTGCTAACTATCCACAAAAAAATAATGAAAGCTAAAATATGCCAGCTGGAAATGGAGTTATAAAAATTAAAAACTTCTGGATTTTGCCATAACCACTTAGAAAAATTTCCACAACTGTAGATCACACCACCTCCAACACTACCATCTGAAAGAAGTGCTCCGGCCTTAATAACAAAAGGACGACAATATGAATGACCATAATCAAGAATAAGACCAATAAATAAGAATACAATAACTCTAAGAAAACTAATTTTAAAAATTTTTCTATAATCCATAGCTTAGTTATAAGCAAAATAAATAGAATAAGCTAAATAGACTAAATACAAAAAAACTAAAAAGTAACCCGAATAACGACCTAACTTCCACTTCTGGCTAATCATTAAAAATAATATAACTATAACCGTAGCAAATAAAAGCACCACAGAACTAAATAAATTCTCAGTACTCACATTTATAGTTTTATGAGTAAATGCCATATAGAGCAACCAAGGCACACCTAAACCAAATAATATATCAAAGATATTTGAGCCCACAGCATTACTAATTGCCATACCTCCACGATTCTCTTTAGCAACTATTACTGATGATATTAAATCAGGCACAGAGGTTCCAACCGCTAAAATAGTTAAAGCAATTATTACAGCGGGAATATTTAAAATTGTAGCAATCGAAACCGCGCTCTCTACTAACACCCAGCTTAATCCAGCTATAATAGCAATAGAGATGATAAAAACAGAATAGAAATATTTAGGATTAGGAAAAAGTTTTGATAATATATAATCAAAAGGGAAAGTTAACTTTCTGAAAAAGCTTTTCTTTTTAACCACCTTAGGTGCCTCTATTTCCTCTATAGTTTTCTCTGCGTCTTTACTCTTATAGGGAAGAATTTTCTGCCAATAAATAACCAAAAATATATAAACAACGTACATAGCTACAAAAGTAATAGCTTCTACTATACTAATAGACCCATCTCTAAAAGCTAAAAGTAACATTAATATAGACACTGCATAAAAAACTGTGTCTCGTATAACAGGTTGCCAAGAAAGTACTGCTTTTTTAACCACAGCCGAAACACCAATAATAACTAGAATGTTAAAAATAGCTGAACCCACTATAGTCCCCATTCCTAAAGCCGCATGATCACCCGGTTTAAGTAATGCCATAATAGCTACAAAAAGCTCAGGAGCACTAGAGCCAATAGCCATAAAAGTAGCACCTGCCACATCTGATGATAACTTTAAACGGTTAGAGATTCTATCTAAGGAATCAACAAAATATTTATCACAAACCTCTGAAAGTAAATAAAAAGATAGAAGTAAAGCTAAAGACAATAATATAAGTGTCATAAAAAAGTTTTAATTATATATATTAATTATAACATAGGATATAGTATAAATATAGACAAATTTTGGGTCATACGCAATATAGGGTTCTAGCTAAATAATTTTGTCACCCGAAATAGAAAAAACTTCTTATCCCTAACCCCTCTCACTAGTAATCTAAAACCTTTCAATTTTGCATTAAATGA
>Ga0307990_1003913_pt1 | contig 11141 bp, 13 predicted proteins | sample EllFjometagen129_FD_203168 | JGI IMG/M metagenome (GOLD analysis project Ga0307990, IMG submission 203168) | Marine microbial communities from Ellis Fjord, Antarctic Ocean - #129 | ecosystem: Environmental > Aquatic > Marine > Unclassified | place: Southern Ocean | collected 2014-10-08
CTAAACCCGTATTCCCGCCGTGGCTTCATGCACGACAAGGTCCTGTGCGTATTCCGCCGCAAGCTGTGTCAATCCAATGACAAGCGTCTCCATGATCGCATCGATCTCACGGTTAAGGTGAGGAGCACTGCGATCAATCAACAGATGCATCTCACTACCCAGAGAATAATCCGGCGCAAGATGGAGGTAGTCCGTCATTGCGGAGACACTCGCCTGCAGAAATCGCAGTGCTGCGTCACCAGTGGGAGTATCACTATCTATCCCTTGCCCGGTCAGCCCAAGAATACGATTGTGTTCGTCACGCGAAACAATGATCTCTCCCACGTGTTTCTCCTCTAGGCCTCGATCGTCGTGATCTTTGTCTTCATGTACGATTGGCGATGCCCCTGCTTGCGACGATAGCCCTTCTTGCTCTTGTACTTGTAGACGATCACCTTGTCGCCGCGTCCCTGCTCACGCACCTCTCCAATCACCTTCACGCCATCCAGATGCGGAGTTCCCACGCGGACCTCGCCATCATCAACAATGAGGAGGACGTTGTCGAAAGTAACCGTCTCACCGGCCTCAAGGCCACTGATCAGCTCATGATCGAACAGATCTCCATTCTCCAGCAAATACTGCTTACCACCCGTTTCGATTACTGCATACATAGAATTTACACCTCAGTCGTACTAATTTTAGCGGCCCTTAGTGCCCTTTTCAACGCACTAGCCGATCGGGCTTCCCGGCGCAATATTACGATCCGGCGCAAGAAGGGAGATTCCTTTCCCTCTTCCCGCAACGAGCAGCATCCCTTCTGACTTCACCCCGCGTATCACCGTCGGCTCCAGGTTCACAAGAACAACCACCTGGTGCCCGATCATATCCTCCACCGAGTAGTGCTTCCTGATTCCCGCCACAATGGTCAGCGTACGCGTTCCAACGTCAATCTGCAACTGGTAGAGGCGATCTGCCCCTGGAACAGGGCTTGCGGAAAGAACTCGCCCCACCTGCAGGTCAAGGCGAGAGAAGTCATCAAATGATACTCGTTCTTGGTGAAGTTCTCCCACTTCGCGCTCGATCTTCCCTACATCGATCCTCTCAACAAGCACACGCGATGAACCGATCGCCGCTCCCCTGGCAACGGAGTCAATCTCCTCCCAGCGAGCCTCCCCGACCCCCATGATCTCCAGAACATGTGAGGCGTAACGTGGGACAAACGGAGACAGCAGTATCACTATTGCTTTCACCAAGTGGAAAGCACTCGCCACGGCCTGCTCATCATTGCTCGCCCACGGTTCTTTCCGCTGGAAGTACTCGTTTCCGAACACGGCGAGCAAGCAGGCCTCTCGCAGAGCGCGGCTCAGGCTCGCTCCTTCCATCGCACGCTCGTAGGAAGCGAGAGTCTTCGCTAGCCGATCGGTCACTTCGCTATCGATGTCCGTATCCGGGACGACGTGTTCGTGGTGGTCCTGGATGAACGACAGCACGCGGTTCGTCAAGTTTGCAACGTTGGAGACGAAGACACCGTTCACCGCCTTTGCCAGCTCATCCCACGAGAAGTTCACGTCGCGCCCCTCGGGACGGTTGTAGATCAGATAGAAACGCCACAGCTCGGCGTCCATCACTTCGAGCGCGTCGTCGCAGTACAGCCCAACCCCGCGGCTCTTCGAGAAGCTATCGCCGCCGATCCAGTTCAGGTACTCGGTGGCCGCAATCTGGTTTGGGAGGTGGTATCCTCGCCCCGATGCGATGAGCTGGCCGGGGAAGATCAGTGTGTGGAAGGGAATGTTGTCCTTGCCAATGGCGTAGATCTGGTGCACGTCATCTCCGAACCAGAACTTCTTCCAGCCATCGCCTCCGTCAAAGTGTTCCATCGCCGCTGACACGTAACCAAGGGCGGCCTCGCCCCATACGTAGATTACTTTTCCTTCAGCGCCGTCAAATGGTGCGGGGATTCCCCATTCTATATCGCGGGTCATCGCCCGCGGCCTCAGCCCGTCTGTAATCATCTGTTGCGTGAACTGGTGGACATTCCCTTGGAAGTGGCGCGATACAACGTACTCCTGCAACTGCGGTGAAAGCTTAGCCAGATCCAGGTACCAGTGGCGCGTCGAGCGAAACTCGATGTCTCCCTTTCCGCAAAAGCTACAGACCGGGTCGATTAGCTCTTCCGGCTCGAGGATCGCACCGCAGTTGTCGCACTGATTGCCGAGCGCGCCTGCCGAACCGCAACGGGGGCAGGTTCCGGATATGAACCGATCGGCAAGGAAGACCTTGCAGTTGCGACAATAGGCACGATCCTCCTCCTTGGTCGTAATGTACCCGTTCTTCTCCATGTCCAGATAGATGCGTTGTATGAACTCCTTGTGCACCGGCGATTCAGTCGTCGTGTAGTTATCGAACTCGATCCCGAAGCCATCGATCACCGCGCAGATCTTCTTGTGATTGCGATCAGCTAGCTCTGCAGGCGTGATCCCGAGTTGCTTTGCCTCGTACTCGATCCGTGTTCCGTGCGCGTCGCTTCCGGAGACGTAGAGGACGTCATGTCCGCGCAGGCGATAGTAGCGCGTAAATACATCCCCTGAAAGGAGGGATGAGACGAGGTTTCCGAGATGTGGAACCCCCGACGCATACGGCCATGCACTACACACCAACACTCGTTTCTTGTCCATACGCTCTCCAACTCCAGATGTAAGAGGGCATTATACCCTGAAACTATGCTATCTTCTATCGATGATCGAAGACAAGGGCGTTAGAAACCTCGCCCTCGACAAAGCAATCCTCGTCACGAGATCGAAACAAGCCCCATGAAATGACCAAATTGGCTTCAAGCGCGCTGAGCGCATCTATCGCGTGCTTGTACGGGAATGTGAGGCGTTATAAACTACTTATTATGATGTGGAATCAACTCCGGCAGGCAACGTAGAGATGGCAGCTCCACGAGAGGTCATCGATTTAGTCAAGCGGTTTGAACGCAACCACGACACGCACCGCTCACACGAGTACAGCGAGACCGAGACCCGTCGCGAGTTCATCGACCCGTTCAGTGCTTCTGCGGTTATCTTCCCGCCTATCTCAAGTCCCTTCATAAACAATACTTGGCAAGTCATTCCAATTGTGGTAGTATAATCACGGAAAAATGGACGATAATATCTACATAAGGAGGAATGCAATGAAAGAAAGATCACCCCTATCGGTCTTCGTTCTCCCGTTTATCACGTTTGGTATATACTCGATTTATTGGCTAGTCATGACAAAGGCAGAGATGTGCAGCAAAGGAGCTAACATCCCTACAGCGTGGCTCATCATAATTCCGCTGGCGAATATCTGGTGGTATTGGAAGTTTAGTGAGGGTGTTGAAGAAGTAACCCATGCTCAAACGAGCGCGGGGGTAGCTTTTCTTATGCTTTTCCTGCTTCCCATCATTGGGCCAGCAATAGTTCAGACAACCCTCAACAAAGTAGCTGCATGAGGAATTTTGCAGTCCCCAACAGGATGTTGAAATGGGATTTCTTGTAGCTATTTCTCGCTGAACAAAGATATGAACGGGCCAACGAAGAAGGAGATTCTTGGTAAGGCCGGTGTCTACATTCCACAGGAGAAGATGCCGGAAAACCTGGCCGAGCCTGTGATTCAGTTAAGGGCGATCATTCACTCAACTACCTGGACATCCCTTTCATTAGTCCGTGCGGTTCAGATTCTGCAATGAGAAAGAGAACGTCTTTCTCTTGGAGCATATAGTTTCCCTGGGGATTGACAACAATCACCTTATTGCCCTCTCCCTCCTTGATGGAATGTAAGACGTCTCCAGAAAGTATGGTTTGGAGGTCTTGTGAGTACTCTATCTCAATGCCTAATGGAAGAATGTGGCGGTTTGCGAGAGTGGCAACAGCTTGAGAAAACGTCTTACCGACTAGCGTGTTTGGCAGCTTGCCGGAATAACGATACAACTCGCTGCCCGAGTTGAATGTGAGAAGCTCCGAAATAAGGTAGGACATACCGTGATTGACGGCTGCGGCTACGGCCAGGTTGCCCCCAAGAGCACTCGTTTCTTGTACGCAAGCTCTCCAATTTCACATGTAAGGGAGCGTTGCACCTCGAGATGCTGGTATCTTCTATCCATGATCGAAGACAAGGGCGTTAGAAACCTCGCCATCGACAAAGCAATCCTCGTCACGGAACCAAAACAAGCGCGCTGAATCACCCGATTGGCTTCAAGCGCGCTTGTACGGGAATGTGTAACGATATAAACTACTAACTGCAATGTGGAAACAACTCCGGCAGGCAACGTAACGATGGCGGCTCCACGAGAGGTCATCGATCTCATCGAAAGATTTGCGCGTAATCGAGATACCTATCGCTCTCATGGGTACAACGAGACCGAGACGCGTCGTGAGTTCATCGACCCGTTCTTCAAGGCCCTCGGTTGGGATATCGATAACAACCAGGGCTACGCCGAGGCGTACAAGGACGTCGTTCACGAAGACGCAATCAAGATCGGTGGAGTGACGAAGGCGCCGGACTACGCCTTCCGCATCGGTGGCATGCGCAAGTTCTTCGTCGAGGCAAAGCGTCCCGGTGTGAATATCAAGAGCGACCCCGATCCCGCTTACCAGCTGCGTCGCTATGCGTGGTCGGCCAAGCTGCCGTTATCCATCCTGACCGACTTTGAAGAGTTCGCCGTCTACGACTGTCGGATTAAGCCGAACCACGCAGACAAGTCGTCAGTCGCCCGCGTTCTCTACTTTACCTACGCGGAATACGAAGCCCGCTGGGATGAGATCGCGGCGATATTCTCCCGTGAGGCGATCCTGAAAGGCTCGTTTGACAAGTATGTTGAATCCAGCAAGAAGAAGCGCGGAACCGCCGAGGTAGACGACGCCTTCTTAAAGGAGATCGATGACTGGCGCGATCTCCTTGCGCGAAACATCGCCCTGCGCAACCCCGATCTTTCCACACGCGAGCTGAACTACGCCGTGCAGCGGATGATCGACCGGATTATCTTCCTGCGCATCTGCGAAGATCGCGGGGTTGAGAGCTATGGTCAACTAAGAGGTTTGCAGAACGGAGAGCACGTCTATCCCCGTCTGTGTCAGATTTTCCGCCACGCCGATGAACGGTACAACTCTGGGCTGTTCCACTTCAGCGTGGAGAAGGATCGATCCGATATACCAGATGACCTAACGCTCGGCCTCACCATCGACGACAAGGTGCTAAAGGACATCTTCAAAGGCCTCTACTACCCAGAGAGCCCATTCGAGTTTTCCGTTCTGCCAGCAGACATCCTCGGCCACATCTACGAACAGTTCCTCGGCAAGGTCATTCGCCTCACCGCTGGGCATCATGCCAAGGTGGAGGACAAGCCAGAGGTGAAGAAGGCTGGTGGCGTCTACTACACCCCGACCTACATCGTCGACTACATCGTGAAAAACACCGTAGGAAAGCTCTTGGAAGCGAAGACACCTAACCAGGTGGCCAAGCTGCGAGTGCTCGATCCAGCCTGTGGTTCCGGCTCATTCCTCCTCGGTGCATATCAGTATCTCCTCAACTGGCATCAAGAGTGGTATTCAAAGCACGATCCTGAGAAACACGCCAAAGGACGATCACCCAAGGTCTATCTTGGCCCCGGTAGCGAGTGGCGGCTGACCACAGCCGAGAAGAAGCGAATACTGCTGAACAACGTCTACGGTGTAGACATCGACGCACAGGCAGTTGAGGTAACAAAGCTCTCGCTCCTGCTAAAGGTCCTTGAAGGGGAGAATGCAGAGACATTAGGCAAGAGCATCAAGCTCTTTCATGAGCGCGCGCTCCCTGATCTCGGAGACAACATCAAGTGTGGGAATTCCCTGATTGGGCCAGACTTCTACGAAGGGAAGCAGTTGAGCCTGCTTGATGACGAAGAGCGCTACCGGATCAACGCCTTCGACTGGAACGCCGAATTCCCAGAGATCATGAACGTCGGCGGATTCGATGTCGTAATCGGGAATCCGCCGTGGGGTGCCACGTTCACGGATGAAGAACTGGCATACCTCCGACAGAGGTACCCCGAGGTAGTCGAGAGGATGGTAGATTCGTATATGTACTTTGTGGAGATGACAATCAGGCTCTTGAAAGCGGAAGGGCAACTGGGCTTCATTGTGCCGGGCACATTGATGAACCAACGGGACGCTCGGAAGGTGCGCCAGCGCCTTCTGCAACGCGGGTTGCGAGTGGCTGTGTACTTGGGCCAAGGCGTGTTCGGGAAGGGCGCATCGAATACCTCGGCAATCGTGGTCTCGGCCCCGACCGCTCCCAGTCACGCCACGATCCTGGGGGATCTATCGAGGTATCGGGAAGCTGAACGCCCTACGTACCTGCAAGGCTTATCTACAGCTCGCTTTGAGACGTGGAAGCAGCTCTCTCAGGAAGATCCTGACACCACGTACTTTGTGTCGAACCTTGCCGGCGCGACGCTCCTCACGCGATTGCGCAGGAAACTGAAACCTCTCAAGGAAGGTCTTGCGCGTCCTATCGCAAGGGGAGTGACTCCCGATTGCGTACGTGCTCACGTGTTGTCAGATTCTGATCGGAGACGATCTGCAATTGAGGAGGAGGTCCTGCGGCCGAGCGTGAGCGGCAAGACTATCAGTCGGGATGGTCACTGCAGACAGGATCAATGGATCGTCTATACCGCAAAGGGAATGGACATCGATCGCTACCCCAATGCTTTGCAGTACCTGAACCAGTACCGTGACCAAATACGCTGTCGTGAGGTGGCTGCAGGAAAGCATCCTTGGTGGGCACTTCATCGTCCGAGGAATCCAGTCGTTTTCGACTCCCCTAAACTGATTGGCGTCACGACATCGACGGTCATACGACTCGGGCTCGATCGCGATCAGAATCTGTTCGTCACCGACGCCATGTACGTCCTTCACCCAAAGCCGGAAATGGATCTGCCCTGTCTTCTTGCAGTCATGGAGTCCAGGGCCTTCTTGTTCCTCTACAGAATGGCGAACCAGTCAGAGGCACGCGTCATCCCTCAAGTGAAGGCAGCGAAGCTCAGTGATCTGCCGATCCCACTCACCGCCTGTAGGAGGACCGGAGGTAACGAGATACTCCTGAGAAGTGCAGCGAATCTCCTGCATCTGCGCAAAGAAGGCGCTGAATGCGACAAGGCCGACCCGCAGGGAAGGGAGAGGACTGAGAGACTTGTTCGCTCATTGACAAAGCGGATCGACCAGCTTGTCTACGAGCTGTACGGACTGACGGACAACGAGATCCGCATCGTCGAGGAGGCAACGCAGTGAGAGCTAACCCTGACAACAAGTGGTCGTTCTGATGCGAAAGGCCACCACGACCAGAGAAGGAAGAGGTTGGAATGGATGAAACGACAAGAGGAGATGTCAGGAAAGAGCTGCTGTCGGCAATTGCACAAAAGCAGGACCCAACCATAGAGTGGGTTAGATACGAGAGAGCAGACCTTGGTACAGACTGGGGCTTCTACGTCGACGTGGCTCAGGAACTAGAGAAAGAGGGACGTATTGAACTTCGTCCAAAGTTTAACAACTTCGAGATACGCCAGAAGAACGCACTCAACCAGGTAAAGGAACGTTAGAATGTGAATACATACCATAATTCGTAAGGAGCAGGTAGCGGAGTAGAAGCACGAGCTGAACGCGCTCGTCTATGAACTCTACGGCCTGACAGAAGATGAAATCAGAATCATCGAGGGGAACAGAGGATCTTGCTGGTGTTCAGAGTTTCTATCCTGGAAGGAGGCACATAGCATGTGTTGGGATTTTGCAGAGCTGCGAGTTTTGTGCCAGAAGCGAGGCATAGAGGACTCTATGGCTTATCAGAATAGCCTAGAGTGGAAACGGTGGCGTGTTGAGTATCATGCTGAGAGAGCTCAGAAAGTCTGGAGTGAGCTTGATCAACTGGTCAAGGCGAAAGGCCAAATAGTGGTGGGTGGACAAGAGTGGAGTGAGACAGAGTTTGCATCAACGGCTGAGACAGAAGCAGCAGCGCAAACGTTATATTCAATGGCGGATGTATTGGCACAAATCGTTAACAAAGCGCTACTGAAGACGCTTCTGTCTGAGGCGCAAGTGTCGTTAGGAAAAGTGTGCGAAACGCTCAAGAAACGGAATTGTGCTCCTATCGTTGTGTCGAAGATCGAATCCCTGCAGAACTCCAAAGAATTCGGGTATTTGAATGCCTTCGTGAACACACTCAAACATCAACATCTTCTTGATAGAGATTATAGAGCCGAAGCTGGAGAAGGCACACGGAATGAAGAAGGAATCCGATTCAAAGCCTTCACATATAAAGAGAGAAGCTATTCAACGGTCTGGGCTAGTGACATCCTTGATGGCTACAAGAAGAAGATAGCTGACCTAATCTGTGCTGTAGGGAATGCTGTAAACGACTATCTGAGATTGTTGGGTCCGATCGTGTAATCCATTCCACTAGTGCCATCGACACAAGAGAGAATTCCGGGGACGCTTACCATGATTCTTCAAGGAACAGCTTCAAATGGGTCTATGTCTCTCGAATTCGTAAGAACAGAGTTGGCACCGGCCTTCCTTCGATATACTATATGGCGGAGTTGTAACAGAATTATCGTTGTGCATTCTGAGCCTGAAAACGGAGTTCACGAAATGATTGTCTACAAGTACTATGGCTACAAGGCTGGTCTAGCAGCGCTCCGGTCTCGAAAGTTAGGCTTTCGATGCCCAAACTACTTCAATGACCCGTTTGAGCTGAGTTTCCCGGTAGAAGAATCGGACTTAAGTGGACAACAACTGAATCAGACTCTCAAGGTTCTTCGCAAGTGGGTCGTCATTCTATCGCTCACAGAGACGCCAATGGATCCATTGATGTGGGCGCATTACGGAGATGAACATAAGGGGTTCGCTATTGGGTACGACGTATCTTGTCCTTTTTTGAATAGCACCAAGTACAATCTGATAACAGCAAATGAGGGTTTGGTGACTTATGCACGGGCGACGGGCTCGGAGATCACATCTGCTTATAATGATTCGGCAGTTCTTTCCCTACTTCACTTGTGTTTGGGTGCGCCCCCTGACAAGACGAGTCTGGATGCTGTAAGAAGTCTGGCAAGGGAAGTATTCCTCACGAAGCACCCGCGTTGGAACAATGAGAGGGAGGTCCGGGTAATAAAGCTCCTGACATCAGCTTTCGAGACAGCGAGCGACTATCAAGCTGACCCGCTTCGCAGCTTCTCCATGCTCTCTCAACTTGTTGCGCCAAGGATAGCTTGTTCGTCGGTACCAGGTCTGTATTTGTACGACCACCAGATGCGGATTGAAGAGGTCTATCTTGGTGCTAGAAACCCGCTAATAGAGAGACCTGATCATAACGATGTGCCGGCAGACCGAAGCCTGGTTGAAAGTGCAGTAGAACACAATTGGTCGGTTCGGAGAATCTACATTAGTGCATCCTCATGGGACCTGGATACTGTAGACCTTGCCCCTGACTCTCTTCTTCTTGCACCACGGCGACGGGGTTTGACATACAGTTCTTCTTTCGACGCTGACATTGCTCGTTTCTTGCGCGACAGGCTTCCATCCCGCTTGATTAGCGACCATGATCAGTTTGAAGTTACCAAATGGAACGGTACGCCGTATCTCAATAAGAACGGTAAGTTCATCTAGGGGATTTCCCGAACAGAGAGAGCGTCGGGGTCTGCGATCGGATTTTGCGTGGTGACGGAGATACCCTTGTTGGGGAATTCCTGGGACGCATACCATAACTTCTCAAGGAGGAGTTTGAAATAGGATCTATGCTTTCCCAATTCAGCTCGAACTCTGTGGAATAAAGTTGATGTTCGCCACTCCTGGACATACTATGTTGCAGAGTTGCGCAAGAATCATTCTTGTGCGAACAAGGAGGTGAGTTCATGAATTCGCCGTGGAAAAAGCGACGAAAGATTCCTGACCCGCAAGTGCGAGATGCTGCTGATCAGTTCGATGACGCGCGGCTCTTGCTAGCAGCACAACCCCCTGGATCTGGGCTCCTGGTACCGTTGCTCAACAACGCCGTCATTGCTCTCGAACTGTATCTCAAGTCTCTCGGTGCCATAGCAGTCTACACTCCGGGCCCAGACTCTCCGGGAGTCTCAATTGTCACCGCCGAAGCTGAGGTCAAAGGCCACGGCCTCATCGACATCCTCAAAAGCATTCCAGATGATGTTCGCCAGTCCTTGGAGCAAGCGTACGCAGCGAGACATACTGGCAGAGTGCTGCGAGATGACCTCATGCAGTACGAAGGGCTCTTTGTCGCTTCCCGCTACATTTTTGAGAAGGGCAAGGGCCCGGACAAGTATCCGCTCTCATCCCTGATAGATTTGTGCTCATTCCTTCGAGACTTCGTCTCGAAAATGAAGTCGTTCGACCGAATCGAGTGGTGAAGAGCAGGGGGAATTCCGGGAACGTATACTATAATTCCTCAAGGAGCAGCCTGAAATAGGTTCTATGTCCATCGAATTCGCAAGAACAGAGTTGCCATCGGTCGCTCTAGAGCGGTATCGTAAGGACGTCGTGGTCACGTATTCGTTTTTGGTGTTCTGAAGTCACGAAAAGGCAACAGCTTCTGTTTCATGTCCAGGCACGCGGCTCTTCAATCATGCTGTGCCGAGACAGATCGTAGAGCGCTACTTGCGCAATATAAAAAGCGCAACGTGGCAGACAAGCTGCTCACGCTACGAAAACCAGGGATCGTGTTTCCTTATGCTTGAGACGGATCATAGAGCGGTAGTCGCGCAACAGACAAGCAGATAGGTCAATCCTCAAGAGGCGTGTCAAGCAACCATCGCCAGACCGGTTGGATACCGACTTTTCTTCCACTTACTTCCCTTTCTTCGCTCTGCGCGAACGTGAGAATTCTGCCCGTTGCGAGGTTGAGTGAGTTCATCGCTTCCAGCAATCCGGCGATCTCTCTCTTCTCATTCTTCGCAGTGAGCTCCCAGCAAACCTGGATCGCCTCGGTAGGTTGGGAACCAGTTTTTATGATGAAGTCGCACTCGCGCCGATTCTTGAAGTAATAAGCTTCCCTTCCACGCCGGTAAAGCTCAATGGCAACCACGTTTTCGAGGATCTTACCGCGGTTTTCACTGAATGGCCTTCCGAGCGCAGCAAGTCCGGTATCTATGAGGTAAA
>Ga0307990_1003914_pt1:0-5000 | contig 11140 bp, 6 predicted proteins | sample EllFjometagen129_FD_203168 | JGI IMG/M metagenome (GOLD analysis project Ga0307990, IMG submission 203168) | Marine microbial communities from Ellis Fjord, Antarctic Ocean - #129 | ecosystem: Environmental > Aquatic > Marine > Unclassified | place: Southern Ocean | collected 2014-10-08
TTCCAGAATATAAACGCGGGCCGCTGGGAGATGCGTCCCATGGGCGCACCATTTGCACGCCAACGTGAAGCTAAAGCCTGTCATGAAGCTGACCAGCGAATTTGTGACAAACGCCAGGGCGATCATGCGGGCAATGGGAATGACTTCCCAGGCCTCGACGCCCGCCAGAGATCGAGCATTGAGTATGAAAAAATGCTGAATGCAAAAGGCCGGGATGTAGGAAAGGATGACAAACTCAAAACGCTTGATCACGTCGGGGCGGCGCGTCGTCAGAAGCTTTGCGGCGACGGCGCCGATGGCGATCCACATAAGCCATGATCCGAAAAACGCTCCGACGGCCAGTTCGTTTCCTTCAAGAGCCGAGATGAAATCGCGGAAAAGGAGGGTCTGCGCGACGAGGGCAAACAGACCCATAGAGGCGATCATCGCGCTACGGGCGTGCTTCATTCGTCGCTCTCGTGAAATACGATAGCCTCGAACACATCAAAAGACGCGCCTTTTCTCCAGGCGTTGGCGGGCAGTCCGGCCTTTTGAGCAAGATGGTTAAGCATTGTGTCCCTGTTCCATCCCTGCTCCGGCGCCACCTGCGGAAGGAAGACGGACTGCCGACCGTTCTTTTTTAAAACGACGCCGTGTTTCCCGACCATGATGTCTTCCCAGGATTCGAGAGTCTTTGGCGGCGTGAGGGCGGATATCTCAAATTGGATATCCTTCGTGTCGCCGCTTTTTACCGGCGGGAATCGGCGATCCCGAACTCCGGCGTTGACGGCCTGCGCCTGCACGGCTTGGTATAGCGGGCGAAAAGGCATGATTTCGCCTATGCACCCGCGAAGCCGCCCTTTAGTTTTTAAGGTGACAAACACGCCCATGACCGTTTTCATGGACTCTGTGATTTCGACGCCAAGTTCTTTTGGCGAGGGGACTTGCCGGTGCGCAAGATAATGCTCCAGAGTGCGGCGGGCGAGCCTGAGAAGCTGCTTTTTATCCTCTGGAGACAGGATTTCCTCGCTTGGGTCTTTCTCTTTCACGCTTTCGCCGTTTTTCCATTTTCCGGTGAAGGCGAAGGATGCGTAGCTGACCGAGTTTTTGTAATCGCCAGTCATGCTGCCGGATGTGTCGTAGTGAAGCAACTTGGCCTTGGCGCTTTCAGGGAGCATGGCCAGCAGAATCATTATTGGGCATCGTCCGCAAATCGTCGCACCGGTTTCTTTTAAGAAATTTGCGAATCCCACCAAATCGCCTGCCAGGATCAAGTCTCCGGCGCGCATGTCGAGCTTTTCAATATTTTCCTTTTCGTCGTCATGAAAAGGCGTGTATCCGAAACGCGATCCGTAATGCGTAAAATCGCTGCTGACGACCACAAGCGTGTCTTTGTCCATCAGCTTACGCAGTTCCTGGGCCATTTTATGCGCGGTCTCTGGTTCAATTTGCCCGACGACAATGGGAACAAGTTTGAAGTCGCCAAGGGCTTTTTGCAAAAAGGGAATTTCAATCTGAACGCTGTGTTCGCTTTCATGCACCTGCTCCAGGGTCTTGAAAAATCGGGACTTTTTCAGATTGTCTATGAAATCTACGTCCAAAGGAACTTCGCCCAGGGGAGTTGAGTAATGCGTGACGCCGGGAAGGCTCGCCAAGTCGCGCATGGCGTGGCGGTGCGTCGGTCCCATGACGATCACTCGGCTAAAACGCTTCCCGGCGAGTTGCTTGACGCCCCAGGCCGCTGTTGGCCCGGAGTAGCGATAGCCCGCATGAGGGAGGATCAGCGCCAAAATATTATCCAGAGGCGTTAAATCAACTTTCGCCAAATACCCCTCGATTTCCTCTTCGAGAACCTGCCGGTTTTCCGGATACCAGCTTCCGGCCAGGGAGGAAGACAGGACGGATTTTTCATTGGCGGCAGGCGAATTTGCCATAACAATTTTCTCCTTTTGAGCAGGCGGTTTGCCAGTGGAGTTGGTTTTTCGCTTCACGCAGGCATTTGTTGCAAAGATCATGAGAAATGCAGCAACGATCACTGCAATGCCAGGCAGGACCGTATTACGATGGATTTTGAAAAAATTTCTTAGCATTATCCGCTCCATTTCGCCGGTTTTCGGATATCGGCATCGCGCAACTTTTTCATTGGGATCAAAAAAGCGCGGACTCGCGAGGCTTCCGTGAAACGGGCTGGCAGAGTTTTTGAGATCACTTTGCCGATGGCAGGCACCAAGACAGCCCCAAGGTTTAAGGCTGTCAGGATGAATCTTCGTCGTTTTATTTCCATATTCCATGCACCTTGTGCCCGCATGCGGGGCAGGCTCCGTCTTTCAAGTTGTTTGTTATTATTGTGTAGCGGCTGCGTTCGATCAGCATTTTCCCACACGCCGGGCATAGAGTGTTTTCTCCATCTTTGCTCATGACATTGCCGATATAGACATGCTTCAGGCCTTCAGCCCGTGCGATTTCCCGCGCGCGATCCAGCGTGGTTGCGGGCGTGGGCGGGAGATTCTTCATTTTGTAGCGCGGGAAGAAACGTGAAAAATGAAGGGGCGTCTCGGTTCCCATGTTCTTTGCGATCCATCGGCAAAGGTCGCGCAGGTCGCCATCGCTGTCGTTGAGCGTGGGGATGATCAGATTCGTAACTTCGACCCAGACGCCGAGTTCCTTCGCGGAAACGAGCGTGTCCAGAACAGGTGATAATGTGGCGTCGCAGAATTCGCGATAAAATTTGTCGGAAAACGCCTTGAGATCAATATTGGCTGCATCGACATATTGGCAAAGCTTTTTGAGTGGATCCGGGTTGATATAGCCCGCGGTGACCAGCACATTACGCAGCCCGGCCTCTTGAGCCGCCATGCACGAATCCAGCGTGTATTCGTAGAAAACAATGGGATCGGTGTAAGTGTAGGCGACCGACTCGCATCCTTGTCGTCTGGCCGCGGCGACAAGCGCGGCCGGAGGCAGTGAATGGGCTTTGATGTTTTCCGGATTCTCTTGGGATATTTCCCAGTTTTGACAGTTTTTGCAGTGCAGGTTGCATCCGACGGTGGCGATGGAAAAAATCCCGGTTCCGGGCAGAAAGTGAAATAGCGGCTTTTTTTCCACCGGGTCCACATGTGCCGAGCAGGGCCGACCATACGTCGTGGCGACAAGTTTGCCGTCCACGTTGATTCTAACGCGGCACTCACCGCTTTGCCCTGGTTTGACAAGGCATTTTTTCGGGCAAAGGTCGCATTGCACGATCATGGTCGCGCATTCCTTTCCTGGCGGTCAGCGCTTTGCGCTCGGTTATTTCAGTGGTCTATAGACAAACATTCTTCCCTACCGCGCGTCAATATTAGCACCTGAGAGACCTTGACATCAAATGCTGGGTGCAGCGCAAATAAAACAATTAATGAATGTCATCCGTAAATTTCGGCATGCTGGAAATAGTTTGAGCAATTATTTCACTTTCTACAGCAAAGGTCTTTTTTTCACTTGGTTTTTTCAAAGTTTTGTTATTGACAATAAGATTAAAAAAATATGATACTGACCTCAGGGATACGAACAATGGGGGGTAGAGTGGCAAGCACCATTGAAGTAACGATCTTAGGGAGAAAAATCCCCCTAAAGAAAAAAGAAGACGAGGAATATATCCGCAAAGTGGCGGAGTACGTCCGTGACAAGGTTGAGGAAATTCAAAAACAGGCTCCCAATACGGGGGAAACGAATGTCGCTATTCTGACGGCGCTTAATATTGCCGATGAACTCTTTAGCGCTACGGAAAAACAAAAGGAGACTTTCAGCCAGATCGATAGTCATTGCAGTGAACTCATTGAGTTTATTGACACGAAACTTACAGCGTGAAAGGAGCGCTCTCGCTTTGAAAATATTCCCCTGCCGGTTTTGTGATCTGTTTATCTTCTTTGAGCCATCTCTTTTGCAACGGGAGCTGATCTCTGCGTGTGGTGTGCTGCCTTCATTCGTGAAAGCGGCCTAAAACTGTATGTTGGCGCCCGCCTGTTTGGTTTGACCTGACAGGTTCAAAGAGAAGCAGACACGGACCAGGCGGGGGATTTAGTTTATTGCCATGTGATTCGCGTCCTTGGATCGTTTGGAAAAACGAGGGGTCGAATCAAACTGAGTGTGGACAGTTAAGGGTTTCGGCGACGGAACCGAAAGACGGGATTCGGAACTAGTTTTGGCGAAGGCAGGTTGTCATAAATAAGATGGGACGCCGGTAATAGATAAAGCCTAAGGGCATCAAGAAAAATAGTTTTAACTTGGCCCCGGATTATAAAATTCTTATCAACACCCTGCCTGCAGAAATACACGGAAGCACGTTTTGCCGACGACGACGTCGTTGGCTGTGGGCGTGCACTTGACGGTGGCCATGCAACCGGTTTTTGTGACCTGTCTTTCCCGAAGCATCATTTGAAATATTCGATTGCGAGAAAATGCTTGTTTGCGTGTGTGCTCACAATCTGGGCGGCGTCGATAAGCTTCAAATAAAGGAGGAAAATTGTGGAAAGTTTGGTAAAAGCAGTACTGATTATCGTGACTCTTGTTGTGGGGGGATTTGCCGGCTTCGTATTTGCGAAGATAGCCGAACGTAAACGATTCCTGGAAGTCGAGGAGGATGCCCGCAAAAAGGAGATCGAAGTCAAGAAGCAGATGCAGGCCGCGGAAAAAGAACTTGAGCTTACAATCCGCGACAAAGAACTTAAAATGAAGCAAGTCGCTGAAAAGGAAACCGACCTCGTTCGAAATCGGCTCAACAACAGGGAGGAGAGCCTCAGGCACCGCATTGATGTCAGCGATAAGAAAACTGACATTCTGGATCATAAAGAAGTTGAAATAACCGGGAGAGAACGAACTCTGATCGTTCGCGAAAAAGCACTCGTTCAGCAGGAAAAAATATACAACGCCTTAGTTGACGAGTGGTACATAAAAACCGAAAAACTCTCCGGGCTGTCTGCGCAGGAGGCCAAAAAGCAACTCATGGATTCCATGATCAGCGAGGCTCGTCATGAATCAGCAAA
>Ga0307990_1003914_pt1:10000-11140 | contig 11140 bp, 6 predicted proteins | sample EllFjometagen129_FD_203168 | JGI IMG/M metagenome (GOLD analysis project Ga0307990, IMG submission 203168) | Marine microbial communities from Ellis Fjord, Antarctic Ocean - #129 | ecosystem: Environmental > Aquatic > Marine > Unclassified | place: Southern Ocean | collected 2014-10-08
TTTGCGGGATCGGTAGGGGAGCATTCCATTTACCGGTGAAGGTAGACCGCGAGGTATTGCTGGAGGAAATGGAAGAGAGTATGCTGACATGAGTAGCGATAAAAGGGGCGAGAAACCCCTTCGCCGAAAACCCAAGGATTCCTGGGCAAGGTTAATCCGCCCAGGGTTAGTCGGACCCTAAGCCGAGGCTGAGAAGCGTAGGCGATGGAGAGCAGGTTAATATTCCTGCACCGGCAATGTCCGCCCAAGACACGATGGGGGGACGCGGAAGGATAGGTCTACGCCCTGTTGGAATAGGGCGACCGCTACGAAGGCGGGGAGTCTAGGAAAATCCGGATTCCTGTTAACGCTGAGGAACGCGGGGAAGTGCGCATTTTTTGCAAACCAACTGATCGATTCCATGCCGCCAAGAAAAGCCTCTAGTGAGGATGTTGCCGTCCGTACCAAAACCGCCACAGGTGGGTAGGTAGAGTATACCAAGGCGCTCGAGAGAACCCTCGTTAAGGAACTCGGCAAAATTACACCGTAACTTCGGGAGAAGGTGTGCCCCTAGTAAGTGAAATCCCTTGCGGATCGAGCTGATGGGGGTCGCAGTGAAATGGCTGTAGCGACTGTTTACTAAAAACATAGGACTCTGCAAAGTTGTAAAACGACGTATAGGGTCTGACGCCTGCCCGGTGCCGGAAGGTTAAGGGGAGTTGTCATTGGAGCCTTCGGGCTTTGAGAAGCAGTGAACCGAAGCCCCGGTAAACGGCGGCCGTAACTATAACGGTCCTAAGGTAGCGAAATTCCTTGTCGGGTAAGTTCCGACCTGCACGAATGGCATAACGATTGCGGCGGTGTCTCAACGAGGGACTCGGCGAAATTGTAGTGTGGGTGAAGATACCCACTGCCCGCGTCTAGACGGAAAGACCCCGTGCACCTTTACTGCAGCTTGGCAGTGAATTCTTGATTATTTTGTGTAGGATAGGTGGGAGGCATTGAAACCGGAGCGCTAGCTTCGGTGGAGCTATCCTTGAAATACCACCCTGGATACTTAGGAGTTCTAACTCAGACCCGTGAATCCGGGTCGAGGACACTGTCTGGTGGGTAGTTTGACTGGGGCGGTCGCCTCCTAAAATGTAACGGAGGCGCGCGAAG
>Ga0307990_1003915_pt1 | contig 11139 bp, 5 predicted proteins | sample EllFjometagen129_FD_203168 | JGI IMG/M metagenome (GOLD analysis project Ga0307990, IMG submission 203168) | Marine microbial communities from Ellis Fjord, Antarctic Ocean - #129 | ecosystem: Environmental > Aquatic > Marine > Unclassified | place: Southern Ocean | collected 2014-10-08
CGCCGCCGGAAATTGTCCCTGCCAGAGGGATATCACTCCAAGATGCACCATTAACCTGTTTGCTAAGAAACCACGATCCGCCTTCAAGAATGACGGGTGCGGTGCCTGCATTATAGATTTCAACAAAGCGGTAGTCGCCGCCGCCGGTTCCGGCGGGATCAGCCACTTCGGTGATCATCAGGCGCGGTGGTTCCGTGACTGTGATGGTGACGGTCTCGGAGACATTGGTCGTCCCGTCGTGTGCATAAAAGGTGGTGGTGTAGGTTCCGGTCGGTGCGGCGGACGCCCAGTTGAAGGTATTTGAGACCGCTCCTGCGTGGGTGATCGAGTTGAAGATTGCTCCGGGCGGCAGGTTGCTGGCGGAAAGGGTGATGTCATCGCCGTTTGCATCTGCGGCGCTGACGGTGAAGTTGAGCGCATTGCCGATGGCCAGCGATTGGTTGCCGATCGGTGCGAGGGCCGGTAGGGCGTTCGGCACCGGATTGATGGTCACCACAACGTCCTCAAAATCGTTGGTAATCCCGTCGGCCACGGTAAAGCGGCTGGTGTAGACCCCGACGGGTCCGGCTGGAAACCAAGTGAACTGCGGTGTGATGGTGTTGGTCGTGAACACGGCTCCCTGCGGCAGATTGGATGCTGTATATGTCAGCGAGTCGTTATTGGCATCCGATGCGCTGATCATGAACATCAACACCTGCCCGTCAGTGACTGTTTTGTTGCCAATGGGGTCGAGAACCGGAGCAACATTGATGGTCGGTGCATTGTTGATGGTGATGGTGATGGTCTCGGAGTCGTTGGTGGTGCCGTCATCGGCGTAGAATGTGGGTGTGTAGGTTCCGGCCGGTGCGGCGTTCGCCCAGTTGAAGGTACTGGAAGCACTGCCGATATTGGTGACGGTGTTGAACACCGCACCGGGCGGCAGGTTGGATACAGTTAGTGTAATGGAGTCGTTGTCGGCGTCGGTCGCTGTGACCGTGAAATTCAGCGCATTGCTGACGGTTGTCGACTGGTTTTCAATCACGGCCAGAGCCGGGGCGCTGTTGGCAGGTGTGCCGCTGTCTTCGGCCAGAACATCATCGACATACAGAGAGCCTGTTCCGCTTTTGCGGATTTTGGCGTAAAGAACTTCTGATGACGAGAGGTTGATGGTGCGTTCATTCCATTGCGCAGTATTTCCCGAAAAGGGACTTCCGATGACGGCGGCCCACGGGCCGGAGGCACTGGTTGAGGTTTCCACAATAATGTCTGGGTCGGCAGCGGTCGTATAGGTCCAATAGGTTAGAGTTTGCGCATTCGTGAGCGGCGGAGTAATGAGAGAGTCCCCGGCGGCTCCCAGATAGGCACTGTATGTTCCAGCGTGTGCATAGGTGGTTTTTTGATCCACTGAAACTTGAGTCCACCCGGCAGGCGGAAAGGTGCCTTCGAAACCTTCTGAAACCAGCGTGACGGCAGATGCCGCACCAGAGAGAGCCCCGATGAGTAGACCGGTCGACAGTAGTATTTTTGTTTTTCCAAACATTGGAAACTTTCGTCTAGATTTTTCCAAGCATTGGAAAAGAAACATGCGCCGCAACGCAGTTGCTTCCAATGGTTGGAAACTGAGAATTACTCTGCGGATTTTTTGTAACCGGATGCGTCTACCTGGTTGGCAGTTACAAAAATCATCAGATTGCGCTTCACGCTTTTTTCTCCTTCGGAGCGGAAGAGGCGGCCGATCAGTGGGATTTTTCCAAGGATTGGAACACTGTCCTTAAAGGTTTCCATCTTTTCCTTAATCAGTCCGCCCATCGCAATGGTGCTTCCGTCTTCGATGGTGACGGATGTTTCCACTTTGCGGCTTTTGAAGACCGGCATGCGCGCGATCAACCGGTCGGCATTGACCGTGCGGTTTTTCTCGCGGGCCGTCAGGAAGTCAAACAGTCCCGGGTTGACCCCTTTGCTGGTTGCTTCCGTGGTTCCCATATTGATCTGTTCATCGCCGAAATCGGGCCAGATGGTGCTGACGTGCTGTTCGTCAAAGCCAGCCAGCTCGCGGATTTCGGGCGAGAGTTTGAGGCCGATGGTGCGATTTTCGGGATCGAGCTCCGGGGTGACTTCCAGCATGACGCCGGTCTTGTACTCCGCGTAGTCGAGCGGAACGAGGCTGGGTTGGGCGTAGCGTTCAATGATGACGTCGTAGGCGGTGGGGAAGGAGTGGACTTCGCCAACGTGAATGGAGGCGGTTTCGCCGCTTTTGGCGAGCACTTTGGGCGCGGAGAGCAGGTCGGAGCCGGATTGCCGTTCAAGAGCTGTAATCAAGAGGTCGATGCGGTCGCCTGAGATTTTCTGGATGAGAACGGATCCCGCCTCATCGACCAAGCCGGCTCCGGTGGGATCGCTGACCGCGTTGGCGAGGCTGTTGAAGGAGGAGGCCCGGTTCGCAGTGGAAACCGGCGTATTAAAGGCTTCGATGCCAGTTCGCAGCGTATCGGTGAAAAGCTTCTGGTCTCCTTCGATCGCCCATGTGTCATTGTTGACGTAATCTTGACCGGCACCGAATGTCCACTCAAAGCCGAGTTCCTCAAGCGCGCCTTCGGCGACTTCAATGAATTTGGTTTCGATCTCCACCTGCCGGGAGCGCTCTTCGAGAGCTTTTCCGTTGTAGCGATTGAGCAGGGTTTCCATTGTTGCGATGTGCTTCGGTACGTTGTGCACCAGCATGAGGTTGAATTCGGGATTAAACTGCGCGCTGGCTCCCGGCGGGAAGGGGACAGTGCTGAAGAAATCGTGCGCATCAATCAGGCCGGAGGCGTTGTCGTTGCCGGAGCTGAGCATGATTTTGCTACCGACGGATGGCATCACATCGAATTCGGTGGATACCATTTGCTGCGGTGGTTCGTAGTCCACCGGGGTGAGGCTCACCATGCTCGGGCCGATGTCATATTTCATTCCAGACATCTGGGTGATGATGTCGAGCGTTTCGAGCGCGGAGAGATCGGTTCCGGAAAAGGTGATCGGTGGCAGCAGGGTTTCGGAGATGCCGAACACCACCAGATTGACGCCTTTTCGTTTGGGGTCGAGTTTGCGGCAGAGCGCGGAGAGTTCCAGCACCACCTGCTGAATATCGGCATCCTGAAAAGTGATGGCCGGAATGAGGATGGAGTTGAGTTTTTCGCGCAGAGCGTTGATGCGGATTTCATCCTGAGTCGGTTCGCGTACCCCGGACGATGCATCCGGCTGTTCGCCTTCAATTTTAGGGGTGTTCCATGCGGCCTGTACATCTTCGAGCATGCGGGCACGGGTGGTGTCGTAGCTTTTCAGTTCGCGGTCGGCTTTTTTATCTGCGATGCGTCTGAGCCACGTGATTGCCGTTTTGTTATAGGAATCGGTGTAGAGCACGGCTTCGAACAGTTTTTGCGCGCTGTCCCAGTCGTCATCGCCGTAGGCTTCTTTGCCGCGGGCGAGTGCTTTTTCAATATCGAACGGTAGAATTTCATGATCTGCGACCGGAAAAGCCGTTACGGCATCGCCGGGTGTGTAGAGAATCGGGTCTTGCTGCGGCGGCATCTGGATGGTGAGCGGTGCGGGTTGTGGCGCGGGAGTCATTTCGGGGGCGGTGACAGTAGGCGTGGGAGCAAGATCCAGCTCGGCCAGATCATCAAAAATGGCGGAGACATCATCCTGTGCGAATAGAGCCAGTGGCAGAATGAGCGTCAGTGCGAGAACCGGAACATGAATCTTCATAGTGTATACTCCCCGTTTGTAGATACAGCGGTGCATTAGCTGGTGCGGGACAGCATAATCATCAAGCAGGGGCGCATCAATTCTTTATCCGGCGCTAATTGAAAATAAATGGATTTCTTCCGGTTGATTTTTATAAAGAAGCCTGATAGATTCTCGCGCTCAACTTTTGGAGAGGTGGCGGAGCGGTTGAACGCGCACGCTTGGAAAGCGTGTTTGCCCTGAAAGGGGTAACGAGGGTTCGAATCCCTCTCTCTCCGCCAAAAACCGTCTTTCGGCGGTTTTTTTGTTGTTAGGGATGAGAGCCCGATCAAAGGGTTCGAGCCGAGGGCGGCTACTTTGTTTTCTTTTCCCGGAAAACGCTCCAGAGCCAGAAGCGGAACCGTTGCCACAGTGACGGCTTCGGTGGCTTTGTCCGTGCGGACGGCGCTTTCATATAATCTCTATCATAGATTCCCATGAGCGAATGTTTTCACACCCTTTTGCGTTCGGCAAGTGAATCTTTGTAACCTTACAGCGCCGTTATTCATAATCAAAGCCAATCCAGATTGACGATCGTCAATCTGGATTGGCTTTTTTGTTTTCCAATGGGTGAAAATTTTCAACTGCCAATTTTGCGGATGTACGTTTTCCCCCCAATGTTTGGAAGGGTTTTTTGCGAAAAATTGTTACATCTAAACTCACGATCGTGAGTTTAGATGTAACATGTGGCGAGCGAATGCGTTTCCCACAGTATTGGAAAAGTTCGACTTAATCATCTGTCAAAAAGAGGCCCCCGCTCGGTTGGATGGGGTTTTCGACGTTTCGACGTTTCGACTACAACGCAGCTAAGGCCGCATTGAACGTTTCGCTTGGGCGCATGGCATCGGCGATGAGGGTGGCGTCGGGGCGGTAGTAGCCGCCGATGTCCATTTCTTTGCCTTGGCAGTCGATGAGCTCGCTGACGATCTTTTTTTCGTTCGCGGTTAGAGCCTCGGCGAGCGGGGCGAAGCGCGCTTTGAGGTCGGCATCAGCATCTTGATTGGCGAGGGCTTCGGCCCAGTAGAGCGCGAGGTAGAAGTGGCTGCCGCGGTTATCGAGTTCGTTCACTTTGCGTGACGGCGATTTGTTTTCGGCGAGGAATTTGGTGTTGGCGACATCAAGCGTGTCGGCCAGCACTTGCGCCTTTTCGTTTCCGAAGGTGGTCGCGAGGTGTTCGAGCGATACGCCGAGGGCGAGAAATTCGCCGAGCGAATCCCAGCGCAGGTGATTTTCGGCAATAAACTGTTGAACGTGTTTCGGAGCGGACCCGCCGGCACCGGTTTCGAAGAGCCCGCCGCCATTCATTAGCGGAACGATGGAGAGCATCTTGGCGCTGGTGCCGAGCTCGAGGATGGGGAAGAGGTCGGTCAGGTAGTCGCGTAGGACGTTTCCGGTCACTGAAATGGTGTCGTGGCCTTTCTGAGTGCGTTCGAGGGTGAAGCTTGTGGCTTCGGCCGGTGGCATGAGGTAAATCTCCAGCCCTTCGGTGTCGTGATCCTGTAGGTAGGTTTCGACCTTGGCGATCAGTTGCGCGTCGTGGGCGCGGGTGTCATCGAGCCAGAAGATAGCGGGGACGTCGGTAGCGCGGGCGCGGGTGACGGCGAGTTTGACCCAGTCGCGGATCGGCGCGTCTTTGGCCTGGCAGGCGCGCCAGATGTCGCCAGCTTCTACATCGTGCTCAATCAGCGCATTGTCGTCAGCGTCGCTGACACGGACTTTTCCAGACACTGGAATTTCGAAGGTTTTATCGTGCGAACCATACTCCTCGGCTTTTTGGGCCATCAGGCCAACGTTCGGAACGGTGCCCATCGTAGTGGGGTCGAACGCGCCGTGCTTTTTGCAGAAGTCGATGGTTTCGGCGTAGATGCCGGCGTAGCAGCGGTCGGGAATGATGAAGTTGGTATCTTGCTGTTTGCCTTCGGCGTTCCACATCTGGCCGGAGGCACGGATGGCGGCGGGCATGGAGGCGTCGACGATCACATCGCTCGGCACGTGCAAGTTGGTGATGCCTTTATCGGAATCGACCATGGCGAGGTCGGGGTTGCTGGCATAGACCATCGCGATGTCGGCTTCGATCTCGGCTTTTTTGTCGGCGGGCAGCGTTTCAATTTTTGCGAGCAGATCGCCGAAGCCGTTTTTCACGTCGACGCCGAGTTCGGCGATAATCTCCGCGTGCTTTTCGAAGACGTCCTTAAAGAAGACCTTCACGCAGTGACCGAAGATGATGGGGTCGGAGACCTTCATCATGGTGGCTTTCATGTGCAGGGAGAAGAGGGTGCCGGCTTCTTTGGTTTCGGCAACCTGTTCAGCGAGGAAGGCGTCCAGCGCCTTGGCGCTTATGAAGGTTCCGTCGAGGATTTCGTCGGCGAGCAGGGGGAGGCTGTCTTTTAAAACGGTCACACTGCCGTCCTTAGCGATGAGTTCGATTTTCGCGGTGGTGGCTTCGGGAACAGTCACGGACTTCTCGTTGCCGAAGAAATCGTTGGCCGCCATGCTGGAGACTTTGGATTTGGATTCCGATGACCATTCGCCCATGCGGTGCGGGTTATTTTTGGCGTACTGCTTGACGGCGGCGGCGGCGCGGCGGTCGGAGTTGCCTTCGCGCAGAACCGGATTCACTGCGCTGCCTTTGATTTTGTCGTAGCGGGATTGGGCGGACGGATCGTCATACTCGGGCAGGGCGTAGCCTTTATCCTGCAGTTCTTTGATGGCGGCTTTCAGTTGCGGGACGGAGGCGGAAATGTTGGGGAGCTTAATGATGTTGGCGTCTGGGACCTGGGTCAGGTCACTGAGTTCGGCCAGTGCGTCGCTGACGCGCTGCTCTTCGGTCAGCACATCCGGGAATTGGGCGAGAATGCGGCTAGCCAGCGAGATGTTGCGCGTTTCAACCGCGACGCCTGCGGCGGCGGTGTAGGCTTCGATGATCGGAAGCAGAGACTGGGTGGCCAGCGCCGGGGCTTCGTCGGTGATCGTGTAAATGATTTTTGCTTTGTCGCTCATAGGATTATCCGTTCATTAAAAATGGGCAGACAGCAAATCGCTTTTCCGAGTTTGAATCAACTCCAAACGTGGAGAAGAGGGTCGCAGGCATCGGGCGCAACGGCACAAAGTTCCAAACCTTGGAAGCAATTGCATTGCTGCCGAGTATGTTTTTCCAAGGATTGGAAAAGAAAAAAGTGCCCCGACGCAGTCGGTTCCAAGGTTTGGAAAAAATTGGTTCGGAAAGTGTGGTGGCGGAGGGCATGATGAGCCGCAGTATGAAACGGACAGTATGGATTTCTCTAGTTGTGTTTGCGGTCGGGCTGAGTGTGATGCTCAGTGCGGCCAATTTGTTTCTCGGCGATCTGAATCAGGATGAGGGGTGGTATCTTTACGCCGCACGCCAGATTACAGAGGGCCGTGTGCTCTATCGCGATTTTATGTTTACGCAGGGTCCGGCGTTGCCGTTTGTGTACGGGGTTCTTTTTCCAATCATTGAAAAATTCGGCGTCGCTGGCGGACGGTTGATTACATCCTTATTCGGTCTGGCGTCCGTGGGTTGCGCGGCGTGGCTGGCCTTTCGTTCCGCCAAGCGGTTTGCGAAGACGGCGGCGCTGTGTGCGCTGATTCTTACCGGGGTGAATGTGTATCAGAGTTATTTCACAACGATTGTGAAAACCTACAGTTTGTGCGCATTTTTTCTGACGGCCGGTTTTGTGGCGCTGAGCTATGCCAACGGTAAGCGCGGCGCAAGTGGCGCGTTCTGGGGAGGGTTTTTGCTGGCGCTGGCGGCCTGTACGCGTCTATCAGCAGGCGTCGCACTGCCGATTGCGGGGCTGTGGCTGGTTTGCAATCGTCGGAAAGTTTACCCCTTTGGGGAAACTTGCAGAGATCAGAAGTCAAAGGTCAGAGGGCCAGAATCTAATTTCATCTTTCATCTTTCATCTTTCAAATCCCCCCCCGCCTGGGTGGCGTTCGGGCTGGGGGGTGGTTTTGTTCTGCTGATCGGGCTGGTGAGTTTTTTTGTGATCGCGCCGGATAACACGCATTTTGCGCTTTTTGGTTACCACGCGGGCCGTTCGCCGGGCGGGGTGATGGAGCTGGCTGCGCTGAAGGCCGGGTTCGTTTCCCGTTTTGTGCAGGCCTATTTTGTTTTCGCTGCGGGGTGTGTTGCGGCCTTCCTGTTCCGGAAGCATCATCGTCATGTGCGAGAGTTGGCCGGGCCGGACAGCCGCCCGCGTCTGACGGAGCTGCTGCAACAGGCCAACCAGAAAGACTCTCCTTTTACGCACGCGTTTATTTCGTTGTTGTGGATGACAGGGATTGGCATGACGCTGGTTCATTTTGCCGCGCCGTTTCCGTATGACGATTATCAGGTGATTGTTTTTCCGGTTTTGTGCGCCGCGCTGGCGGCCACACTGATTCCACGCTGCCCAGAAAAATATCTCGCTCGTATGGCGTGGGCGGTGCTGCTGATTTGTACCGCTGCCTCGTTTTCGTCGTCGATCAATCAGAACTGGATGGTTCGCGGGCGCGATCGAATTTGGTGGAAGTTTAAGGAGATGCCTGATTTGGCTGCTCTGCAGAAGGCGGGCGCACAAATCCGTGAACAGATTGGCGAGGATGGACTGTTGCTGACGCAGGATACCTATTTGGCGGTCGAAGCCGGCGCGCGCGTTCCGCACGGCATGGAGATGGGGCCATTTTCGTACTATCCCGATCTGCCGCGAGAGCAGGCCGAAAAGTTTAACCTGCTCAATAAAGAGATGATGATCGAGACGCTTGCGAAGGCCCGCGCGCCGATGGCGGCCATCAGCGGCTACGGGCTGACGATCCGTTCGCCGGAGGTTGCCGAGCTTTCTTCCAATGATTGGAAGGCACTGCGTGACATCTTAGAGGAAAACTACGAAAAGAGTGGAAACGTCCCAAACTTTGGGCAGGCGCACACTACGCTGGAGATTTTTAATAGAAAATCTCCTGTAGAATGATGAAAGATGAACTGTGAGTTATGAATGATGTGCCGCATAACGACTTTTCAGGACCTCTTAATTCGAGGCCTGATACCCAATTAACTTTTAACGGATAACTGTTGTCATGAAACTTTCAATTGTCATTCCCGCACACAATGAGGAGCACCGGTTGCCGCCGATGCTGGAGGCGTATGCCGCGTACTTTTCCGAAAAGTACGGTGATGAGGCTGAGCTGATTGTGATGCCTAATTTTTGCGATGACCGCACGGCCGAGGTTGCGCGCAGAATCGGGGAGCGTTTTGCGCTGATTCGTGTGCTGGACGACCCCGGCCGGGTCGGCAAGGGCGGGGCGGTGGTTCGCGGAGCACAGGCTGCCAGCGGGGATCTGATTGGTTTTGTGGATGCGGACGGGGCGACTGCTCCGGAGGCGTTTGATGATTTGGTTGAGAAGATTGGTTTGGACGGTTGTATTATCGCGTCGCGTTGGATGAAGGGGGCGGTGATGAGCCCAAAGCAACCGTTGTCGCGGCGAATTGCCTCGCGCTGTTTTAATGCGATGGTGCGGGTACTGTTTGGGTTGCGGGTGACCGATACTCAGTGTGGAGCCAAGCTGTTCAAGCGGGAAGTGATTCTTCCGGCTTTGGAAAACTTGGGGGTGACTACCTGGGCGTTTGATGTGGATATGCTGTTTCAGGTGAAACGTTCCGGCGGAACGGTGCGTGAGATTCCGACGGTCTGGAATGATGTTGCGGGGTCAACGCTAAAGGTGTGCCGTACATCCGTACAGATGGCCGTGGCAATGGTGCGGCTGCGTATCTTTTATTCGCCGCTGCGTCCTATGATCCCGCGTCTTGCGAAGGTTGTTGAGCGGATCGTTCCCTATCATAAGTAATAAAAAAGCGGCGCACCGAAGTGCGCCGCTCTCTGTCATGTCGACGGGTTGCTGTTACCAGCGACCTCCGCCACCACCACCGCCGCCGTAGCCACCGCCACCGCCGCCGCCGCCGTAGCCGCCGCCACCACCGCCACCGCCGCGGCGTTCGCCTTGGGGTTTGGGTTGGGATTCGTTCACGCGGATTGCGCGACCCTGGAAGTCTGCGCCGTTAAGCGCATCGATTGCTGCCTGAGCTTCCGTTGCATCGGGCATTTCAACAAAGCCGAAACCTTTAGAACGACCCGACATACGGTCGAGAATTACGCGAGCCGAAGAAACGGCGCCGTGTTGTTCAAAAAGTTCCTGCAGGTCAGGGTCGGTTGCCTGGTAAGGCAAGTTTCCTACGTAGATGTCCATCTGTTCTTCTCCATGTGTCATATATACTTCAATTATAAAACCAATCCCCAGCCTATGACACCCTGCCGATGAACCGATGCGACATCTCTTCCGACGAACGCAATCGGGAAGATGACACAAAGCTTCAAAAAAGGAAACAGTTATTTTACAATGCTTTTGGCGCTGAAAAACGAATTTTTGACTGCCTTTGAGTAAAGCGACACGCTATGTTTTGCGGTCTTGCAATGATAAAGAAGCTTAACTCTATATTTGCCCGGGTCCTCGCAGATGATCTGTTGCGGCATGTCAGCATCCTATTTTCCGGCATGATGGTGGTTCATGTCTGCAATATGGTTTTTCAAATGGCGGTTAGTCGAGCGCTTCCCAAAGAGGAGTATGCCCTTTTAGCAGCATTTTTAGGAGTTCTTGCGATTATTCAGCGTCCACTAGGTACGCTGGGAACCGGAGTCAGCCATTATAGCAGTCTGCTGCAACAGGATGGGCGAACAGGTGATGTGAGAAGGTTGCTTCGAAAATGGCTTCTTCTTACAGGAGCTGTGGGGCTATTTCTCGGTGTGACTGCGGTTGTGTTCAACGAGCCACTGTCCGGCTTTCTTCATTTAAGTCGTGTGGCTCCGGTTGTGATCGCCGGGGTATTGTTTCCCGTGCTGTTTTGCACGCCGGTTCTTGGCGGTGCGGCGCGCGGATTGCAATTGTTTGGATGGAGTTCTGCTTCAATGATTTTTGGGGCAGTGGCCCGATTGGGATTAGGTGCTGGGTTTGTCTGGTTTTTATATCCTGCCTGCGGGTGGGCCATGCTAGGGCATGGGTTCGGTGTTTATACGTCAGCGGTAATTCTGTTTGTTGGCCTTTATTTGGTGCTTCGGGGGAATCGAAAAAGCACAGAGGCTCTTCCCAGTATGCGGGTTTATTTATTGCAGAGCTTTTTTATTCAGACGGCCTATGCAATTTTGATGACTGCGGACGTGGTCTTGATGAAGCATTATATCCCCGAAGATACTGAGTTTGCTTATGCCGCGACATTGGGGCGGATGGTCGTTTTTCTGCCCGGCGCGATTGTGGCCGCGATGTTTCCCAAAGTGGCCTCATCGGGCACCATGTCCAGCGCGCAACGCACTATATTTATAAGGTCGTTCAGTTATACTGCTAGTTTTGTTC
>Ga0307990_1003918_pt1 | contig 11128 bp, 8 predicted proteins | sample EllFjometagen129_FD_203168 | JGI IMG/M metagenome (GOLD analysis project Ga0307990, IMG submission 203168) | Marine microbial communities from Ellis Fjord, Antarctic Ocean - #129 | ecosystem: Environmental > Aquatic > Marine > Unclassified | place: Southern Ocean | collected 2014-10-08
AAAAAGTGGTCACGGCAAAGCATAGGTGTTAGCTTATTTCAAGAACGAAAAGTCTTATTAGCAGCGTGATATAAAAAATGGGGGGAGCTTTTTTTCAAAAAGTGAAGATTTTTAACAGCTTACCCCCTGACCCTCTCCCAAGTGGAGAGGGGGGAGTAGAGGGAACAAGCTATTTTTTAATTTGTTGGTTTTATGTTTTTTTTCAAATCATTATTCATTATTCGTTAATCGATATTCGTTATTAATTTTTTAGTAAAAAGAACAGAAACCGAAGTTAATTTCCTGTAAGTGTCATCCTGATGACTGTAAGGAATCCGTATGGACGACTGAAAGGAGTCCGTATGGACGACGAAGGAAGAAGTATCTCCCGGCTGTATGCAGTTAATTTGCAAATTTTACCTGCCGGCTATTTGCATTAAGCTGGCAAATACTAACTGCTGATTATTTTGCATCCCGCAAGTAAAAGAAATTTTCCGGTGGAGGTGCAGGACGATGGAGTTCCTTCGTCGCTGCGCTCCTCAGGATGACACTTGCAAGGAAAAAACTTTTATTTCCCCCCACAATTTTTTTTCTTCTGCTATCTAACTCCATTCTCGCTTGGTAGAGCCAGGGGAGAGGTGATTTACAAAACCGGCTTTTGGTTGATTAAAAGTTTTTTTTGGCTTGCGTTATTTCTTTCAAAAAGTCATCTATTGAAATAATGTTCACTTTAGGAAATTGAATATCTTTCAAAATATTGAAATGTTTATCATTTGTTACAATGTATTTAGCCTCTGCGGATATAGCACAATCTACAAATTTATTATCATCATAATCGTTTTCTATTAATCCCCATTTATAATAAACCTCAACTTTTAATACATTTTCAAGGCTTAATAAAAGTTCAATAACATTGTTTGCGATTACTTCATTTGTTTTTTGCTCAATTATTTCCATATATTCAGAAATAATTTCATTAGAGATCGCTAATTCAAATTTTCCGTTGATTAGGTAATCAAAAATTGTACGATATTTTGATTTTGTCGGTAAGGAAATCAGTAATACATTTGTATCAAGGACTATTTTCATATTATTTATATTTTGTCCTTAAATGCTCATTTTTCCAATTATCAATTGTTTTATCATTCCATTTTTCTTTATCCCATAATTCATCAATACCCTTTGTAATATTTTGAGCAAAATAAGATGATAATAATTTTTTTATTTCAATTATTTGCTTTTCCTGTAAATTGTAGTTAAACAATTTTAGTAATTCTATTTGTAGATTTGATAATTGCCCAATTTGTTCCATGATATTATGTTTTAATGCAAAAATACTAATTTTTTGTTTTATTTCAAAAAAATTTAAAGTTAATTTCTTGTAAGTGTCATCCTGATGACTGAAAGGAAGAAGGATCTCCCAGCTGTATGCAGTTAATTTGCAAATTTTACCTGCCGGCTATTTGCATTAATCCGGTAAATACTACCTGCTGATTATTTTGCATCCCGCAAGTAAAAGAAATTTTCCGGCAGAGGTGCAGGACGAAGGAGTTCCTTCGTTGCTGCGCTCCTCAGGATGACACTTGCAAGGAAATAAACCTCACCCCCTGACCCTCTCCCAAGTGGAGAGGGGGGAGTAGAGGGAACAAGCTATTTTTTAATTTGTTGGTTTTATGTTTTTTTTCAAATCATTATTCATTATTCGTTAATCGAAATTCGTTATTAATTTTTTAGTAAAAAGAACGGAAACCGAAGTTAATTTCCTGTAAGTGTCATACTGATGACTGTAAGGAATCCGTATGGACGACTGAAAGGAGTCCGTATGGACGACGAAGGAAGAAGTATCTCCCGGCTGTATGCAGTTAATTTGCAAATTTTACCTGCCGGCTATTTGCATTAAGCTGGCAAATACTAACTGCTGATTATTTTGCATCCCGCAAGTAAAAGAAATTTTCCGGTGGAGGTGCAGGACGATGGAGTTCCTTCGTCGCTGCGCTCCTCAGGATGACATTTGCAAGGAAATAACTTTTATTTCCCCCACAATTTCTTTTCTTCTGCTTTTTTACTCCCCTCTCTTTTGGAGAGGGGCTGGGGGTGAGGTTTTTTCTGCTATCTAACTCCATTCTCGCTTGGTAGGGTTGGGGGAGAGGTGTTTTTCAAAACATACTCATGGTTAATTGAAAGTTTTTTTTAATGTGTTAGTTGTCGGTATAAACGACATTTTAGAAGACAATCGTCACACAAACGATCACCAGCAGAATAGCAATGATTTTTATTTCTTATTTATTTCTTTCTTTTCTGATTTCAGCCTTAATTAATGGTTCATGCCATTTCCAAAGTTCTTTGAGTGTTTTGAAATCCTGTGGAACTGGATTTGATTTTCTAAATAATTCAGATGGTGTATTTGCATTGTAATGACTAAAATAGCTTTCGCTCGTTCTTCTTGGATTATTTGCTAAAGAACTATCAAAGTAATTATCTATAATATCATAATGATGGGAATGAATAAATCCATTCCAACGCTTTCTTAATTGTTTCTCTGACGTTTTGTTAATTATTTCAAATTGATCCATTGCTCTTTTCTCTGGTGTACCCCAAGCATTATTAAGTAATGTAACTGCTTCAATATCTGAAATAGGTGCTCCATATCCAAAAATCGTTACTCTAACTGTACCACTTTCTTTACTTAACCAATATTCTAATTTTTCCCATTCCATGTTTATAAATTCATCATTCGTATAATTTTTTTGTTCTACCGGATAAAGAAGTTTTGTTGGTTCAAAGTATCCGCCATCTTGTCTCAAATACATTCCAACAGGACCACATTTCTTATCTTCTTTACTATAACCAATAGCCACATTACCGTGTAGAAAAGAAAGCATAGGTAGATCTTTAGTGAATTCGCTATTTCTCTCACGAGCTTGGTAAAGAAACGGATCCCAATTAAAAGTTGCTATTAAATCCTTTTCTCTAAGTGAAAGAACTAAGTAATCATATATTGTAGGCTTATTAGGTAATTTCATATCTCCAAAATATTGAGATATTCTATTTTCGATTTCTTTGATTAAATCCGAATTAGGATTGTCGTTGTGGAGGTTTCCATATAGCTTTTCAAAATTAGTCGTTCTTAAATTTTTAGGTACATTTTCAATTAAATCCTCTAATCCAACGACTTTAGAAAAATCATCCATTGAGGGTAGTTTTTTTTTATTTACTTCTTCATTTCTACAAGTAGAAGCTATACTTGCTCCTGCTCCTAATATTACAACGTGTCCACCACCACCATAAACTTGATTTATACCTTCTTCGATTGTCATTCCTGTCATATAAGCTTATTTTTAATACGAGCTATTTTTAAAAAAAAAACTACATTTCTTATTTTTTCTATACCCGCTCTACTTCTTGATTAAAAATTCTATATTTTCTGTTTTACTACCAAAATTACTAATTTGTTTAAATAATTTAGTTTATAAACTACATATTATAAGGCACTTTTTTAAAACGAACTCAATCTTGTAATGCAAATCATAAATCTAACTTTAAGATTATTCAAATTCTTTTAAGCATTTAATGTTAAATAAAAATGGTTCAGTTAATGTTTCTAATATTTTAAAGACAAAATTAGAAACAATTTCATTTTCATTATTCATTTCCTTAATAACGTTTTTTTTATTTTCAAAAATTTCTTTTTTAAACCATTTTTTTGTTTCTGCAGATATAAAGTTATAATCGAGAATTGAATTATCCAAACATTCTATTTTTTTACTTTTAAAACAGTTTTGATGTATTATTAAATTTCTATTTTTCTTTAGTTGTTGAAAGTGAGTATTAAAATTTTTTAATTCAATTGCTGTTTGAGTCTCTTTTATATTCAAATTTTCCAATATTGAATAAACATTGCATTTTTTTATGGGCATTCCAATTCGGTATATTTCATTAATGTAATTTACACACATATCAATGATGGTGGAAATCTTAATATGATGCATTTCATAATGATATTGATAATAATCAATTTTTGAAAGACTTGTGCTTATTAAACATTTTGGTAAAGGATTAATAGAGAAAAATATTATAATCTTATCAAGACCTTTTATAGATTCGTAAATATTATAATAAGAAAAAAATGCATTTTTAATATATTTCTCTTTTTTTGTTCCTATGTCATAAAGTGATTTAGAAGTTTTTCTTGCAATTTCCCCATGATTAAAAATTATTTTTTCTGCAATCTTTAAAAGATTAATTACGTATTCTGATTTAGTTAGTTTGTTTGTATGTTTCATAATTATTTGCTTTAAAATTTACTCCATGAACAACTTTATTGTCTTTAATTGGGGTTTTATAATCTTTTTTGTATTGTAAGGAATATAAAAATGGATAGGATTAGAATTGATGTCTTTGTTTTTGGTTTCATGATATTTTCATAATTTTTTAAAATCAAGATATTTTATAAATCTGGATTCGACACTTTCGTACTCATCAACAATCCAAGAAAATAACTTGTTGCGTTCTTTTTTTATTTTACTCGCATAAGGATCATTACTCTTATTCATTTCTTTAGTTAAATCATTAAGATTCCCTGCATTTGCTGAGAGTTTTTTTAAATAATCAGTAATATCATTATTAAATAAAAAGTTGCTTTCCCTGGATATATTTATAAACCTTATTAATTCTTGTTCCTCAATTTTACCCTTTTGTGTAATCTTAAACAATATTTTCTTTGTGTGCTGATAAATGAGATACCGTTTTTCGTACAATTCAAACTTCAATTTATTTTTCCCAATTAAATATTGCTGATATGCTATATATACAGCTAAAAGTGCAATGATTGGTGTTAGAAGACTGCTAAAAATTTTTATAATTTCCATTTGATTTATTTATTAGTTTTCCAAAATATATTAATTATTAATATTTTTAATTTATTGTATCCTTAATGCAACGAACTGAAAACCCATATGGTTTATTAATATCAGTCCGTTGAATATTATCATAATCATACGTTAAGGTCCGCATCCAAATATAAGGACCGTAATTTAAATTAGATGACCAAAAGTATGTATATTCAGTAATAGAAGTAAATCCACCTGTTATGTAATAACGACATCCACCAGGAAGAGCAGTAAAACCATAAATATCTGAACCATTTCCATTTGAATACCAGCCATTTTCAGATTTTAGATTATAACCTGCATCAAAACCCCGAAATCCTGTTCCATCCCATTCGGGATCACCAACAGGATATTGGGAATCAACTGTACCTTCCAATACTTTCCATTCAAAATCTGTTGGAATATGCCAGCCATCCGGGCAAATTCCTTGTGTTGCTGTGTCAGTAACATATTGCATCATTTCGTCCCATTGGTATAAACCTCCATATTCATCACAATTATCATTATTATCATCGTAACAATACTTTTCAATAATACTATTATCTGTTTGTTCATTCAATCCATCAATTCTTGTACCTATATTTAAGTTTTCTTTCATCCAGCATTGGTCTCCAATAAGAACAGTATTATATATTTGCCCACCATAATTAATTGTTAATTCACCGCAAGGAAGTTCTAATGTTGTAAATGTTTCAATATCTCCATAAGCTGTTCCTTCTTCATTCGTCGCATAAGCAGTAACATAGTATTCCGTGCTTGCTGCCAGTCCTGTAAGATAGCTGATAAAAGTACCAAGACCACTGCCATCAGTTGTATAATCATCACAATTTGTAAGTGTGGGATTACCTGTTGTGTTCCAGCAAACTCCTCTTGCGTTTACCGTTCCGTTTCCGTTGCTTGTTACATTGCCTCCGCATTCAGCAGAATTAACGGTTATGTTAATAACATCTGCTGTAATTACAATCGGCAATGTTGTAGAATTTGTAGTAAATTGTTTTATTAAGCCATAGGCAGTTCCTTTTTCGTTAGTAGCATAAGCAGTAACAAAATATAATGTGTTTTCATCCAAATCTGTTAAATAGCTAACATAACTACCCATTCCGTTTCCGTCAGTTGTATAATCATCACAGTTATCAAGTGTAGGATTACCGGTAGTATTCCAGCAAACTCCTTTTGCACTTACAGTTCCGTTTCCATTGTTTGTTACATTTCCTCCGCATTCAGCGGAATTAACAGTTATGTTAATAACATCTGCTGTAATTACAATAGGCAATGTTGTAGAATTTGTAGTAAATTGTTTTATTAAACCATAGGCAGTTCCCTTTTCATTGGTAGAATAAGCAGCAACATAATAAATTGTATTTTCCTGCAATGCTGTGATATTGCTTGTAAAGTTGCCTGTTCCGCTGCCGTCTGTTGTATAATTAATACAATTGGTTAATGTAGGATCGCCTGTGGTATTCCAGCAAACGCCTCGTGAAATAACAGTTCCGTTGCCGCTACTTGTAACATTGCCACCACAATCAGCAGAGTTATAAGTGATATTTGTAACTTCAAAAGTTGTAACACCCGGGATAGTAATTGCTATTGTATTAAAAGTTTTTACATCTCCATAGCTTGTATTTATTTCGTTAGTTGCATACGCACTTACATAATAAGTTGTTCCTTCGGTTAATCCTGTTAAAGAACTGTTAAACACACCAAGTCCATTTCCGTTTTCGGTAAAATCAATGCAGTTTTGCAATGTTGGGTTTCCGGCTGTATTCCAACAAACACCTCTTGCTGTTACAGTTCCGTTACCTGAGTTTGTTACATTTCCTCCGCATTGAGCCGAGATAGTTGTAATATCCGTAACATCGGAAGTAATAACTGTGGGAGCACCAATAGCAATGGTTTGAAAAGATTTAACTTCTCCGTATCCTGTGCCTTTTTCGTTTATTGCATAAGCCACAACATAATAAATTGTGCCATCTGTTAGATCTGTAAGGTTGCTGATAAAACTTCCAGGCCCTGTTCCGTTTTCAGTTTTCCCGTCATAATTTTCAAGAGAAACATTATCGGAAGTACTCCAGCATATACCCCTTACTGTAACTGTGCCATTACCATTATTAATTACTTCGCCACCTCCAACAGCAGAGATTGTTGTTATATCACTTATGTTAGAGGTTGTGACTTGTGGTACTGAAAGAGGAATTGTGGAGAAAATTTTAGTATCTCCATATCCCGTTCCTTTTTCGTTTGTAGCATAAGCTTTGACAAAGTAATTTTTTCCTTCCTCCAGTTCTGTTATATTGCTTATAAAACTTCCAAGGCTGTCACCGTTTATTGTTTTGTTTAAACAATCATCAATATTAAATTCATTTATAGTATCCCAGCAAATTCCTCTTGCGGTAACTGTTAGTCCGCTGTCGGCTTCAACTGTTCCGCCACAAACTGCTGTATAAAGTGTTACATCAGAAACTTCAGAAGTTAAAACAATTGGGATTCCTGTTTTTAAGGTTTTAATGCTTACCCCATCTCCATATAAAATACCACCATAATAAGCCAAAAAGAATCGTATATAATAATTTGTGTTGTTTGTTAAACTGTCAATAGTAGTTTGGATATTGCACGGGTTATCTAAACTACCAAATTCTATTTTATCATCTTCAATTGTTGGTTTCTGTCCGGTGCTCCAGCAATAACCGTGTTGTGGAATTTCGTTTCCTCCTGTGTTTGTAAATTCAGTTGTTATTTGCACCCAAGAGTAGGAAACAGAATCAACGGTGGTATTATTAAATTCAATTTTATTACCTCCGGTGGGGGTTTCGAAGTCTTTTTTGCAGGTTGAGAGAAAAGCAAAAAGGCTTAGGATTAGGATTAATGATTTTGTTTTCATGATTAGGTTTTTATCACCTCTCCCCCTAACCCCCTCTCCATGAGAGAGGGGGAATACATTTGTGGAAGATTGATGAGTTATTTTTATTTTATTTATTTTTTATTTTTTCGTTAAAAAATCCAATTATTTTTAATCAAATAATGTTATTTTCTTTTACTCTCTAACTCCCTTCTCCATTTGGGAGAGGTTTTTCTGCTCTCAAACTCTTCTCCATTAGAAAAAGGGTTCGGGGGAGAGGCTATTTTTATAAAATATTTAAAGATTTTAAAATTATAAAATTATAAAAAAATATATGTATTTCAAAATCGAATATTCTTAAATTATAAATTAGTACTGAATTCGTAGAAAATGTGACAGGAAAGAGAAAGTTTTTTATTTGCAATGAATCTTTGTGTAATATAAATAGAGATTATAATAATTGTTTTGTTTATGATGAATGATATTAATTATACAAAAAAAAATCTCATTCTTTACGCAAGAAATAAAATATTCAGGTGTCATAAACTAAAAAATAATTATTTAATATTTAACTATGAGTAAATTTTTTATAGTAGGATTAGTTTTCGCATTAATATTTTCTTCTAATGCACAAGCTCAAAAGGGAAGACCTCAAGATGGCATGAAACCACAAGGTGAAGGAACAATTGAGGGTTTAGTAATTGATAAAAACACAGGAGATTTTGTTGAATATGCAAACATTGTAATTCTTGCAATGCGTAATTCAGAAATGATTACTGGAACTGTTACTAATGAAAATGGAGTTTTTATGTTATCAAAAATTCCTTTCGGATTTTATAAAATGACAATTGATTTTATTGGTTACAATAGAATAACAATTGACAGCATAAAAGTGACTCCAAGAAGTCAAGCTATAGTTATTCCCGATGTTTATTTAAAACAATCAGCAAGTCAATTAGAAGGATACGAAATTATTGCCGACAAAGCTGCTTTTGAATACAAAATTGATAAAAAAGTAGTTAATGTTAGTCAAAATATAAATGCTGCCGGCGGAACAGCTGCCGATGTTTTGGAAAGCATTCCTTCCGTTGAAGTTGATATTGAGGGCAATGTTACTTTAAGAGGAAGCGGAGATTTTACTGTACTAATAAATGGCCGCCCGAGTGTTTTGGAAGGTAGCGATGCTTTACAACAACTTCCTTCAAGCAGCATCGAAAACATTGAAATAATTACTAATCCTTCCGCAAAATATAACCCTGAAGGAACAGCAGGAATTATCAATGTCATTCTTAAAAAAGAAAAAGAAATTGGCTTAACTGGTGTTTTTAATGCAAGCGCAGGAGTAAACGATAAATACAGAGCTGATCTGCTCTTGAATTATCGTACTTCTAAATTCAATTTTATTGCAGGAATAAATTATCGTAATGATAATTTTTTAATGGACAGAACCACAAATCGTGAAACTTATGGAGCAGACACAACATTTTTTCTTGAATCAACCAGCGACAGAAAAATGTCCAGAGGTGGAATATCAGCTAAAATGGGTGTGGATTGGAATATCACAAAAAATACAATTATTGGGCTTCAAGGAACATTTGGTAAATATAGTCATGGTATGGAAGGAGAAACTTTTAGTAAAGAATGGACTTCACCAGTTGGAGAATCATATTATAATTTCAGCAATAGCGAAACTCCGAGAGAAAGAAATTATTACAGCACTAATTTAAACTTTTTGCATAAATTCGATAACGAAGGTCATCAATTGGAAGCATATCTTTATTATTCAAACCGTTGGGCTGATAATAATGAAACCAGTCAGGAATGGAAAACTGATGAATCCTGGGGTATTATTAGTGAACCATACATAAATATTAAAACAAGTGAAATTTCCAAATCTGATCGAATTCGTGTTCAACTTGATTATACCAGACCAATTGGTGAAATTGGCAAATTTGAAACCGGATTTCAATCCCGCTTCGAAGACGAAAACGAAGAATATTTGTTTGATGAATTTGATCAGGATAATGGATGGATTAATAATCCTTTATACAGTAATGAAATGGATTATTCCCGTACAATACATTCAATTTATGGAATCTATGCAAACGAATTGTTTGGAGTTGGTTATCAATTAGGATTAAGAGGTGAATACACAAATAGAATTATTAGTCTTAGCTCATCAAGCAAAGATTATACAATAGATAGATTTGATTATTTTCCAACAATACATTTTTCAAAACAAATAAATAAAAACAACCAGATTATTTCGAGTTACTCAAAACGTATTAATCGTCCTCGAGGCTGGAGTTTAGATCCTTTTGTTTCGTATATAGATGAAAACAACAGAAGAGTGGGGAATCCGGATTTAAAACCTGAATATATAGATGCTTTTGAATTGGGTTGGCAAAGGATAATTAAAAATGGTTTTATCTCAGTTGAAGGATATTATCGTATCAAACACGACATCATAAGCAGAGTATTTGAATTTAATGAAGATGAAGGATATATGCTTCATACTTTTAATAATATCAACAATGATTATTCTCTTGGAGCAGAAGTTATGCTCAAATTTGAACCGGCAAAATGGCTTTCATTTAATCTAAGCGGAAGTATTTACAATTACCGATTAGTAGGAGAATTAAATAATAACAGCATTGATACTGAAAGCACAAACTGGAATACCCGATTTAATTCAACATTCAAATTCAGCCAGTTTACACGTATACAATTACAGGCAGGATACAGAAGTGCATCAGTAACTGCTCAGGGCTCCCGAAAAGGATTTCTTACTTCCGACCTTGCTTTAAGACATGATTTTTTAAAAAGAAAAGCTACAGTAATTCTCCAGGTAAGAGATTTATTTGGCACAATGAAACGGGATTTTATTGTTGAAAATGATACTTTTTACGAACATTCGGTAATGCAACGCGAAAGTCAGATTGTGCAATTAAGTTTTTCATACCGAATAAATAATTATCAGGTAAAAAAGAACAATGACGATATGCAGGAAAACGGTGGCAGTGAGGAGATGGAATATTAAAAAGTACTTAAAGTGAACTAATCCCGAAAGCTTTCGGGATGGAGTACCTAACGTTATTTCCGTATTTTCAGTTCTTCAAAAATATAACAAACATCCGTACGGATGGAAGTAATATTTAACACAGAGAAAGGAAAAAAGAAACGAAATATATCGGTAATTTGGATGTTCAGTTGTTATTACTTAGAGAAATTCAATAAGTAGCCCATTTGTTTATAATAATTAGAGTCTGTCCATAAAATGGAAAATATGTAAAAAAGCACTAGCATCCGAAAGTTTTTGAGAAATTACCCAAAACATAGCTATAACCCAGTGTTTCGGTTGTAAATCTGAAATTATCCAGAAAATAAGTCTTTCTCAAAGGATATTTCTTTTTGGGTCACTATG
>Ga0307990_1003919_pt1 | contig 11126 bp, 10 predicted proteins | sample EllFjometagen129_FD_203168 | JGI IMG/M metagenome (GOLD analysis project Ga0307990, IMG submission 203168) | Marine microbial communities from Ellis Fjord, Antarctic Ocean - #129 | ecosystem: Environmental > Aquatic > Marine > Unclassified | place: Southern Ocean | collected 2014-10-08
CTCCGGAATACCACAAATACGAATAGGATAAACAGAATTCTTCTCACCAACAATCAGGTTGGTATCTGAAAAATGTTGTTCCGGAAATGTAAGAGTAAACCTTGCTCCTGCTCGTCCTGCCTGGGCGGTTGCTGTAATAGCAGTCCCATCAAGAGAACACTCAATCAGAGGAATATTTTTCTTGGAACTTCCTTGAAGTCTCCAGCGGAAATCATCATCTGTTTGAAGATACATAGGTTTAAATTTATTTAAGAAGAGTCCAAAGTTAGTCCCACGATTAGCTTTGTATAAAAGACTAATCATCTGAGATGTCTCCTGAGGTTTGGTTTGATAAATAGCACCCAAATGATTTTTTGTGGTCAGCCCGGACCAATCTTGGGGCTCATACTCTTGAAGTGGCGATACTCGTTGCATTTTATTTAATTTAGAACGGTTAAGTCATTTACGTAAGGCTTTGCGGAAAGATAAAATCCACTTTTTCTTTTGCCTTGTCACCTTCAACTACACTTGTTGCTTCTCCACTTATTGATGCTTTCTCACCATTAAGTGTCTCAATAAGTTTCCTTGTAGCTGTAGTCTCTGTGTTTGCTAAGAATGTTTTAAGTTTGACATTTTTCATATCATCATCAAAAAATCCTTTATCGATCAAATAGTTAAGTCTCAACTCATAGGCAATTGGATCCTTGCTTCGAATATCCATCGCTCTACTTATAGGAGCCTTTCTTCCATCCGGGCGTTTTACAAATCGTACTGGAGTGGTAAGTTTTTTTATCAACCCCTTTTTCTCCGCTTCAGTAACCGCGATTCCCGGGAATATTTCTTTAACTGCATTTACAGTAGTTGAAACTTCGGTTTTGGTTTTCTCACTTCTCTTATCAGTTTCTTCTTTTCTTTGAGTAGCAACCTTTAATTGATTTGCCTTTTCATCCTGGATCAGAGATTTAATCTCTACCAAGCCATCAGCAGCCTCAGTAAGAAGCTCTTCTTTTTCAACAGCAACAGCAACCATCTTCTTTACCTTGGCTTCTGAAAAACCTTTGAGTGAAAGAAAATCAGTATATACCGCTGTCTGTAAGTCTACATTATCTTCGAGAGATTTTGCAGTTACACCACCAAATTGTTGCTCCATACTGTAATTCTCAGCTGCATCATTCAAGGGAACGCCCTTTTCAACAGCATCAACAATAGCAAGTGCTTTCTCACCAAGGGTTTCTTTGAATTCATTTATTCCTTCATCGATACCTACTTGCATTTGAGATTGAATATGCTCGTTGATTTTTAGAATTGATTGTGCTGGATCCAGATCCTTGAGATCTTTTAAGTCAAAGTCGGGAAGCACACCTTGTTCTTGAAGAGACGCAGCATGAAGATAGACAGGAGATTCATTCTCTTTAGATGATGTGCTTCCTTCCTCCGATTTTTCTTTTTCTGTCTTTGCTGCTTGTTTATCTGCTTCCGTGGCACCAGGTTTAACACCATCATCCACGGTTAATAATTCTTCTACTTTTTCTTCTGGTTCATCACCAGACCCTTCAGGGGGTTTCTTTTCTGTAGTGCCGGGTTCTCCACCACCCGTTGCTACTTCTTTAACTGCTTTCGCAACTTCCTCAACGGGAGCTACATCAACAGTTAAAAGTGTCTCTTCTAATTCGGGAATGTTAATGTCACCGAAGAGATCACTGTCATTACTCGCTGCTTTTTCTGCCATTTTAAGGTCCTTTCATTATACAAGTTTATAAATTTGAATATATATATGCAAGAGTATCAAAACTCCGAAAATTCTGTTTCGCTTACTTCTTATTGATAAAACATAAAAATTATTTTTATAAAATTATTTTTTATACTTTCGATGGTTTAGGCTTCATTCTTGCTATCTTTTCTTTAGATGCAATTTCATCTTTTGTCTCTTTTTCCTTCCTTTTTAATTCGTCATGGAAGTCCTTAGACTTAGATTCCAGTTCCTGTTTTCTCATCTTAAGTTCTTCCTTAAGCTTATCCATCTCATGATCATACTGTGCCTTATCATTTGTATTGAGTATAGCTGATTCTATTTCCATCATCTTAGCCTGGACACCTAACTCAGCTTTATAAACATCAGCCTCGATCTTCTTAAGGGCAATTCTATCCTGTTGTTCGATCTTCATTTGTTCAATATTAACCAGTGCTTGTCTTTGTTTTTCATTGTCCTCGATAGTTTCCTTACGGATATCATCATCACGTTGCATTTTCCTTTCTTCACTGTCCTCAAGTTTCCGGATCATACTACTGACTGAAGAATCTCTATAGATAGTAAAGATATCCTTGAATGTAGCCTTATCATTCTGTAATGCAGCCTGGGCTAACATCTTAATTGATTGAATAAGTTCAGTATCATTTTGTCCATCGCTGATATAATATCCATACTCACTCTCTGCAAAGGCCCTGGTATCCACATTAAACATATGAGTAATCAGACCATCATCAACATACTGAAGTTTCTTCATTCCGTCACCTTCAAGATTCTTCCATGCAAACTTTGCAGTCTCCAGGGTTAATTCCATAGCCCTGATCTTTGTATTATCATGAACCCTGAACCACTCTTCAGTAATGTGTGAAGATTGTGTAACACTTCTGTTTACTCCACCAAGAGTTTCCCGGTTATCAATCTGTCCCTCACGCTGAGGAGTAACGCCAGCTATCTCTCCAAGTTCCAGTTTTACATATCTTGCCAGCTCGAGATTAGCACGTATGACATCAGAACTATTAAGATTAAGAACAGAATTCCCTCGTTGTTTTATTGTACTCACAAGTCTCCCTTGTGCCTGACCTTTCTTTCCTTCCTTAAATGAGTCAGTTACCATATATCCATTTGCCTCTGCAAACATCATTACCATTTCTTCGTCCCAATCATCCGGAATCTCTGCAAGATCCAGTTCTGCAATTACACCTTTGTTTCTTGCACTTGAGAGCTCAGTCCTTTTCATGTATACATTATATAGGTACTTATATGGTTTCACGCGATCCATAAGAGAAACGCTTGGACCGGATCCAATCGCATATATAGTTCCTACAATTGGGGGAAGACAAATAGATGGATTTGACATCTTTGATCCTATTCTTGGTAAAGCTTCAATTCTTTTGTACATATCTGCACCAATCTTATACCCCTGCCACCATTCATTAATCCAGAACCAATCAGCTGTCCATCCAAGATGTTTAAATTGCTCCAGTGGAAATTTCTCATCAATAATGGTTTGTTGTTCATCACCATTAGGATCAAAATACTTCAGACGACCAATCTTCCTTCGACTTCTCCATAAAGTCCTGGTAACTCTGATACATCCATTGTAATCAGTAAACCCACCGAATAATGTATCATCTACACCATCTACGGTAATCAATTGAGTATTAGTCATAAGCTGGCTCTCCTGATTTACATCAGTAGGTCCCGGCCATACTTTACCAAGATTTAAACTTCCTCTACGTCCGATATCTTCCAGCTTATCAACTTCACTGTCTGTAAGTACATCCCAAAATTGATCTATGATCTTCCCAACAGGAAGATAACCATCATCCACTATAATGTCTGAGTCTTCAATCTTAAAGCTATCTCCAGAACCAAAGGTTGAAATATTAAGTGGACTTCTTTTTGATATCTCGGGTTCTCCGTGTACTATATCACATGAGTAAATTTCTTCTGCAGCTACCAGAACATCATAAAAGGTATCAGAGAATAGTGTCTTCATCTTTTGTGTATACCAGAAATAATCAAGTATTCTGGTACCCATGACTTCGCCATAATCCTGAAACTCATATTTATGATAATGCTCAAGTTGTTTTAATCGTCTACCGGCCAACTCCTCTGAATAATTAGAAGTTGTAAGTTCAGATGTTAATGCCTGGTAAACATCCTGTCCCATCGTAAATTCTTTCTGACTGATAACATCCTGGTTAACGCTACGGAGTTTCCAATCAAATCTTCTTTTTGATTCTTCTCCTTTCAGTACATTAAACTTACCAAGTTCGATAGGATAGTTTTGTGTTTTTGCCGGGAATGCGACACCCTTAATCCCCATTGGATTAAATGCCTTGTCAATATCTGTCTCATCAATAATACCATTGATAAGATCATAGTTGATTTTCTTCTCCCGTCTTTTTTTACGGATTTTGCTTGTGTCACTATTTGTAATTGTGATACACGCTTCGATGTTCTCAATACCCCATGCCTCTGTTTTCTGAGAGAGGAGTTTTTTCTGTGCTGGGAACTGTCTGATTGAAATTGCCATTGTCTTAATTTTTTAATTTTGTTCAGATTTTCTTAGCATTTTTGACTGTTGCGATATACTTTCAAATGGATCATTCTTCTGTTTCATCTTTTCCTGAAACATTTCCATTCGTGCAAAGAAAGGACTTAAAGAACTTCCTGATTCATACTCTTCCGTACCTATATGTTGGACATCTTCTTTCAAGATTAGCAACATTGCAAGAGCATCGTGTCTGTCAAAATTACCTTTATCGTGCCAATAAATCAACTCCTGCAGTAATGGAATTGAATTTATGGTATGTAAATTTAGTTTTTCGCTTCCTAAAGTAACTGGTGTTGTGAGCCACATTAATATGAGTTCTCGTCCCCATTTTTTAATTGGTGTAGTACCTGGGGTCCCTTTGCCTCTATTGAGAACACTCTTATCATAGATCTTATCAGCAACAAGCTTTGGCGTATCAGTTAAGAGGTGTGCAAAGTGTTTATTGTTAAGATATGTAAAAAGTCCTTTCCAGTTATTTTCATAGTTACAACGGGCATTATAATAGATCAGCATTCTTCGAACAATTTCATAATACTGATTTGCCGTAGCTGGCCGTCCAGTATATTCTGCTACAATTCTCTCGGTAAGTTTGTTCATAATAAATGTACTACCAAGAGAATCAGTTGTACTTTCATCATGGTCATAAGGGTCATTCCCTGCAATATAAACACCGTAAGGAATCAATCCGTCAGTACCGGCAACAGGATGTTCATAAATAACCAAACCACCTTCAATAATCTTTTTATCCAATTCAGGATACTTCCGGATAGGATGGACCTTGCTATCTGGTTTCCATTCTATATTTTCATTATCTTCATTAATAATTAAATTACCAACATATTCTAACTGTTCATACTTCTCCGGATTAGCCAGTATATTATTTCTATGATTCTTAAGATCGATAATAGGATAGATAGTACCAGCTATTCTCATAACAGCTTCCTGAGGAGTAATTGGTTCTTCAGCAATATGACGAATAATTGCTTCGGCATTCTTGGTATTAGAAATTACCTTTTCTCTTTGGAGATCTATAATCTTTCCGGAAACATCTACAAGACTATTTCCGTATTCATCCATAGCTCCCTCCATGTTATATTTTGTGGAAACGAAATGAGCACACTTGGCATTACCGGCCCCATCATCCCATTTATTCTTTATCATGTGAACGTTCCACGCACCACCCTCGTAGAAGAGTTGTTCTAATCCAATGAAGTCTTCGCCTTCTGTACCGCCAGTACCAAATGCAATCTGTAATCCAAAGGTAAGACGGCCCTGTTGCATAGACTTAAGAGAGATGTTCCAGGCATTAAGAAGATTAGGAAACTTACCAGCCTCTTCAAATAATAGAAGCTTTCCACGTTTTCCACGGGCTTTGTTCCAGTTGTTCTTTAATGAGATACCAATGATATCGCTCTTGAATCCTTTCTCAATCTTCAGACCATTTGTTGTAGCATAGTAAGAAGCTTTCTTATGCATGATAGCATCATGGCGATCTCTTCTTTTACCCCAGGGAGTGTTTTGTTCAATATGGTCCATCATCTCCCAAGCCTTCGTTAGAAGTCCATCTTCGATCAGATATGCTTTATCATCTGCAAATACGAATGAGTTACTCCCGGGAATCAGATAATAGTTTCTATCGAGCATGGATCCACCTTTGAAGGAATTATGTGTTGGAATAAAATCAGTAGTCAAATATAGATGATCATCACTATCAATATAGATACAGGTAGATTCTTCCTTATAATCAAGTTTAGTGATCGCTTTAATTCCAATTCTATCTTGATTCTTCTGTTTACGTTTCGTTATGGCTCTATCAAGTTTCTTTGCTTTTCGTTGAAGTTTAAATATTTGATAATATGATGTGATTGATAAAATCCATGTATCACGTACTATTGATTTATGACCATTACCAAAGTCTGTCAACTTTCCACCGAGATTTGTTTTTGCCTTATTACATCTTATTCCAAGACTGCGTAATACCCAGGCAAGATCATCTATAAGAACTTCGGAACTACTTGTAAAACGAGCATTTCCATTCTCATTAACAGTCCCATCAGTATCCATTAGTCCCTTAACAAGTTCAAAACGCTGTTCTACTGATCCATACTTATATTGATCTGGAATAAACTTATCATACGATTTTACATTCAACTTCAAATCTTTTATATCACGCATTAATTTGTGATATCCTTTTATCTTTGAAGTAACTATATAACCATAATCAGTCCACTTATCTTTGTTCAAATTATAGTTTGAGCCAAGAATAAAATTCATATAAAATAAAATCTCGGTATCAGCTGTAGAGAATTTAATCTGAGATCCAGAAATTCCTCCATCTCCAATTAACAGTCCAAGTAAATAAGGATCTATATTATATTTCCTTTTATCAAATTCTACTGGAGATATTGAAGGCACTTTATATGAATAAGAAGATTTATCTGTTCCAGGATGTTGTTTCAAATTATTATTCAAAAGATATTCTGTAGTTACTACTGAGTATTTACCTTTTGTATTATAAACCCCCCATAGATGTTCTAATCCACATTTTACTTTTCTACTATCATGAAATTCAATTTCATATACATCACAGTTTCCTTGGGGTATAATTTCTTTTATAATTGTAGAATCTCCATTACTTCCAATTACTAAGTCTCCAGCAACAAGATCTCCCATTGTCTTAAATCCATCTGGAGTTAATACTGGTTCACTATTTGGTTGTTGGTATCCACGGCCCCTTGTTTTGAGAACAACACCATGCTCACCGGCACGTTCCGCTTCTTCATAGTAATGATATGTTTCATAATCTCCATCCCAAAAATCCGGAAACTCAAAGATCCTATCAGCCTGTGCTTGTTGGTAGATCTTATCAATATCATAAGGATCTATGTTTACAACAACTTCACCATTTTGCCCGGGAATCTCTATGGCCTTATATATAGGACAGTAGTTCAGGTACCAATAAAAATAGCCAGGAATCCAATCCCGGCCAATATTATAACCATATACAGATCTCCTGGCTTCTTCTTCCCAAAACTTATAATACCTGGATGAAGGATGAGAGTTAGGGGGTAAATTCGTGTACCTTCCAAACTCGTCAAAATGAAGTGCCGACTGTCGCCATTCATCAGTATTGTAATGCTTGGTATTCTTATTATACCCTGATTGTATTATTTCTTTTTGTTCAACCATGTTGCAGAATTAGCATCTTCAAATAAACTCAATTGTCCTCCTCCGCGAATAGACATATCTTCTTCTTCGCTACGCACTTTCTTCTCCCACTTCTCAATTTTTTCAATTGTATCTTCAACATCCTTCATTGCTTTAGTAACCTTGGAAGGATCATAGTCCATTGCATTTTGTGTTTCACTCCTAAATCTAAGTTCCTCATAGAATTTCATTAATGAATGAACAGTGGCTCTTACACTCTTAAGATACTGCATCGATAAAGTCTCTTGGAAACTTTCGTACTTAACAATAGCTGCCAGAATTGATTCATCTGGTTTATACTCTACATTTCCAAAGACTTCCTCTGCTACAGCTCTATTCTTCTCAAAGCCATAAATATTATACTCACTCTGGTAATCTGCTACAAAATAAATATAGGCAAACTCTTTAGTAGCTTTTGCCTTCGTCTTGCTTTTGTCGCGTTCCCATAAAAATTTAAACTCCGGGATCCAGAGCATCCTCGGCTCTATCTCCACTTTGTTGTCTTTGCTCAATATAAACATCTTCTAATATTTTTTTACTTTTCTTTCTAAAATGCTCTTGCTTTCCTTCCTTGACTTTAAATACTCCGAGATTAGCCAGGCGGATATAGGGAAAAAAATCATTGTATGAATCCACCTTCTTCATAGTCTTCTTAATGAATTCAAATTCTATCTGTATGATATCCTTTACCTCCTCCTGGGTGATATTATATTGCTTGCTCAATCTTTCAATTAAGCCCTTCATACTATTACTGTGAATGTCCATTCAAGTTAAATTTAAAGCTTAATGCATGTTGATCTGAGGCATATATAATAAAAAACTTCCGGATAGTCTTCCCTTCTAATATCTTTAGTTCACGAAGTTTTGATATGTAAATGTTTAATAGATGTTCCTGCATCTGTAGATTATCGCAGATAAGATCTTTGGTTTCCTTGGAGAAGAGTTTCTTCCAGCGACTTGCTTCATCAAGATCTTTGAATGAATCATTGTAATAAAGCAGTTGAGCCAATACACTTCTTGGTAGATCGCTGAGTGTTGTTTTTTTTCCTTGATTAAGCTTGGTAAGTGCGCTATCAATAACTGGCTTTTTCAGAATCAAATACTCTTGAAAGAATTTTTTCCTTGTTGTATTGATTTGAATTGTCTCCTGAATCATACTTTTGAGTTTTACTTTTAAAGACAAAGGCCAGGATAAGAGAAGATCTCCTGTCCCGGCCAATGCTATTAAGACGATGACTTGATACTACTCCATACTGCAATCGAGATATCAAGTACCAAATGTAAGATTGATTTTTATAAAATCCAAATTTATATAATTGAGTTTTACTTTTTACTTCTTTGGAACCTTCCCAAATATCTCATGTGGCTTAACAATGAAATATACCTTTTTCTTATATATGATAGGTTCTCCGGAACGACCACGTATGAATACTATATCTCCTTTCTTTGCTTGAATAGGAATCTTTACTCCATCCTCTACTGGTCTACCTGGTCCTACTGCTACAACAAGGCCCTGATTAGGATACTCTTCCCACTTTGCAAGGAAGTCTTTTTCTGCCATCTCATAGGTCATTTGTTTGTCAGCTTTCATTCTTTCAATCTCAGCTATGTTCTTAGGTGCCACAAAGGTATCAGGCAATATGATGTCTGATTTTTCAGCAGTTTTTTCTTCCCTGCTTTTAATGTTTATCATCTCAACCATAATACTATCATCGAATGGAATAAAGTCTACTTCAAAATGTCTTGGTGTTTCTTTCATAATATTGATTTTTATAAAATTGAGTTTTATATAATTTGATTTTACTAAAAAGGAAGATCATCGAATATTGGTTTCTCTGGTATCTCTGAACCTTCTGGTTTCGCACTTCCTATACCACTTAGATCTACACTACCATTATCAAGCCCGGGAAGATGTTCGGAATAATCATTCCCATCATTTGCCCTTATCACATCGGGGCCCGTAGCATGCCTGCTTATTACCCCAATTTTCTCAACAACATTATTAGTGTAATAAGTTTCATTACCTGGATCCCCGTACTTGCGACCAGTAATGATAAAATTAATAAGTACCAGATCCTTTTCTGCGAGATCATTCAATAGATCGATTTTTTCATTGATACACTGGAATTTTATATATTCAGTGTAAGTGTTTGATCCTTTATTGACCACCTTAATAATAAGTTCCCGCTTCTTAAATTTCTCTGTTTTTTGTTCCGGAGCCATGATCAAATGAATCGTACCCCGCATGTCGTATTTCTGCATATTATAATTTATATAGTTTCAAGTATTTGTCGTCTTTCATATGAATACTAAAGAGTTCATTTAGTTGTCCAAATGGCTTCTTATCAATATTTGTTTTCCAGAATGGAGCACTGGTATTATCTATATTTAAAACCGTATCAAAGGTAGTAATCAAAAGATACTTTGCTCCCGAGTCAATCATCTTCCAAAACAATAATGTAGCATCCATTAAATCCATATGTATCAATACATCTTTACAGATAACAAGATCTACTTTAGGCCAATTATCTACATCAAATATATTCCGTTCTATAAGATGGAAATTTAGTTCTTTTGAAGAAGTTTTTATTGCTTTATTTGGTATGATCCAATCAATACCATAATACTCTATATCTTCCGGAATAATATTCTTAATCCAATTCAAGTCTCCACATCCAATATCAAGTATAGTTCTGATATCATATTTTTCCAGTAATACCGGGAGTTCTTTACGTATTGACGTTGTAGCTTTTAAAGTAGATCCATATCCACATCTTGTTTCTTTGTCACCTCCAGACCAACCTTTTATACTTACCTTAAATAATTTTGTTAAATTCATTTTTATAAAATTGAGTTTTATAAAGTTATATTTTATATTTATCAAACCAAGAGTTATCTTCTTCATATCCATCATCAATTAAGATATCGAATAACTGAGGGAAATTAGTGAATTGCTCTTTAATACGCTCTCTGTGCTCCGGCCTTCTCCATCTGCTTACTTCAGTACTGCTAATAGGTCTGACAGCATTGCTATCTTTATAGAACTTGTTTACCTGTACTCCACGTATATCATTGAACTTATGCTTCCATCTTAATCTACAGTGTGTACTAAGTGCTTCCTGGACCTTCAGTGGAGTGCTTACAAGATCCTCGTATCTGATTGTATGTGTTCTACCATCGTTCTTGAATAGATTGTATCCACGAAGCAGCTGGCCTATCCCTGGCTCGATCTTCGTTCCATTATTATAGCCATAAACATGATAACAGATATCATATCCAATGAAATAGTCATTAGGTATATTATGGTGTACTGAAGTAATGACATCACGTATATCACGCTGCATGAGTATAAAGCCAACATCCTTGATTGAATCTCGGCCTATTTGTTTCATAGCATCGAAGTTCAACATGTCAAGTGGTCGCTTACCTACAGTATTCTTATTCCCTCGAAGGGCCCTGGAGAGAGTTTTCTCTCCGGATGCTACTTCAAAGTCTTTCAAACAAGCCTGCAGTAACATCATTAGAAGTGTTGTTCCGGTTCGGGAAAACCCGATTACTTGGATATGTCTATTCATTTTTTATAAAGTTTGGTTTTATAAACTCTGATTTTATCATTCTCTACTTTACCAGTAT
>Ga0307990_1003920_pt1 | contig 11124 bp, 14 predicted proteins | sample EllFjometagen129_FD_203168 | JGI IMG/M metagenome (GOLD analysis project Ga0307990, IMG submission 203168) | Marine microbial communities from Ellis Fjord, Antarctic Ocean - #129 | ecosystem: Environmental > Aquatic > Marine > Unclassified | place: Southern Ocean | collected 2014-10-08
TTCGACCAACCTGAATTGTGATCGCAGGGCCGAGCGAGGCGGCTATTTGCGACTGTCTGGTTCGGAATACGCGAGCCAAGCTCCAGTCTTGACTCAGAGTTGTACAATTGTTACTTTTCGCCCATGAAAAGCATCGTAATAGATACCTCTGCGCTAATTGCTGTGATTGCGAATGAGCCGGAAAAGAGCCGGCTGATTTCACTAACAACTGGCTTTTCTTTGATTGCCCCCCGGTCGGTCTATTGGGAAGTCGGGAATGCCTTTTCTGCAATGATGAGGCGCGGAAGGGTTTCGTCCGAAAAGGTAACAGAAGCATTAAAGGCCTTTGATGCGGTTCCGGTTCGGTATGTGGAGCTCGGACTGCGGGAGTCATTGGAGATCGCATCCAGATATAATATTTATGCCTACGATGCTTATCTGCTGGCTGCGGCTTTGCGTTATAAATCTCCGCTGTTATCGCTGGATCAGCAAATGGTTCGTTTGGGCGATGCCATCGGTATTCAAATGTTGGAGGTGTGATATGGAAGTTTTTACCTATTCAGAAGCGCGACAGAACATGGCGACCTTACTGGAAAAAGCGGATCAAGGGGAATGCATCCGCATTCGCCGGAAAGACGGACACCTTTTTGAACTCCGATCTGCCAAAGAAAACCGATCTCCCCTCGATGTCGACGGCGTTGATTTAGGTGTCAGCACTTCCGAAATCGTCGATGTGGTTCGTGAAAGCCGAAGCCGCTATGAGGTCGGCGAGTGATTTTGGAGAGTTTCGATGAGCATGGAAGAGACGCTAAAAAAAGGTGAAGAGGCTTTGGAATGCCTTCGCCATGCGGTGTATGACGAAATGGTTAAGAGGGCGAAGCTGGGGCAGTTTGCGATCATCAACCGCAATAATAAGCCGTATAAAATTAAAGCCAGTAAAGCGGTTCGGTTGATTGAAGAAGGTCGTACTAAACGGGGCGAGGCTCCTTACTAGATAAATGAGCTGTAGATCAGTCTTTTTTTTGTTTTTTGCGATCTTTCTTGACCGCCATAGCTTGAAAGCGACGGCGGTTGCGGCTAAATTCTTTTCTTTGATTTCCGCAGTATTGGACCGGGAGCTGTATTCGCGTTTATTCGTGTCCATTCGTGGTTAAACAGGAGTTGATTTAGATGAGAATTCTTTCAGGGATACAACCGTCCGGTAAGCTGCATATCGGAAACTATTTTGGGATGATGAAGCCCGCGCTTGAACTGCAAGAGCAGGGCGAGGCATTTCTATTCATTGCTGACTATCATGCACTGACGAGCGTCCGCGATGCGGATGCCCTGCGACAGATGACCAAGGACGTTGCGCTCGACTTCCTCGCCGCCGGGCTCGATCCCGACAAAACGGCCTTCTATCGACAGAGCGATGTGCCAGAGGTGCAAGAACTCGCGTGGCTCCTTTCGATCGTTACCCCCATGGGCTTGTTGGAACGCTGTCACTCCTATAAAGACAAAACCTCGAAAGGCATTGCGGCCACGCACGGCCTGTTCGCCTATCCGGTTTTGATGGCCGCCGACATTCTTTCCGTACAATCCACGGTCGTTCCGGTCGGCCGCGATCAGAAGCAGCACGTGGAAGTGACCCGCGATATCGCAACCAAATTTAACAATCAGTACGGCGAGGTCTTCACCATTCCTAAACCGTCGATTCGTGACTCCGTTGCGGTCGTGCCGGGCGTCGATGGGCAGAAAATGTCGAAGTCCTACGACAACACGCTGGAAATTTTTGGCGAGCCGGGCCCGCTCAAAAAACGGGTGATGAAAATTCTAACCGACTGTAAAGAGCTGGAAGAGCCAAAAGATCCCGACACCTGCAATGTGTTTGCGCTTTATAAGCTGTTTGCATCCGAAGAGGAGCAGGCCGATCTCGCCGGGCGCTACCGAGCGGGCAATTTTGGGTATGGCACGGCAAAAAAAGAGTTGCTCGCCAAAATGAATGAACACTTTGCTCCGATGCGCGAAAAGCGCGCCGAGCTGGAAAACAATATGGACTTTGTTGAAGAAGTTCTGCGCAAAGGGGCCGAAAAAGCCCGCGCGGAAGCCCAGAAAACCCTTCAGGCCGCCCGCAAGGCCGTAGGGTTAGAATAACCGTTTTCGGAATTTAATGAAAAGAAGACCCCATATGGCTGATTTGCTTGAGAACGAAGAATACAAAGTAAACCTCGAGGTCTTTGAAGGCCCGCTGGATCTCCTGCTCTATCTCATCAAAAAAGATGAGCTGGATATTTATGATATCCCCATTGGTCGAATCACGACTCAGTACATGGAATATCTCGATTTGCTCAAGATCCTGAACCTCGAGATCGCCGGCGACTTCATTGTGATGGCCTCCACGCTGATGCTCATTAAAAGCCGTATGCTGCTTCCGGATGATGATCGCGGCCCGATCGATGAGGATGAAGAGGATGATCCGCGCTGGGATTTGGTTCGTCAGCTGGTGGAGTATAAAAAGTTTAAAGACGCCGCGGGCTTCCTTGAATATCTGGAAGAGGAGCAGGAAAATATTTTCAGTCGCGAGGGCGAGCATGTTGAGTTGGGGTTGCACCCCGATGTTGGCATGTCCGATGTGGGTATCTTTGATTTGATCAGCGCCTTGAATCAGGCACTCGACCGCGCGCCCGAAGAGGAGCTGGGGGAAATTTTTTCCGAACAGTTCACGGTAGGGGACAAGGTGGACATTCTCCTGCAGATGACCGAAAAAGGGAAAACCATTTCTCTGGGACGTCTTTTCATGGGGATGCGCTCACGCCAGGAAATTGTCTGCACCTTTTTGGCGGTACTGGAGCTGATCAAGCTCAACCGGCTCATCGCGCGCCAGGACAGCCATTTTGAAGAGATCGTCATTGAGCAGGCCGACGAGACCGAGTGGGAACCCATACTGAGTGAGGATGAGGAACTATGAGTGACATCGAAGTACTTCCCGAATTGAAAGAAATCATCGGCTCGTTGCTGTTTGCGGCCAAAAAGCCAGTGACCGCGAAAGAGATTCGCAAAACACTGGTTGAGGCCGGCAAAAACTACGGCGGACTCTACGAGCAGTTTGCGAGTGTGAAAGAGAACGATATTCTCGCCGCGATCGAAGAGTTGAAGGGGGAGCTGATTCACGGCAGTACCGGCTTGTCGATCGCCGATGTGGCCAACGGGTTTCGTTTGCAGAACGAGATGAACTGCGGCCCATGGGTGCGTACGTTCCTCGATAAAGACCGTAGCGCTAAATTGTCTAAGCCCGCGCTCGAAACCCTCGCCATCGTGGCGTATCGCCAGCCGATTCTTCGGTCAGAGATTGAGTCTGTGCGCGGCGTGGCCGTCGACCACGTTCTCCGCAATCTGGTTGAAATGCAGCTGGTGAAAGTGGTTTCCCGCAGCGAGCTCCCCGGCCGCCCGTGGCTCTTTGGAACCACCCAGCGCTTCCTGGAGCACTTCGGCCTGAATGTCCTAGAGGACATGCCCGGCATGGATGAGCTCAAGCGCATGGAGCTGGAAGGCGACAAGGCCGGCCAGACAAAATCTTTCCCTGAAATGGAAAAAGAGTTAGAACAGCGGGCAGAAACACCCACAACGGAGGGCGACGATGAGTCTGGAGAAACTTAGAAAGCAGATTGACCATCTCGATGAAAAGCTGATCAAGCTGCTCAATGAGCGGGTCAATGTAGCGCTTGAAATCGGGAAGACCAAAAAAGAAAGCGGCGGCGAAATTTATGTGCCCGCTCGCGAAAAGGCCGTTTTTGATAAAATCAGCGAGCTGAACCAGAACGGTCCGCTCCCCGATAAATCGGCCCGCGCGATTTACCGGGAAATCATGTCGGCCGCACTGGCTTTGGAGAGCAATTTGAAGATTGCCTATCTGGGTCCGCCCGCCACCTTTACCCATCAGGCGGCGTGTTCCAAATTCGGCGCCAGTGTGGACTATCATCCCGCTGGGTCCATCGACGATGTATTTGCCGCCGTCGAAAATGGCAACGCGGACTACGGTGTGGTGCCGATCGAAAACTCGACCGAAGGCGCGGTGACGCATACCTTCGATCAGTTCACCGGAACCACGCTTAAGATCTGTGCGGAAATTTACCTGCCCATTTCGCTCTGTCTATTGGCCTCGGTGCCGAAAGAAAAGATCACTCGCATCTGCAGTAAGCAGGAGGCGCTTGGGCAGTGCCGCCGCTGGCTCAACGCCAATATGCCCAGCATCGAGTTCGATGCGGTCAACAGCACGACACAGGCCGCGGAAATGGCATCGACGAGCGACTGCGCCGCCGTTGCCAGCAAGTTCGCCGCCGAGCTCTACGACCTCGATATTCTCGATGAGAATATTCAGGACGTCAGCGGAAACACCACCCGCTTTCTGGTGATCGGCCGCGCCTGTTCCGACCCAACCGGTGAAGACAAAACCTCCATCTACTTTGGTATCAAAGACAAAGTCGGGGCCTTGCACGACACGCTTGATACGCTCAAAAACAACGGCATCAATATGAGCAAAATCGAGTCGCGTCCCAGCGGAGACAAGGTTTGGGAGTACGTATTCTTCGTCGATTTTGAAGGTCACTCCGATAGCCCGAACGTGAAAAAAGCGCTCGAAGAGATGGAGGAACACTGTGCCATCCTTCGCGTGCTCGGTTCCTATCCACGAGCCGATGTCTGATTTTTAATGTTTGGAATGACCCTGAAATAACATGTGGCCTCAGGGTTGTTGTCTAAAGGAGTTTTCTGTGCCGTCTCATCATCATCAATTTCGTGTCCGTTACAGTGAAACCGACCAGATGCAGACCTTCTACAACTCCCGCGCGCTGGAGTGGTTTGAAGTCGGCCGCACCGAGCTGTCGCGTTCGATGGGCGTTCCCTATGCGGAGTGGGAACATCGCGGCATTCGACTTCCTTTGATTGAAGCGCATGTGTATTTTACCGGCCGTGCAAAATATGACGATCTGCTGGAAATGACTACGAGCATTCATCGCGAAGGGCGTGCCCGGATTCGTTTTGAAAACCGTATTGTACAGGATGACGGCTCAGGAAGTGTAGCGCATGGATCGACTGTGCATGCCCTGCTGGGGACAGACGGACGACCGGTCCGTGCGCCGGACTGGGTATTGGAACTTTTAGAAAAGGAATAAAAAATGGACCGACAATTTTTAATGGGAAATGAGGCGGTGGCTCTAGGCGCACTGCATGCGGGCGCGGCCCGCGGAATTGGGTACCCCGGTACGCCATCCAGTGAAATCTTGGACGTGTTTAACAAGTTGGGTGGCTCGGCGGAGTGGGCCCCAAACGAAAAAGTTGCCGCCGAAGTGGCGCTGGGCGTTTCTTTCGCTGGCGTTCGCACGTTCACAACGATGAAGCATGTCGGGCTGAATGTGGCGGCCGACGTGCTGTTCACCGCCGCCTACAGCGGCGTCGATGGCGCGCTGGTATTTGTTGTGGCCGATGATCCGGGCATGGCTTCAAGCCAAAATGAACAGGACACCCGTCGTTACGCCGTAGCGGCCGGCGTGCCGCTGCTGGAACCGTCAGACTCTCAGGAAGCGTACGAGTTTACCCGGCTAGCCTTTGAAATTTCCGAACGTTGGAAAATTCCGGTCATCCTCAAGCTGACCACGCGGGTTTGTCATTCCGGAACGATCGTCACACCGCGCGCGGCGGAGACGGATCTGCCCACGGCGCACTTTGAGCGCAATATTCCCTATCATGTGATGGTTCCCGGGCATGCCCGCCCTGCGCACCGCCGTCTGCGGCAGAAGCTGGCGGAGATCGCAGAGTGGAATGAAACCGAAGGTCCAAATCAGAAAATCGAAGGATCAAAAACCCTCGGGCTTCTGGCTTCTGGTGTTGCTTCGCAGCATGCGCGAGAAGCCGCGCCGGACGCCTCCTTTTTGAAGGTGGGCATGAGTTATCCACTTCCGATCAAGCAGATGCTCGATTTCGTTGAATCCGTTGAGCGCGCCGTGGTGATTGAGGAAAACGATCCGTATATGGCCGATGCGGTGCGCGCCGCAGGCGGTGCAATTGAAAGCGCACCGGAAATGTACCGCTTCGGCGAGCTGGATGTGGGGCGCATCAAACGTATTTTGGCGAATGACACGTCGCCGGAGGCGACGCCGCCGCGCGGTAAGCCGCCGCAGCTTTGCGCCGGCTGTCCGCATACGATCACCTTCGAAATATTGAAAAAAAACAAGTGCATCGTCGCGGGCGATATCGGTTGTTATACGCTGGCCGCACTCCCGCCGTTGGCCTCAATGGATACTCAAATTTGCATGGGTGCGAGTCTCGGCATCGGCCTCGGGTTGCGCCATGTGCTGCCGCGTGAGGAAGCCAAACGCGTGGTCAGTGTGATCGGGGACGGCACCTTCGTCCACAGCGGACTCACGGGGCTGGCCGAAATGACCTATAATGTGCCATCGACCGGCCATGTTCTGTTGATTCTTGACAATGGCACGACCGCCATGACCGGTCTGCAGGAGCACCCCGGAACCGGTCGCCTTTTGGATCAGACCCCTGCTAATCGGCTCGACTATGAAACGATTGCCCGTGCCATGAATGTTCCAAACATTGGAACGTTTGATCCGCTTCGTCAGTCTGAAGAATTCGAGGCGGCCTTGGTTGAGGCGCTTGGAAAAGATGAATTGACCGTGTTGATTGTGCGACGGCCCTGCATTTTGTCAGTGGTCCGCAACTCGGTGAAACCTGCCTAAGTTGAAGGAAATTTCTATGAGTGAAAAAGTAACCAGTATTAAAATTGCCGGACTGGGCGGCATGGGGGTTTTGACTTCCACGCAGATTCTTGCCGAGGTGTTGTTTCGTCAGGGATTCGATGTGAAAAAGGCGGAAGTGCATGGGATGAGTCAGCGCGGCGGATCAATCTGCAGCGATGTGCGCTTTGGAAATAAGGTGTTCAGCCCGATGATCCCGAGTGGAGAAATTGATTTTCTGGTTCTGTTTCAGGAGGACCAGCTTCCGTTGTATGAAGCGGATTGTTCGTCATCGACGGTGCAGATCAAACCGACGACGATTGATTCTTCAAAACTGGCGAATAAAAAATCACTTAACGTGGCGATGCTCGGCGTGTTGAGTTCTAATCTGGAGGCTCCTGTCGACGTCTGGTTGAGTGTCATCCGGGATATCCTTCCCGAAAAACTGCATGTCGCGAATGAAGCGGCCTTTGAGCTCGGGCGCCAATCTGCATAGGAGACTTTTTATGATGGAGCGAGACATTCATCCGGAATCGATGCCGGACTATTTGGATTCCGGTGAGCTAAAGGCTCTGCAGCTCACACGACTTCAGGCGACGGTCCGGCGTTGCTACGAAAACGTCGATCTCTTTCACTCTCGGATGAAGGAACTCGGGTTGCTTCCGGAAGATATTCAGACTCTCGACGATGTCGCTCGGCTTCCCTTTACTCGCAAAACGGATTTGCGCGACACCTATCCCTATGGACTGTTCGCCGTGCCGATGAATCGTGTGGTTCGTTTGCACGCCTCCAGCGGGACCACCGGTAAGCCTGTTGTGGTCGGATACACGCAGGACGATCTGGATGTCTGGAGCAGTGTCATGCTTCGCTCCTTTGTCGCCACCGGCATGAGTTCTGAGGACGTTCTGCAGAACGCCTACGGCTATGGCCTGTTCACCGGCGGGCTCGGCGCGCACTACGGCGCGGAGCGCCTAGGTGCCACCGTGATCCCCATTTCAGGGGGAAACACTGAACGGCAAATGATGGTCATGCGGGACTTCGATGTCACCGCCATTTGCTGTACGCCCAGCTATTTCATCCATCTCATTGAGCGGGTCAACATCGGCGAGGTTTGCTTCAAAAATCTTGGAGTTCGCATTGGAATCTTCGGGGCCGAACCGTGGACCGAAGAAATGCGCACCTACATCGAGCGCGAGTCGGGCATTAAAGCATTTGATATCTATGGCCTTTCCGAAATCATCGGCCCCGGGGTCGGGATCGAATGCACCGAACAGGCTGGGTTGCACATTTTCGAAGATCATTTTCTGATGGAAATTATTGATTCCGAAACCGGAGAGGTGCTCCCCGAAGGAGAAGAAGGAGAGCTGGTCATCACCACGCTCACCAAACAGGCCTTTCCCATGATTCGCTACCGCACGCATGACATCACCTCCATCATCTCGGAGCGGTGCGCTTGCGGTCGGACGATTCGCCGGATCAGGCGCATCCGCTCCCGCAGCGACGACATGATGATTATTCGCGGCGTAAATGTCTTTCCCTCACAAATTGAAGCCGCACTCCTCTCTGTTGAAGAAGCCGTTCCGCACTACCAAATTCTGCTTTCGCGGAAAGGCGGTCTCGACCAAATTGAGGTTCAGGTGGAAGTGACCGGAGAATTACTGGGCGACCGGATTAGTCAGCTCGAGGCAGTTCAGAAACGGTTAGCGTCCGCAATTGAGCACACCGTCGGGTTGCGGGTGCCGGTGCACCTGGTAGAGCCGCAGACGATTGCGCGTAGCGAAGGCAAGGCAAAGCGGGTTATCGACCTGCGCGATCAACCGGAGGAAAACGTATGAAGTTGAAACAGCTATCGGTCTTTCTTGAAAACCGTCCCGGCCATTTGGGTCATGTTTGTAAAATGCTAGCAGACGCGGGGATCAGCATCGAAACGCTGACCCTCGCCGACACCCAGGAGTTCGGTATCCTTCGCTTGATTGTGCGCGACTGGGAAAAAGCAAAACGAATTCTTGAAGTGGGCGGTTCGGCCGTGAATGCCGTAGACGTCATGGCCATTGAGGTGCCCGATCAACCCGGCGGGCTCGAAAATATTCTGAAGGTGGCCGAGCAGGCCGGTTTAGGCATCGCGTACATGTATGCCTTTGCTCTCAATGGTGAAGGGAACACATGGATTGTGATTCGCTTCGACGACCTGGACCGCGCGGCGCAGGTTTTGGCGGATGCCGGAATCGGGGTTCTATCTGCCAATGAATTTTATAAGTGAGGAGAAACGAATGATCGCGAAAGAGTGGATTTTGAATGTACCGGTGTATCAGCCGGGTAAACCCATCACCGAGGTTGCGCGTGAGCTAGGGTTTGATGATGTCGATGAGATCATCAAAGTCGCCTCCAACGAAAACGAGCTCGGTCCGTCCCCCAAAGCGCTTGAAGCGATGGCCGCCGTGGCGAGCGAGATGCATCGCTATCCTGATGGCGGGGGTTTCTATCTCAAAGAGAAGCTGGCCGATAAACTCGGTGTAAAACCCGAAAACATCCTGCTCGGTAATGGGAGCAACGAGCTGATTGAATTTCTCGGCCATGTATTTTTAAAGCCCGGCGCCAATCTGGTGATGAGTGAATGCGCATTTGTCGTTTATCGTCTCGTCGCCGCGCTCTTCAATGCGGAGGCAGTTTCTGCGCCAATGAAAAACTTCACGCACGATCTCGATGCCATGCTCGCGGCGATCACGCCCGAAACCCGCATGGTCGTCATCTGCAATCCCAACAACCCGACCGGCACCCTCAACACGCCCGCCGAGATCGAAGCCTTTCTCGAAAAACTTCCCGATCACGTATTGGCGGTATTCGACGAAGCCTATTTCGAGCTCGTTCCCGATGAAGCCAAAGCTGACCTCCTGAAACATGTTCGGGCAGGCCGGAAGAACGTCATCGTTCTTCGCACCTTCTCGAAAGCCTACGGGCTGGCCGGACTGCGCATCGGCTACGCCATTGCGGACGAAGAGCTGATCGCCATGCTCAATCATGTTCGCCAGCCGTTCAACGCGAATTCGATGGCGCAGGCCGCGGCGCTCGCCGCGCTCGACGACGACGACCACATCGCCAAAACCCGCGAAATGGTTTTCCAAGGGTTGGAACTTTTTTCAACCGAGCTTCCAAGGATCCTGTCGCGCCGTAGCGAAGCGAAGGCGGATGGAAACGGGCTAGAGTTTGTGCCGTCCTTCGCCAATTTTATCCTCGTTAAAACCGGCAACGGGGTCGAGGTGTTCAACGAGCTTCAAAAACGCAAAGTCATTGTTCGCCCCATGGCGGGTTATGGCCTTGCTGACTGGATTCGCATCACCATCGGCACGCCGGAGCAGAACCGCGCCGTCCTCAACGCGCTAAAAGAAATTTTGTAGTTTAAAATATTTCATCTGATGCTCGGGATCGTCTGCGTTATTTGATTCGGAAGGCGGTTCCGGTGAAGAGGGCGACCTGTTGGCCGGTTTGTTCGTTGTGGATTTCAATTTCGTAAATGGAGATGGTGTTGCGGCGGCTGACTTCGCGCACGTGGGCCCTCAGGATGCTGCCAAGCGGTGCGGTCGAAATAAAAGCCATGTTTGTTTGCAGGCCGGTCGAGGTGCGGCCGTCGGTGTTGGAGGCCATGGCAAACGCATAGTCGGCCAGTGTGAAAATCGCGCCGCCTTGCGCGACGTTCAGTCCGTTGAGATGGGTTTCGGCCACCGTCAGGCGCGCAGTCCAGGTTCCGTCGTCACATAGAACTCGTTCGATTCCAATGTGATCTGCGAAGCGGTCGTTTTTGAGATGTTCTGCTAATTCATTCATGTGGAGAATTTGCCACAGCCCGGCAGAAAATGAAATTTCCAACCCTTGGAAAACATTTTGGCTTAGCGTGTGCCTTTGAGATAGGCGAGGCGGAGGGGCTCGGGAAAGCGCTCAATGGCGTAGCGCAGCATCGTGCGGGGCATCTGCTTGTAGCGCAGGAGCAGGAAGGCTTCTTCGACAGCGAGATCGCGGTTGCCGACTTCGCGGAGCATCCATCCGACCGCCTTGTGCATCAGGTCTTCTTTGTCGTTCAACAGAATATCGGCGAGGGCGAGGGTGTCCTCAAAGTCGTTTTTTCGGATGAAGTGAAACGTCGAAATGATCGCGATGCGCCGCTCCCACAAACTTTTAGATTCCGCCAGCTTGGTTAGCGGTTTGCGGCTACGTTCAAAGAGGTGCGCACCGACCACATGCTCGGCCGTCACATCCACCAGATCCCAGTTATTGATTCGGTTCGTGTTGGCGAGATACGCACGGTAGAGGGGCAGGGAATCGTCACCCCGCTTCGCCTGAACCACCCAGATCAGTAGCGCTAGCATCCGCGCCTCGTGAAAAGGGGACTGCAACAGATCGACCGTCTCGTCGAGCGAGGTATCGATTA
>Ga0307990_1003921_pt1 | contig 11123 bp, 8 predicted proteins | sample EllFjometagen129_FD_203168 | JGI IMG/M metagenome (GOLD analysis project Ga0307990, IMG submission 203168) | Marine microbial communities from Ellis Fjord, Antarctic Ocean - #129 | ecosystem: Environmental > Aquatic > Marine > Unclassified | place: Southern Ocean | collected 2014-10-08
ATTATGTCAAAAATATGAGTATAGATAATGCTGAGTCGCCACCGCAACTACCTAGTTTGGTAGAGTTTGTGGCCGATGGTATTCTTGGTAATGCCCGTCTGCAACTCTCTAAAATAACCCCGGAAGCACGTGGTGGGATTATCTATTTTGATCATGAACAAGGTCGTCTGGAGCTCTATTGCAATGATGAAGAGAGTCGGCCCTATGCTCAGCACCATGTTGCTGAATTTATCTATCGGGAGCTCGCGTTAAGCCTTGAAGGGCGTTTCCCTGAGGCTCAGTTGAAGGCTCATGCCTGGGAGCAGAATCCGGCTTTTACTCTCGTCTGTCCACCCCAGATAAGGCCTCATGGTTATAACTATTTTGAGGTGAATTTTCAGAGTGGTTACGATTTTCACGGGGTCATAAGGGATTCGATCGCTTATGCGGTAAGTCATGCCCTGGTTGCGCCCGATCAGGGCTTTTCGGAGACTCGTGGGGTGGTCATAGCTTTTACCGATGAATTACGGGATAATCCAGAAGCCTTGCTGGCTATTTTGGAAAATGAGCGGGTCCATCTTTTAGATTATCTGCATAGAGGTGGTTCGATCTATTGTGTTGCGGTTGGCCATCTGCCTTCAGGAAAGCGTGTCTACCGTTTACGGGCTGCACCCGCATAGCTATAAAAGTTGTAACTATTCAGTCCCCTCTTTAAAGTTACTAAAAAAGGCGTCGAACTTTGCTTCGCCCACTTTGAGGGGGACACGGCTCAGCCCGTCACGGGCTAAAGCCCGGTCTGGAGGCATGTCCCCGCATCGAGACAGCTGAAACCAGAACATGCTGAAGTTACGAAAAGTTTTTGCATTCTGTGATTGTTTAGGTTTTTTTTACTGCCCACTAATTTATCCCAGGGTATCGATGACCTCACCTAAGAGTTCATCGGCGGTTTTGGCAACGTTAAGATTGGCTTTGATAGCTAGGCTGGATTCCATGCTCTTGACAATCTCTGTAGCGAGATCGACGTTGGACATTTCGACCTCAACCAGATCTCCGGCCTGATTTAACTCCATGCGAGTGGGACCGGGGTTTGTTTCGGTGCTGATGTTGGTTGTGGTTACTCCAGTCGGGCCTTCTTCGATAGTTACCCGCTCTCCTTTGTAGCCGTCAGTATTGAGATTGGCAATGTTTTTGGCACTGCTGTTAAGTCGGGTAAAATGGCTTTGGACAGCGCTTAATGATGCGTCGAGAGTGTTGACCATAAAAATTCTCCTTTAATTGAAAAATCCTCTTGACAAAGACCTGTTCTTTAAGCTATCTAGGCCTCCGTTTGGTTAGCCGGGGTAGCTCAGTCGGTAGAGCAGGGGACTGAAAATCCCCGTGTCGGCGGTTCGATTCCGTCCCCCGGCACCAGCGAATTCAAGCATTAAGGCGTCCTTATTTAAGGGCGCCTTTTTTGTTTAGGTAACATATAGGTAACAATATCTTAATTTTTCATTCTTGATTTGGATAATATTATCGCCACTTCTTTTTGACACACCATCCCCCATACCACTTTTTTTGATGTGATGATAGTTCAACTTCATCCCATTACCAAAAAAACGTGCTTTTTCAAACCATGCTGACGTCAGTGTGATATGGTCAAGTTACTTCCCTGCCACAACTTTTTAGCGATCAAAGCTTAATAAGCCCATTTCATGTCCTTTATCTTTGCTTCCAGCGCAACTGCAGCGGAAACAAGTTCACGGGCCTGACCTTCAGTAACGTTAAGAAAATTAATCTCCGGATGACAGAGAGCCAGTCTAGGAGCGCCCCTAGATAGTCGCAGCTTTTTTAACTTAGGAAAATAAATTGCTGGGGATCCGATTTTATTAAACTCAACATATTCTCTTTCTCTTCCACATAAAGACCCGGGTTCCATCCAGATTTGAAATATTAAGCAGCTTTTTGCATCCACAATAAATCTGGTTTTTCGAATGTGGCGGAAACATCATACCCAATGTGTTTTCCAACTGTACCTTTGATTTTCATCCCTGAAGACACGAAGTAAACACTTTCAACATTTGGGAAATTCAGGTCATTGAGTGCACCATGAGAACCCCCAACATATTGAACTTTTTTCTTTTGTTTCAGAATAATTCCACAACTTTTTATTGAAAATCAGAAATTTTCTTCGATAGACTTAGTATGTCACTAATACTAATTTCCAGGGAAGGAGAATTATCATGAGGAGCTTGAAAATATCTTTAATGGTTTTGGTGATGGTCGTATCTTTATCACTGAGCACAATTGGCATGGCAGAGGCTAGAAATTGTAAGAATAACAATAATCACCAGCAATACAGCCAGAACTACTATGGCCACCAAAACCATCGGGCGAAACTTTCAAATAATCATTACAACCGGTATAACAAAAACCACTATGCCCAATATGGCAAAATCCAACGAGCCAAACATATAAAGCAGGCTCATCGGTATCGTCGCAACAATGGTAATCTTTACTCTGGCTTTGATAGTGGTAGGGGTTGGACTGTTGTTGTCGGGTGTGATTAGGTAAGGGGGATTTGCTGGAGCCTGGAGTTGTGCCGGGTTGAAAATGTATGGTTGGAATGCTGACCGCTGGTTTGATTGTGCTGGTCAGTTAAGTTAGAGATTTTAAAAGCCTCACTTCCTCTATTAATTTAGGGGTGAGGCTTTTTCTGTTTTGGTGCAGTTCCATTTTTGATCTTGTTTATGATGCCGATAATAAAATCATTACTGGTCGTGGTTAAAAAGATTGACAGTATTTCTTCTGGTTGGTAGATGTTCAGTTACGCATATAGGGTAGATGGCTTATTACGATGAAGGTTAAATTTGTAGTCTGACGGTAAAGTTGAGATTGCCATTGCTGATATCAACCAATCTAACTTGACTTTTCTCTGATTATTGAATATTATCTACAAATCATATAGACACTTATTGGAAAAACCACTCCTGTCGAAAGACGGGGTCGGAAAGCCACGGGTCTTGTCTCCAAAATCTAAAAGACAGCCGGGTTGCCTTTTTTTAAAGAGCAATTTGGCTGTCTTTTTTTGTGCATGATAAGTAGAAAGAATATCCATCTTTTACTATATGTTTTGACTTTGCTGACGGGTAGAAGGCTTAACTTACCGGTATATGTTTTTGTTAGAGAACTTGCTTATTGTAAGGTGGAGTTGTTTTGCGTATACAGATAATTTCATGGATACAGGCTGATGCGAAAGGTTTAAATGCATAAAGAATTTGCTATGAAGATATTTTTTCTGGTTATGATGGTTTTACTGGTGAGCACAATTGGCACGGGAGTTGGTTCTGCTGAGCCTTTGTCTCCCTTCAGGGGAGCCGATGCTGATTCTTCAGCTGAGTCACAATTTGCGGCGACAGTCTCCGGTACAAATGTGGACTTTGACTGGTCAGCACTGGTTGCCGCAAATGCCTATACTATGGCGGTGGCTCTGTCTGATATCAATGGCGATGTCGATATGAGTAGTCTGGCTCTTTTGGATATGGGGACCCAGAAGACCTTTTCCACTTCGGCCCTGCCGAGTGGCATGATTTTCTATGCTACTATCCTTGCCGAAACCGCTCAGGGGCAGGTAGTTTCCAATACGGTTAAATTTATGCCTTTCGCCGGGACCGTAACCTTTCCGGCGACGGGTCTGGTGCTGATACAGCTTGATGATCCGGGCGGCATCGGCACGATCACGGTTTCTGGAATTGTCAACGCAGCTCAAGAGACAATGACAATAAGTCAAATTTCAGGGGATGCCGGATTCGGGCCGTTTGTCCTGACGGTGGTTGATGATAAGCCTGAAACCTATACAGCGGGTGATTTAACGATGCATTTTACCTACGCTGCCGATGGAACCGTTATGGTTCAGAGTGTACGAACTGAAGTAAGATCAGCAGATGTAGATTCTGATGCCTATGGTTGGAATTTATTGAATAGTTGTGAGCAGTCTGTAAGAGAGGAGATGGATGCGCTGGCAGAACGTTTTAGCGCAGTGTATAATCAGTCACGTTTCATAGGTGCAATACTCACCCAATTGGCTAAAACAGCATTGGATAAGTCTTATGAGAGGCATATAAATTCTGATGAAGCTAAATACTATTTAAAAATATACTCTAAAATTAATGGTTTTATAGGTATTTTTAGACATGCCGCAATCGGCTTGGGAGAAAAATACTATGAAGACATTGCAAAACTCAGAGAAGAGTTTTATGCATGTGTTGATGATACTATCCCTGCTCCTGACCCGGATCCCAACCCGGACAATCCTGTGATCACCATTGACACTTCCTGCTCAATTCCGCCGGGGGCGGAATATCATGAAAGATACTACACAGATGGTTCATTAAATGCGCAATTTTATACGTTAAACGGACATAACGTCGGTCCTTATGATGCTTGGTCTGTAAAGGATGATGGTTCAACTTATTTGTCTACACAATCATGCCGAAATGTAGACGGCCAATTAATTGGATGGCAAATATATTACTATATGGTGAATGGAAACATGATGGTGGCAGTACCTTATGAAAATGGTGTTGTGAATGGGCATCAGTATGATTATTACGAAGATGGATCATTGCACATCGATCATACCATGGTGAATGATATTGAGACTTACAGGTTAGTCTATCATGAAGATGGAACCTTGAAAATGTACTGTGATTGTGATGGGGATGGTATTTGGCATTGGACTAAATGAACCTTTTCAGGAGGGTGGGATGAAACATTTAAGTGCGTTGTTTGTTTTCGTGTTTGCGGTATTGGCTTTTACAACGTCTTCGGTTATGGCGGGAGATACCTTTTCAGATCTTTTCTCACAAACCAAAATATGCTTTTCCCACATCGCGATTGCTGACGGTTGGGAGACTGAAGTTGCAGTTTTAAATCCGACCTCAAAAACAATTACCGGAAACTTTACATTTTACGATAAGGATGGCAATCAGCTTGGTGGTGCAGTACCTCAAACAATTAACGCACATGGACGCTATCAGATTGAGGTTGGGGCCACATTTGCACAACGGGGAAGCATTGAGTATATGCTGTTTTCATCTGATGTCTATGGCTTGAAGGGTTACTCAAAATTCTATACAGGTGGAATCAGAGCTTCGATTATGGCTGCCACTCCGCAGACCTCAGGACTTTTCACAAAAATAGACCATGAAGGTTGGACCGGAATCGCTTTTGTCAACACAGCCTCGGTTGTAGCCCATATTACGTTGACAGCTTATAGTGATGCGGGTGGGGTAGAAGCTGTGGTAGTTATGGATGTAGGCCCAGGAGAAAAGGTTGTTAAAATAGCTGAAAACATTTTTGCTCCCCAATCGATAAGCAGAGCCTCTTACGTCAGTTTTACCTCTGACCAGGGCGTGGTCGGTTTCTTTCTCAACGGTTCTGGGGATAGTTCCAAACTCGACGGTTCCAAGGCTTTGTAGTGCAGTCAGATTGTTAGAACGTTGATAGTCTGTTGTCAAGGTAAGCCTTTGTTTAGTTCGCCAAGGACTGTACCTCATTATGATACGGTTCTTGGCGAACTGTTGGGATGTCCAGCATTATGTCAATGATAATGTAACATCACTCAGAAATGTGAAACAGAGTAAAATAGAATTTTGAGAGGAGGACGACCGGATGAAAAACATTCGCAATCACGCTCTGATCTGTCTGACAGCTACGTTCCTGGTCATCATGTTTGCCCCCCAGGCTCGGGCGGCCCTGGAAAGTGGTGTGCCCTTTCAAACTTGGGTTAACAGCATGTCCTTTACAAATATCGATATCCTGGTGCCGGAAGGGGCCACCAGGCTGACGGTTTCCATCTCTAATGGAAACGGTGATCTGGATCTTTATCTCAAATATGGAAGCCCGGTATCAGGGAGTACTATTGCCGAAATTGACGCCGATGCGGATATCCGCTCAGACGGCCCCACCGCTGACGAATCCATATCTATAACCCCATCCACAACCCCGGCCCTACGAGCCGGGACATGGTATGTGGCGACACTGAATCTCAATGACGAAACAACCTCATTTACCATCATTGCAGCCATAGAAAAGGCAGCAAATTCGGTGGATTTGGGATCGGTGGTAGTCGGCCAGACGACCCAAAAATCTATCGATATATCTAATCCCGGAACAGCAGATCTTATCGTAACCTCCGTCGGTGTCACCGGAACCGACTCGACCATGTTCAGCACAACTCATAATTGCACCACTGTCCGCCCGGCGGAAACCTGCATTATAAACGTCACTTTTTCCCCAACCGCGCCTGGAGTAAAAATTGCGCAGCTTAATATCTATTCCAATGACCCTGACACCCCCTCCCTGGTCATACATCTTACTGGCGCTGGTCTCGGGGACATCGATGTAGACACTCTGCTCCTACCCTCTGGAAAAGAAAACTACCCCGTCTACCCCCCGGCCATCTCAGCTGTAACCGGGATAAACCCAGCAATATGCAAACCGATTGGCGTTGGAGATGTGGCCGCAGATGGCGAAACCGTAAGTGTCGAAATTAAACTTGAAAACCCTTCAGGAGCTTACGACGCCTACCTTGCCCTGCAGGCTCCGGCTCTTGACCCAAATGAATTTTTTATGCTGGGTCAGGATGGAACTTTTTACCCATTCTCCCAGTCCGGACTCGTCAAATGGAAACAATCAGCTACAGGTAAGATCGAAGAGAAACCTTTCGGAGATTTCCCCGTCTCTCTGCTCCCCGGCGGTACCTACAATTTCAATTTCATGCTGACTCCGGCAGGCTCCCGTGATGCATACTATTTATGGCAAACCTCGTTCTCTGCCCCGGAAACCACAATAGAGGTACCCGACGGCAGTGCCGGATTTTTCAACGGAACCCTTGTGGTACCCAATGCCACGATTATCTACCAAGGAAACACCTATGAAGGGTCGGCTCCACTGGCCGAAGACGGCATTGTCGGAATCCAAAAAGACGGCAAGCCCTATCTCTATCACCCAGCCATGGGCTTGGCGGAGCTATCTGAATACAACTCTCGACGAGCAGTCGGCTATTTCATGGCGGGAGTGTCCGCCAGTGAGATCGCAACTTTGCGGGCGCAACGAGCCCAAACTACCTATACCACTGAGAACTTAGAGTCTCTGCGGTCGGCATCATCAACCGTAGCCAAAGTGGTCGGGGTCGGACAAACAGTTCAGTTGGGTACAGGCATTAACATTGAACTTCTGAACAGCGAGGGTCTAACAAGAGCGATCAACAAAACAAGGCGTTTTGCCGTAGTAAAGACCGGCGCATCCTACTCGGACAGATACTTCCTGATCCCCAGAGCTACAACTATTCCCACCGAGATACTGGACCCATTTTTTGGAGCTTATAATTTGTATGCAACCGGCTCGTTCTACAATAGTGAACGTAGCGATATAAAGGCGAAAGAAAAAATTGAGACCTTCGGTGCCTTTTTCCGCTTATACCCTGCATTCCGGGAAAGCGGGTGGGATGAAAACCAGCTCGAAGCCATGGAAAAGGACAAGGAGCTCACCAACGTAATCAATACAATTGATCTCAACTACTGCATTTTGGATTTTGCTAGAAATTTTACCGGAGTGTTTCCATTAGAGTGCGTGGACGCCCTTACCTCGGGCCTCTTTAGGATTCTCCAAGCCGAGATGGTATTTTGCATCACAGGGGACAAAGACGCTGGATGGCAACTAGAAAAAGATGCGATAAGGAGTGTGGTTAGTAATTTAATGGGATGTTTTCTAACCTCTTCAACCGTTGGCTTCAGTGAAACTGTCTTCCTCTTTTTTGACATGCTCTCTCTCGCTAACTGGATAGTAGATGATTTGCTCGTAGAGAATGTGAATGCCGATTTCGGCCTACACACGGACGCCTATGACTTGGCCTCCGTAGGGTCCGGCATGGTAGCCTACAGGGAGGTAAGTAGAGAAAACCCGAATGGAAAGCCGGTTATGCATAACCAGCTGAACGGTAAATCCTGGGATATCAAAATACCTGGAAAGGAAATAACCACTCAAGTTCCAGAAATTGTCGGTATAACCGATGCCGGAGTTGTCGTCCTACACTACAACAGCGCTGATAAAGACTACAAAACACTTCTTGGCGTACCGGACTGGGGAAGAGGTGTCCCCATCGATCTGATCAAAGTATCCCATCCGCAAGTAGAGGTTTGCGCACATGATACTGGAGGGGTCGATGTCAGTGGTGACGGCCGCGTAGTTTTTAATGGAGAATGGTATAATGAAGAGAACTGGGATTGGGATCATGCTATTTGCTGTATTTTCATGAACGACGGGTTTCGGTCCCGGCGTATACTTAAAGATGATTACCAATACAATACCTTCCGCTTTCACGAACCTTTGAGTATCTCGTATGACGGTCTGAAGCTTGTCTTTGCGCATGGTTGCAGTTTACATTCAATACACCCTTCCGGAGCGGATGGTAAACTTTTAACTTCATTAGGTGCCCCTACATGTCCCAAAATTAGGTACGTTAACATAAGTGACTCGGGAAACTTGGCATTATTCTCATATTGTACTGAATTTGGAGATGAAACAACTACAGTCTTACACTCAATATCTACTTCCGGCACCTCTCCGGTAAATCTCACGGAAAAAACCGGCCTTACAACCATATGGGAGTCAGCTGTTGCCAGTCCGAATGGAGAATGGATTGCGGCCATAGGTATTGATCCTTCACGACCGTCTGACTCTGATCTGCGCTTTCGGATATTACTCATTAGTGCCGATGGTGTATATCACCGGTGGGTTGATACCAAAAATATATGCCCTTCATACATTTATTATAATCCTAAAATTTGCTTCACCCGAGACAATAAGAGTATAATCTTTGCTGGCCATGATAGTCTTGCTATATTGAAATACTCTGACATCTTTGCTGTGAACATCGACGAAAACCACCCCAATCTTCGTTATGTCACCAAGACCCCTGAAATAAGCGAAAAGGAGCCAGTGTTGAGATAGTGCTATCCAGATGATTATATAGAGAGTTTGCTACTAACTGGGATCAGCAAGACACTCCAAATTTAACATTTTTCGTGGTGCACCGGTCAAAATCGGTAAGGTGTCGTGAATAAAAGAGTTATACTGTGAAGAGTTAGTTACTGAGTAATAATTGGAGTAATAATTGGGAGTAATAATTGAGTAATAATTGGGGTCTGAGTGAAAACGCCGGGATAAACCGGCATAGAGTAGGGGATGAAAGAGCCCTGCATGGAAGGAGAAACCGCTCCATCATGGCCCCGAGTCATGTGCGGATAGCCGCGAGGTTACACGTGAAGTAGTTGACAGGGGAAGCGTAGGCCAGCCATTGAGCTCCGAAATCACCAGTTTGGGGTGCCGACCGCGTACTCTGGTTGGGAAGGCAACACGGAAAATAATTGGGGAAAATAATTGGGGTCGGAAAATAATTGGGGTCGGAGTTAAATTAAGTAAAAAGTAATGCATATTGGATCAGGTTATGGGTTGATATTGCCAATGGCCATCTCTAATTGCTGCCCACATCTCTAAGATTTAGCTTCTCTGCGATAACCATAAGTGTTACGTATATAGGGCAAACATCTTAAGCCCTAATTTAGCCTAAAAATAGCTTACCATTGATTTGAAGCCCGGCGTTCACTCGTGCCGGGCTTCTTTGCGTTTGGTGTTATTACAGTGTTTTCTCAAATAGGTGTTGACAACATCTACCTAAGTCCTGTAGTTCTCCCGATAAGCTTTAACGGTTCCCCATCTAGTCATTGACATTATTATGACTTTCCCTCCACTTACAAAGTTCGTACGAGAATGACCAAATCCGATATCATCGATGCTATCTGTGAAGAAATAGGCCTGTCCAACCGGGAGTCAGCTAGAATAGTTGAGTCACTGTTTGACATCGTCAAAGAAATTCTTGAGGATGGGGAAAACGTCAAGCTGTCTGGCTTTGGCAGCTTCAATCATCCATGGTATTGGTCCCCAGAAATAGGTCAGGAATTTCAGGAACAGATTAGTTTCTTTTTCCGCAATCTCGTTAGCGCCGTACTTTGCCAACCGGCGTTGAGCCTCGGCCTGACTGAGGCCATCAGGTGAAGCTTGCAGCCTCACCTGCAGCTGTTGCCAGGTCAAGGTTTTTCCATGCATCTTTATCGCCATTGTCTTGGCTTGCTGGCTTCGTTTTCACATTTTCCATTTGAACTATCCTTAATATAACATTGACCCGAGCGAGCTATTGACATCGTACGAACCAGGTAGCCGGGGACTGAAGGATTGGTTATGTGGTCGGTTGGGGTTCATTTTTTACCATGAGAATTGAACATGGCATTTCCCTGATAAGAGCCTCGTTGCTGCGGCCAAAAAGAAAATGTTCGAGCCGACCCTCTTCGTGAGCAAGCATTATTAAAAGGTCAATAGAATGATCTTTTACCGCTTTCATAATTTCCTCTGTGGGCTCTCCCTCTGCAATCAATACATGCACAGACATGCCTTGTTCTTTTTCAAAGGCAATTATTTCATCCAGGTCTTTCCTGGTTTCCTGAAGAAGCTCTTTATATTCCGCTTCGACATTAAAAATACCCGGAAGATTCCAACCGGCTAGTCCGAAGGGATTATGTATGACATGGACAACATATAGTTCAGCACTATATTTTTTAGCCAGAGACGTCCCCATTTTTACTGCTTTTCGACAGTATTCTGTCATTCTGCTTACCACAAGAATCCGTTTGATATCGTTCATGATCTGCCTCCATTTAAGAGTTAAAGTTATATGCAACATTAAGTCACATAACCAAGAGTTTGGCCCAACGAGTCGGTCAACCCGCTTGAATCCTTTCGTTAGGTCGCTGATATTAAAGCCAGCCGTACCTTTTCATGGCTTCGTAAACCAGGTAAAAGCCTAAAGGATATATCAAGGCTGGCACGATGATGACCCCGCCTCCAATGCCAAAGATACCAGATAAAATACCTGCTATCAAACCAATGAGAATCAACAGCTGTCTTTTGCTTTCCCATCTGTACGGTGGACCCGAGCGTCTAGACAACTTTTTGTAATGTTAAGCTATAGGCCGGGGTTTAAAATCTAAAGTAATTTCTTAATGCTTTTCGGGGGGTGCGGGGGGCGGAGCCACCCGCCCTCGGGC
>Ga0307990_1003923_pt1 | contig 11117 bp, 8 predicted proteins | sample EllFjometagen129_FD_203168 | JGI IMG/M metagenome (GOLD analysis project Ga0307990, IMG submission 203168) | Marine microbial communities from Ellis Fjord, Antarctic Ocean - #129 | ecosystem: Environmental > Aquatic > Marine > Unclassified | place: Southern Ocean | collected 2014-10-08
AACTTCTCCTTGCGTCCCTTGAGGTCCAACTTCTCCTTGCGTCCCTTGAGGTCCAACTTCTCCTTGCGTCCCTTGAGGTCCAACTTCTCCTTGCGTCCCTTGAGGTCCAACTTCTCCTTGCGTCCCTTGAGGTCCAACTTCTCCTTGCGTCCCTCTCTCCCCCTGCTGACCGGGTATCCCCGGCGCCCCGCTTTCCCCCTGGGGACCCGGGGGGCCCGGTTTCCCCATATCTCCTTTTAATGCTGGCCAGATATAGCGAATTAGGGGGAAGAGACCCTCCGTATAATAGCTGCCCTCCTCTAAATTCAGTGGATTATTGATGCTACCTTCACCCCATTGGGGGAGCAGGGGGGATGTGGTATCGGTCGTAAAAACAAAATTGACCTTTGAAATCCCCTGAATAGCCCATAAGGTACTTTTCCCGTTATATATCCCTATATCTTCCGAGCTGATCTCTTTAGAATCTTGCGCTTGCGCCAGTCCGATTCGTGAGCTAATGAAAAATAATAATCCAATGACAATAGCTATCCACTTAATCATCTTAACCTCCTTGGTGTTTTGGTTTTTTACAAGGAATTTGGGGAGTTGCGTATCATGTATAATATCAATTTATTAGATCCCGGCAGTAGCGGGTGTTAGGAATTAGACCTGCGTTTCGCCCTTCTGGAACGGATTTTGAATTATTTATTATAATTACTCCAATCAGATTTTCAAGTATTCTTTTTCTTTAATATCCACCATTTTTTTTGCTTTTGTCAGCGCCTGTTTGAGTAACGAGAATGCCTGGCGGGAAGCAAGTTCTTCCAAGGTGAGATAGGTCAGGGCGATTATGATCACAGCCCGGCCTGTCGGGGAGCGTAACCCGCCGCCGAATTTAATGTCGAAACGTTCCAGGTTCACCGCGGCCCGCCTGACGGTCGTTGCTTCAGTCTGCCCGCAGAAGGTTGCCCGGCAAAGCGTTTCCATTTTAGCCTCCCGAATGGCCGGTTTTTTCCAGCCGGTACGTTCTTTAGTGGCCCCTTTTAAGTGACCGCTGACACCTTAGAGCCGCGAATTTTGGGGTAAAACTGGACCTCTAAGCTTATAATCAGGGGGGTAATTTTCGATAACCCTGTATTATTCAGTCACTTAGGCAGGTCCGACCCCGCTTCCCATCACAAAAATCACCGGCTGCTTCAAAACCGGAACATGAAAAATAGTCTAAACCAGGGGATAAGAACGGCCTTAAACCCCCATTTCCTGGTCAAAATCTGCACCCTAAGACCGAAAAAAGAGGGGTAATATTACATAAGTGTCTGGGGTACAGTCTATTGCTATGGCGAATCCACAAGGGCCTCACAAAACCCGACGAAATAACAGGCGTGGGATAAGCGATTGGAGTTGATTGTGAAGCCGATTAAATCAAAATCAATTTTTATAGGCGGCGTTTTGTGATTTAGCGCCGTCCAGGGAGAACTTTGTTCTAAAATTTACCCTTGACGAAAACCTTTAATGGGTGACCCTGAGCCCTTTAAAATAGCACAGGCTTTACAATGGGCTTGAGAATAACTCCCTCGATTTTGGTGCTTTGTTTGGAATTTTGGTCAGCCGACTTCGCCATAGTAGCCTTCAGGCTTCGACGGCTGAATTGGGATTTGGAATTTATTTGTTATTTGGTGCTTGTGATTTGGGATTTTTTATTATTCTGGACTGCAACTTTGTAAAAAAACCTATATTCCCCCCACAAAATGACAGAAAACCTATAATAAATTATCTCATCGTTCTCCTCGCCGGTATGGCACCAACAGGGCGCTGGGATAGGCGGCTTTTCGGGACATAATAATAAGCGCGGTGATGCTCAAGATATAGGGGAGCATCAGATAGACCTGGTAGGGGATGAAAGTGCCGGTCTGTTGCTGAACGCGCATTTGAAGGGCGTCAAATACCGCGAATAGAATAGCCCCCAGCAAAGCTTTGCCCGGCCGCCAGGAAGAGAAAACCACCAGGGCGATACAGATCCATCCCCGCCCGTTGGTCATGTCGATATAAAAAGCGTCGAAAGCCGAAAGGGTAAGAAACGCGCCTCCGACTGCCATGAGCGCGCTTCCCACCATCACCGCCCCCGTCCGCACCGCCAGGACATTGATGCCTTGAGCCTCCGCGCCTTTGGGATTTTCACCTACCATCCGCACCGCCAGGCCCAGCGGAGTCTTTAAGAGCAGGAAAATAAGGACCGCGCTGATCACGATAGCCAGATAGGTGAGGGGAGAGGCGGTAAAAAAAATCTTTCCGATTACCGGTATCGAGGAGAGTCCGGGGATGGCCCAGGCGGCCATGGCCTTGATTTTCGGGGGAGTGGTAACCTGGGGAAGAACCATCCTGAAAATAAAATAGGAGAGACTGCAGGCCAGCATGGTAATCCCGATCCCGGTGACATGCTGGGAGAGGCCGAGGTGAACCGTTAAGATGGCGTGCAGAAGACCGAAGAGCGCCCCGGACCCGGCGGCCGCCAGGATACCCATCCAGATATTCCCTCCCTGGTAAACATAGAGCCATCCGATCATGGACCCCATCGTCATAATCCCCTCAATCCCGAGGTTCAGGACCCCCGATCGCTCGCTGATCAGTTCACCGATCGTCCCGAAGATAAGCGGGGTCGCGATCCGGAGGACGGCTATCCAGAAACCCGAAGCCATAAGTATGGTCAATAATTCCATTTATTTCAGCCTGATCCGGTACCTGGTTAGAAGCATGGTCGTTAACATGGTCAGGAGACAGACCGCGGTATTCACATCCGCGATGTAACGGGTTATCCCCAATTGACGGGTCATGGAATCCGCGCCGATATAGATGACGGAGATAAAGAAGGAGGCCAGGATAACGCCGAGGGGATGGAGACCGGCCAACATCGCCACCACAATCCCGGTATAACCGAATCCCGGAGAAAGATCGAGGGTCAGGTAGTCCCGGACGCCGGTCAGTTCACAGACCCCGGCCATGCCGGCCAACCCCCCGCTGATCAAGGCGGTCCGGACAATGGTCCGATTCACCGGTATTCCCGAAAACCGGGCCGCCCGGACGTTGGCACCCACCGCCCGGGTCTCCAACCCCCATCTGGTAAACCGCATAAACGCCCAGACGATAACGGCAATGGCCAGACTGATCAGCAGGCCGGAATGAAGCCGGGTTCGGGGGATGAGTTTTCCCAGGATGGCTGCGTCCAGGATCGGCCGGGCCTGGGGCCAACCAAGAGCCATCGGGTCCTTCCAGGGCCCGAAGACCAGCCAGTTGACGAAGAGGAGAACAATAAAATTGAGGAGCAGTGTGGTGACCACCTCGTCAACTTTAAGTTTGGTTTTAAGAAGAGCCGGACCTAAAAGCAGGATCCCGCCGGCCAGGGCACCCGCGGCGAATACCAGCGGAATCAGCAGATATCCGGGGAAATCCACCAGTCCCGTCCCGACCAGGGTAGCGGCGACCGCTCCCATGTAGAGCTGACCTTCAGCTCCGATGTTCCAGAGTTTGGCCCGGAAGGCCACTGCGGCGGCGAGCCCGCAGAAGATCAGGGGCGTCGTCCGGGTAAGAGTTTCGGAGATGGCAAACTTTGATCCCAGGGCGCCCCGGAAGATAAGCACCAGGGCTTTACCGGCCGGAGCGCCGGCTAACCAGACCATAATCGAGCAGACCGCCAACCCGGCCAGGACCGCGAAGACGGGGGCTCCGAGATTGAGAAATATAGAGGAATGTTCGCGAGGCTCAAGACGCATATTCGAACTCCCGATCAAAATTATGGTTCGCAGTTATATTCACATGTCCGGTCATCAGCAGCCCGAGTTCCTCGGGGGTCACTTCCTCCGGTCGCATGGAGTCACTGAGCCGGCCCTCGAAGATTACCTGGATCCGGTCGCTCAGGCCCATGACTTCCTCGAGATCTTCCGAGATCAGAATCACCCCGGCTCCCCGTTCCCGGGCCTGGAGAAGCCGGTTGCCAACAAATGCCGCGGCGGCTATATCCAATCCCCAGCAGGGTTGATTGGCCAATATGATTCCGGGGTGAGGTGATAATACCCGGGCCAGAATCAACTTTTGTATATTGCCTCCGGAGAGAAGCCGGGCCGGTTGGAAGATGCTCTGGCACCGGACATCAAATTCCTTGACCAGCTTTCGCCCGTTATCGCGCAGCGCTTTTAGCCGCAACAGTCCGAAAGGGGAATAGTCCCGGTAATTTTCCAGACCTAAATTTTCCCAGACGCTCATATCCCCGATCAACCCGTCCTGTATTCGATCCTCGGGGATCCGGCCGACACCCTTGGATAACATCTCAATCGGGCTCGGAGCCGGAACCGGTTTGCCATGCACCAGGAACACTCCCCGGACCGGCTTTAATAATCCGGAGATAACATCGGCCAGCTCAACCTGGCCGTTCCCGGATACGCCGGCGATTCCCAGTATCTCATGGCTTCGAACAGAGAGTGAGACATCCTCCAGTCCTTTTTTTAGGCTAAGATTTCTAAATTCCAGAACCCGCTCCCCGGGTTTTAATGGCTCCCGTTCTCTGATGGTGATCACGCTTCCCACCATGGCTTTGGCCAACTCATGTATCGTCGTTCCGGCGGTCCGAACCCGGCTGGTAACTTTGCCCTGTCTGAGGACAACCACGGAATCGCTGATTTCCATGATTTCATTCATCTTGTGAGAGATAAAGATGATGGCCAGGCCCTGGGAAACAAAACGGCGCAGGGTATTGAAAAGATTGCCGATCTCATGGGGGGTGAGGACGGCGGTCGGTTCGTCAAGAATGAGGATCCTGGCGTCACGGTAGAGTACCTTCAATATCTCCACTCTCTGTTTCTCACCGATGGAGAGATCCCGGACCAATGCCGCGGTATCAACCTGGAGGCCGTACTTCTCGCTCAGCTCCATGATTTTTTTCCGGGCCGCTTTCTCCCCGCTTTGCGGTGAAATAAGGGATCGGGTTCCGATCAAGATATTTTCCAGGACCGACAAGTTCCCGGCCAGAGTAAAATGCTGGTGTACCATTCCGATCCCGGCGGCGATGGCCGCTTTCGGCGATCCGGGTGGGAGAACCCGGTTGAAAACTTCAACCTCGCCCTGGTCGGCGACATAATGGCCGAAGATGATATTCATGAGAGTGGTCTTGCCGGCGCCGTTCTCTCCCAGCAGGGCCAGGATCTCCCCCCGCCTGAGGTCAAAACTCACCCGGTCGTTGGCCACTAAAGAACCAAAGCTCCGGGTGATATCTTTCAGGCGTAATACTATATCGCTGTTGTTCACCCAGACCTTACTCGAAAAGATATTTTAAGCGGTTTATTCTTATTTATATATGGCTTGAAATTTACCACAGAGATCACGAAGAACACGAAGAAAAATTCCTTCGTGAACTTCGTGTCCTTCGTGGTTTTAACGAAATCCGTTTTTCGAACAAAGTATAGTTAGAAGGTTGACTTGGGTTCTTCGTCGTTGATCGGTACCACGAATGTTCCGTCAAGAATCTCTTTCCTGGTTTTATCGACCAAGTCTTTGGCCTCTTTCGGAATCCGGTCTTCAAACTCATAGTACGGCGCCAGAGAGGCTCCCCCCTTCTGCATCATCGTGTATTCCCTGTAGTCTTCCGCCTTGAAGGTGCCTTTTTTGACCTCGTCGATAGCGCGATTAACGGAAGGTTCCATATGCCAGAGCGCGGAAGTGACCACGACATCTTTTCCGTTCTCTTCCTTGTTCATGTCGTTAACATTGCCAAAGGCGATGATCCCCTTTTCCCGGGCGGCATCGGCCACCCCGGCTCGTTCGGCATAGAGCACGTCAACGCCGATCTCCATCTGGGCAAAGGCGAATTCTTTGGCTTTGGGAGGGTCATACCAGGATCCGATAAAAGAGACCTTGAACTCGGCCTGCGGGTTAACCGATCTGGCGCCAAGCATGAAAGCGTGGAACAGGCGATTAACTTCGCTGATCGGATAACCGCCCACCATCCCGATTTTGTTTGTCTTGGTCATCTTTCCGGCCAAAATGCCCATCAGGTAGCAGGGTTCATGGATGAAGTTGTCAAAGACGGAAAAATTCTTGCCGTGCTGCTTAAACGTATCTCCCATGAGAAAGGCGACCTCGGGGTAGTCATCCGCGACTTTCCGGGCGTCTTTGGAGATACCGAAAGCCTCACCGACAATGAGATCGACTCCGCTCTCGGCATATTCACGCATAACCCGAACATAGTCGGTATTGGGGACTTTTTCCGAAAAAACATAAGTGATCCTTCCCTCATCGGCGGCTTTTTGCAGAGCGCGATGGAGGGCCGCGTCCCATTTCTGTTGAATCGGCTGGGTGTAAACACCGGCTGCTTTGAAGGGTTCGGCAAAGATGGATACGGTCAAGGTTGATAATCCCACCAGCGCCACTATAGTCACGGCTAATACAAACATCTTTTTTCTTTTCATCGGAAGACCTCGCATTTTATGTTGCCCCGGCTGAAGACCGGGGTATAACTTCACCAAAAGCTCCGATTCATGCATACGATGACAGATGCCTCCGTATCAGTGAATCGGCGCACCAAGCCCATCCATCGATTCTCTTCAATACATGGTTGCATCACCCCCTTTTTCTCGTGTCGCATTGGTGAAATAAATTTAGTTTAAGCAACAGACCCGACGAAGTCGGGTCCAGATAAAGTAGCGAACGAAGTGAGCTAATTTATAAGACCTATCCGGTCGGCGGCGAAACCCAGGCCCAGTTCCTCGAGTTTCTTCCGGGTGGGATAACCGGTCTCCAGGTCCCACTTCCTGAGTTGATAATACTCGGGCAGCATCCTGTCAAGATAGACGACATGCCCTCGGGCCCGCTTGGAAGGAGAGGGCTCCTTTAAAAGTCTCTCGGGTTGGGTATCATCTTTCTTCGATATATGATGGAGAATATTATAGCACCTCTGCAGGTTGCAGATCCGTTCTCCAATTTTTTTCAGTCCGTCCACGTCAACCTCCAAGCCGGTGGCGTATCTGACGCCTTCAGCGACCTCTTCCCAATAGAGCGCCGGGGGGAAGAGAGTTCCCCCGAATTTGCAAAGGCCGGTGGAATCGATCACCGCGCAAAACTCCTCCCCGTCCTTAACCACCATCGGCTTATACTTTGTCTCGATGCCGTTGACTATTTCGGGCATCTTATCCTCGCCATACCTTTTAATCGCGGCCCCCGGATATCCGGTCTCATCGATGGTCGGGAGCGCCTTTAGGTGATCGGCCCCCCGGCTGGCAGTCGCCTGGGCCAATCCCATCGACTGCTGACTCCTCCCATCCTGGGCGGGGATCTCCATCCCTTTAATATGCATGGCATACTTCTCCGAACCCCGGCCGATTTTCCCGGAAGCTCGCTTGCAACCTTCCGCCAGGAGATCCCCGAAGCCTTCTCTCAGGGCGATCTTTGTCAGCAACGTAATAATCGAACGGTAGTTCCCCCAGGAGAGATCAATTCCATCGGTGTCTTCTTCAGTCAAGATCCCTTTTTCATAACATTCCATCGCCCAGGAAATAACCCCGCCAGCGGAGATAGTATCCAGCCCCATCTCATCACAGATGACATTGGCCTTGATAATGGCGGAAAGATTGCTGTTTCCGCACTTCGCCCCGAAGGCACAGAGGGTTTCGTACTCCAGAGAAGAGGTCACCGTTCCTTTATACTCCCCTTCCCTCACCTCCATTACTTTGTCGCAGGCGATGGGACAACCGGGGCAGGATCGATGACGAACGAAATGGTTTTCATGCAACGCTTCCCCACTTATCTTTTCCGCTTCGTCAAAATGCCCGGCCTGCATATTCCGGGTCGGGAACCTTCCTACCTGGTTAATAATATTAACCAGGCCGGCGCTCCCGTACTTATGAACGCCGGGGGTAAATTCATCTTCCATCACCGACTTTCGGGCCGCCGCGGTGACCTCTTTTTTAGAAAGATCGACTCTCAGACATTTCCCGGTATATGCTTGATACTTTTTCATAGCAACTTACCATCTCTCGCGATGACTTTTCCATTTTTAATGACATGGGTCTTGCGAGCCTGCTTGATAATCACCCACTGGGGGGAAGGTTCATCGAAAATTACCAAGTCGGCCTTCTTCCCGGTCTCAATCCCGTAATCATCCTCAATCCCCATAACTTTGGCTCCCTCGATCGTAATCATCTCCCAGAGCAGGTCCATCTCCCCGTTGGAGGTCATATTCAGGCGTTGGGTCTCAACCAGAAGTTCTTCCACCAGGTCTCCGTTGCCCATGACCAGCCAGAAATCCCTGATATTGTCGGAACCACAGGCCAAGGTAAGACCAGCTTGGAGAATACGTCGCACCGGAAAATTGTAGGGGGTGGTGGTATAACAGGTCACGAACTTCAGGCCGGCGTCTTTAAAAAGCGGGATCCTCTCTTCCAGCCAATCCGGGGGGGCGTCACCGAGGCACCAGCTATGACTGCAGGTCACCTTCCCCTGATACCCGTTTTCAATGGTCTTGGCCGCCAGTCGTTGCAGGGTATAAATCCCCAGGGTACTGGGGTCCATGATATGGTGATCTAATGGGATTTCATACTCCCGGGCCAGACGGAAGGCCAGATCAAGGGCGCCTTCAATGTTATTTTCCAGAGTCGCTGGATCAAGCCCGCCGATCAGGTCAACTCCCATCTCGGCCGACTTCCGGAGGAGTGGTTCAATCCGTTCATCACCAAGCAGGCCACTCTGGGCAAAAGCTACTACCTGCAAGCCCAACAATTCGCACAGATCATCTTTTGCCTCCAGAGCGGCCTCGACCGCCTTGGTCTCAGCCACCGGGTCGACATCCACATGGGTCCGGGTGTAAAGAGTTCCATTAATTATCTGCATCCGGGCGTGGTCTATAATATGTTGCTTGATCTCCGCGGGGGTCGCGGTGCCGTAGTACTCCAGGCCCGCTTTGATGCTCTGATTCCGGCTGGTGGGCCCGTCGATGACATACGATGTGTCATTGCAGCGGGGAAAACGCTCGCCCATTATCGTAAGAGACTTGTCCATGTGGGTATGGGGATCCACCAGCCCCGGCGAGACGAAGTTTTCCCCGGCATCAATCTCCACCTCTCCTTTTTCCGAAATCGTTGCTTCAATCCGGGCGATCCGGTCCCCGACAATCCCAATATCGAGCACTTTATCCGGCGTCCTCAGGTAAGCGTTACGGATAATCAACGAATACGTACTATTTTTCACTTTTAACCTCCGGTATAGTCCTGGTTAAATCCAATAGTTTTTTTCCGCTTTGCCTCGATGAAATTGTTTCAGTTTAAGTTTCGGCTCCCCGATGCCTTAATCAATGTCGGTTAGAATTGTTGAAATATTTTCTTAACTATGGGGGCAATATACCGTGGAACCATAGAGCTGTCAAAAAAAAAATCAGGGTCACACCCCAAATACTAAGTTTAAAGCCTGGGAAAAATTCTTTTAATTCTTCTGCCCAACTATCGATATTTCTTTATTCTCTCCTGAATTATCTTATGGACCAGGCTGTACTATTCCCCACTTAGTCAAACTTAGTATTTGGGGTGTGACCCTGTTCCTTTTACTCTTTATTCCTTTTAACTTGCTCATTCAAGCGTTTTGTTGGAACACCATAGAATCCCGCAAGATCAGCATCTATTATAACTTTCTCACCCCGTATGAGTAAGATACGCTGTTCGATTTTGGCGACCTGTACTATAGCCTTAGTTGGAGTCATTTTGTTAATTTTCCCTCTCCGGGATTACAGGGTGGTCGCATTCTGCGACCACTTTCTAATAATCTAATAACTATTTTATCATAAGGGCGCACGTTTAATAATCAGGGTCACATCCCATTTAATAAGTTTAACGCCAAGCAATAATTATTTCAATTCTTCTCTCTAATCTTTCAGTACTTCTTCTCTAAAATATTACCTTGCTCTAACGAAGTTAGGGCTAAGGTTCTTCGTTCCACCGCTTCAAGACTCTTCTAACTTGTGGCAGAGTTTTTGCCGGCGGGAAAACGGAGAGTACCTGGACTGTTCCCGCCATCGAACATTGCAGGAGGACCGAATAGAGGAGTTTTAATTCCCCGGGAGAAGCATTCTTCCTGCGTTTTTCTTCAATAGCGAAAATCCGGGCGATCTTCTCCCAGACCCGGATCTCATTCTCGGGATCGCCATCACGGCGAAAGTCTTCAATCGTCTTTTCCAGGGGAGTGGGTTCAGCTTCTTTGAGAATATTTTTATAAGCCTTAATCCGACTGATCTGATCCTCTGTAAGATTACCGGTGGGGGGAGCCATCATCATCGAGCCTGGATCTATCCAGAACTTCTCTCCATCATCATCTTCTCCCAGCACATAGCCCTGCGGGGGAATCGCGCCCGATTCATAAGGGATAGTTTTTACCTTCTCTATCGTCTCCTGATCTGAGATTAAATCCTCCGCGATCGCCTTGATTCGCTTCATGAGCGGCAACCATTTCTTGATCGGAAAGTCCAAATCAAGCTCAAGGGCCATCTTCTCCGGACCATTAGTAACCGCAAACGTCCCATCCTCAAAATAAGGCCGAAGAACCGGATCGGATTTCAATTCCTTAATCAACTCCTCCCGATCCTCCCAACTCTCTTTTCCGTTATCGCTCATAAAAATAGGGGTCAAGTCTACTTATTGCTTACCTTTAACATTTCGAGAAAAATAGGGGTCAAGTCTACCCTTTGCTCTTTTCAGAGCATCCCCGGAAAATACCCGGGTCATATCTTCCTTTAATCTCTCCTGAATTATTGTGGGCCGGGCTGTCCTGATCCCCACTTAGTCAAACTTAGTAATTGTGGTGTAATCCTGTTCCTTCCTGAATTCCTGTGAGTTTTGGCTCCGTTTAATAAAATATCTTTAGCCAAATCATACTTTGGCAAGTGGCTTCTGGCTCTGGATAGCACTCTTAAAAAAGGTCTTCCAATGTCAAAGAATTCGCCACTAGTTCCTTTGCATAGGCATTATTTTTAACTCCAAAAGTTGTTACCATCGTCAGAAAAATATTTTTTCTAGTACCCGTAACCGATCGAAAAACATCCAACTTTCGGCGGAGATCCGCGGCGTATCTTTTGTCAATCGTGAACGCTATTTTGGAATACTTCATCTCGC
>Ga0307990_1003925_pt1 | contig 11114 bp, 23 predicted proteins | sample EllFjometagen129_FD_203168 | JGI IMG/M metagenome (GOLD analysis project Ga0307990, IMG submission 203168) | Marine microbial communities from Ellis Fjord, Antarctic Ocean - #129 | ecosystem: Environmental > Aquatic > Marine > Unclassified | place: Southern Ocean | collected 2014-10-08
ACCACTCCGGCTATTACATACCGGGCGCAACATTCACGCGGGATAATTCCACGCTGGAAGAGATTGAAGAATTTAAGGTTGCGGCGGGGCGGTTAGGTTCTAAAGTCACAACATATTAACGCCCGAGCGGGCATCGAGGTAAAACAATGATAAGTAGCATGAGTGATGAGTTTTTAGAGTGGTTAAATGAATGCCCGGCTCAATGGTTCCTGAATAGTGACGACGGGGACGGCTCGGCAGAGTATAGCTTCCATGAGGAGACAAAAGACAATGAAGACAAAGAGGTATAATATTGACGACGCCCCTGCCCGGCCACGCCTGCCGCGTTGCCACTTTTGCGGCAAGTATGCCGGGGTGGTGATCTATACGGATTTGGCAGGAAAAGTGGCAGACCCTACCGATCCCGCGGCCGTGATATCCTGCGTGGATTGCGCGGATAAGGTTTTCGGTTCCGAGGCCGAGCGCGCGCGGCGACAAGACAAGGAGGTGAATGCTATGCACTAGCAGATTCAACCCTGCTTGGTAGCTTGGGGAAGTTCGATTCTTCCCCAGGGTATAACACACAACCAACAAACCCCGGAAAGGGGAAGGAACGAGGATATGAGATATTTGTCAGACATTATTGAAGAGGCACAAACCCAAGTATTTAATGATACAGGTGCTTTCTTCGCCTTTAGCAGTAAACAGTTCGACGAACAGAAGGTTGAGGGAGTTGTTTACGTCAACACCGGGGCCGGGTTGCTCTGCCCCAGGGGTAAGGAAGAAGAACTCAACCGGAGATTAGTCAAGATAGCGCAAGAGGGATTTATCACGGATATTGAGGAGAACGGGAAAAAGGGAGTAATCCACAGAGAGCTAGGCAACCATGAATACAGCTACACCCACGACATCACCGCCACGATCGAAGCATTGAGCGGGTATCCCATCACAGAAACAGAGATCCGGGCCGAGGTCCCCGAGTACCTGAAAGCATTTCACGAGTGGGAAGACGCACAGAATAAGGCGGCGACAATATGAACACATCCATCACCCCGGCAGTTAAAGCCAGCGTCACGGCGTATCTACTAGCCCGCACTTATGCCGAAGTGGAGAAGGACCGGACCGATAAGATATGCCGGGACATATTAACCACCGCACCATATTATAGTGAGGGAAGATTCGGGGACCCAGCCCGGCGAATAATCAACCCTGACGAGGCGTGGCTACTCTCTGACGTGGATTATACTGATTATCTACTCTACGAGCGGCACAAGCTGGAAGAGGCCGGATACAAGATCGACGATCCACCCGGAACAAGCTATAAACACCCGGCACTTACGGCCCAGAGCTTACAACGTGACGCCGAACTATTGATAATAACTACAATCTTAGAAATGCTGGGAAAGGACATAAACCCGAAAGAGTTCAGCAATTCCTTGCTCTCTGACCCCAAAGGGCACGGCTTAGAACGTCGTCAAAAGTGGATTGACCTGGTTGTTAAAATGGTCCTTGCTCTACCGGACTACACACCGCCGAATATCGGCAAAGGGAAATAACCATGTATAGAGTTAAAACCCGGAACTATTACGGGAAGCAACTAACCAAACGCCTACTTGATAAGACAGCGAAGCATGGAGTAAGGCAAACCGAGGAATACAACCATGACGGAGATGTTAAATACTGGGCCGAAACCAAGAACCCCTTCAAAGCATGGATTCTATGGTTATATTTTATGGCCTTGCGCCACTGGTCCGGGGGATGGACCTATATTATCAGGCCGGGGAGAGAGTTACACGGCGGAGACTATAAATCTATTTATTAGACCATCACCCCGGAGCGAATAGTAGACCAGCCGCCGCAAGCTGGCCGGGGTATAACATAACCAGTAAACCAGAACAAAGGAGCGGAGACGATGGAAGAGTATGAAGAAGCAATCAAAGCAGTAATGAAGGCCCGGCGCAACTGTAAAAATGCCGGGATAGCCGCCGTGAGCTTGGATGAGAAGATCGGCTTTGAGCGGTTAGGCCGAGAGCTTGAGGGAGTAATCAGGGTGTTGCGGATTAACTACTACGAATATGAGAATGCTATGGGATACGGGAAAATCTGTTTAAAGAGGGGAGGTGTCAAGGCATGAAGAAATACAAGTTATTTGGAGGGCAAGCGGATAATCACACCCCCGACCACCCGGAGCAGACCGCAAGCAAACAAGGCCACGGACTGGACTTTGATGTGCGGTTTCAGGTATGGCCGAACCGGCCGAGCATGGCACGGTCAATCAGGATGCAAGAGAAGAGGGGGAGGAGACACGACGACTGGACCGCCTGCGTGCCACTGGGCACAACAGAGGGATATTAAACCATAACCCGCCCTGGGGCGAAGAGATAGCCGGGGTACTGGAGGATTAAAAACATGATCAGTATAATACTGGAGGGTGGACTTGTGTCCGCCGTGATAAGTGATAAGCCGGAAGAGGTGGGAGAACCTGTCAATGTTGTTGACTATGACACGGAAGGCGCGGACGATGCCGACCTGTACCCTATTGTACAGGAGAGCGGGAAGGGGCAAATCGTCCTGGCGCACGCCGGGCAGCTCGTGATTGAGAAGTCTCGGATTGCGGCCTACAACCTGATTGACCCCTACCCCGAAGATTAACCACAACCGCCCCGGAGCATGTAGCAGAGCGGCGTTCACCCGTCGCCCGAGGCATAACGATTAACCATAACCAAGGAAAGAATAAGATGATCTATATTAAAATAGTGGACGGAAACTTTGACAAACCCGGATGGAAAGAAGTACCGATCGAAGATCTTAACGACACAGGCATTATGATGGCTAGAGTTGCTTGTAAAATGATGATTGATGATCTTGAAGACGCTCACCGTAAACTCATGGATGAGGGGGAGTTTTAAACCCGGGTCATATAACGATTAACCACAACCAAGAGAGGCAAGAGATGAGGCTATACCACCATATAGATGGAGGAGCAGAGTATTTATGCTCTAGTGCGGTAGAGGGGACGGAGGAGGGAAGTTTTAACTCTAAATATATCGTCCGTATTGACGGGGATATAACCAAAGATGCTGAACTGTCAATCAGAAAGGAGGCTTAACCATGACAGGGCAAGCGAAACATACGCCGGGAGGGTGGAAACAATCAGAACACCGGAATATCGGATGGGCTTTGATCGAACCAGTAAAGGGAGGGGCGGCAATTTGTAAAATACTTAGCAGACACCCGACCGGGCAGCGCGGAAGAGGTGATTTTGAAGAAGAGGAAGCAAACGCCCGTCTAATAGCCGCCTCCCCTGCCCTGCTGGAAGCGTGCAAGTATGTTGTAAAATGGCACCGGGACCATGATAGTGGAAGCGGTGAGTTGTTTGGATTAGACTTTGTCACAACTTGTATTGCCGCAATCGCCAAAGCCGAGGGTAGAACATAACGATTAACCTGGAAAGGAGGGCACAACCACCCGGAGGAAATAGTATAATGATAATTTCGCGAAGACATGGACTTAGGTTAGTCAAACACGGGGCAATTTCAAGGGGATTGACTTGCTCCGGGGCAAGATGGCCGGAAGGGGATATATATATAATACTTGACCGCCCGGATATCCTCCGAACTGATCACTATCTCGCAACAAATAAAGATATAAACACCGAGCAGGGGATTAACCTGGAAGAGAGGACAATATCATGCAATTAGACTATAAAGATGGCTTGTGGATGTTCGATGGTGGATACCACGACCGGATGACGGCCAAGGATGCCGGGTTCCGCTGGGCCGGTAAGCCGCATGAACGCTACTGGTGGACCGATGACCCCCTGAAGGCGGTCAAGCTCAAGGATATCGCCACGCCCGAGGCTTGGGCGGCCATCGTGAAGCACGGCGCCGGGCAGCTTGCCGCCCTGGAGGCGAGCCGGGCCACGTCTGCGGATATCCATGTCCCCAAGCCGGAGGGGTTGAACTATTACCCCTTCCAGCTTGCCGGGATCAAGTATGCTTCGCTCCGGGATAATACTTTGCTGGGCGACGAAATGGGCACCGGGAAAACTCTGCAAGTCCTTGGCCTGATCAACCTGGACCCTAATATTAAACGGATTCTGATTATATGCCCGGCCACAATTAAGATAAACTGGAAGCGCGAAGCTGAGAAGTGGCTGGTTCGGCCCCGGAACATTGCCGTGGTTAATGCCAAAGACCCATTCCCGGAAGATGCTGACGTGGTGATAATCAATTACGATATCGTCGGCCGATACCGCGACGAGCTCCGGGCGAAGGAGTGGGACCTGCTTGTCGTAGATGAGTGCCATTATCTCAAGAATGGAAAGACCGGACGCACAAAGGAGATACTGGGTAAGTATTACCGGAAAAAAGCCGACCGGATCACCCCGATCCCGGCCAAAAAGAAGATATTCCTTACCGGGACCCCGATCCTTAACCGCCCGGCCGAGCTCTGGACCGTGCTCAAGGCGCTTGACCCGAAGACCTGGGGGAGCTGGTTTTACTTCCATAAAAGATTCTGTGATGCCAAACAGACCCGGTTCGGATGGGACTTGAGCGGTTCCTCCCACCTGGACGAGCTCCAGGATAAACTCCGCTCTACTATCATGGTGCGAAGGATGAAAGCTGAAGTCTTAAAGGAGCTGCCCCCGAAGGTGCGGCAGGTCATCGAGCTCCCGGCCATGGGTGCGCGGAAAACGATCGTGGCCGAGCGCCGGGCGTGGGAGCTCCAGGAGGAGGACCTGGCCGAACTATATGAGCGGGTAGAGCTCTCCATGGTAACTGATGATACCGACGAGCACCGAGCGGCAGTCGATGCGCTCAAGGAAGGTAGAATAGTCGCTTTTGGGACAATCTCAAGGATGAGGAGAGAAACCGCCATCGCGAAAATCCCCATGGTCCTGGCTCACCTGGAGCAAGTCCTGGAGAATGGGAAGAAAGTGGTTCTCTTTGCCCATCATCATGCTGTGATCGACCGGATAGCCGAGGAGCTGGGCCGGGCGTGCGTGACACTCACCGGGGACACTCCCCAAGAGGTAAGGCAGGCGGCTATTGACCGATTCCAGACCGACGAATCATGCCGGGTATTCATTGGCTCAATCAAAGCTGCCGGGGTGGGGATCACCCTGACCGCGGCCTCTCATGTTATTTTCGCCGAACTTGACTGGACACCGGCCTCACTGTCCCAGGCAGAGGACAGATGCCACCGGATCGGGCAAGTTGACAGCGTCCTGGTCCAACACCTGGTATTCGAGGAGTCCCTGGACGCCATCATGGCCCGGAAGGTGATCGCGAAACAGATAGTAATAGACCAAGCGCTGGACGATTCATCAACTTCTGTAAGCAATTGAACCGCAAGGGCACAAAAGAAGTTTAATGCCTGTTAATTTGGAGGAGATATGACAATAAGTATTGCTCTGGAAACGGAGAACAGAACCAGGAAACCCCGCCCCGTGAAAGTCACGGCGGCGCAAGCCGAGCGGCTGGTGCGGCTGCTCTCAGGCAAAAAGAAGTACAAAGGGGGATAATTATGATACTATTCTTTTGGATAATAATCTTTGCAGCAATCATCCCGGCAATTATCGGGACGGTCGGCGCATTGATAAAGAAAAAAAGGGAGGGCAAAAAATGGAGATATTAAGAGATAGAAGTAAAATCGAGGCCATAATACGGAGCAAGTTCTTCGGCCCGGCCGTCGATGACATGGTGGCAATTGCTGTCTACGAAGCATCCCAGGGCGCCTCGCTTAGCAAGGCCATAGGCGCCGCGCGGCACTGGCTCCGGGCCTGGGTCAAGGGCGCCGGGTATATAACTTACGAGGAGATCCGGGAGTCAGGGATTGATTGGACTGCTGGCTTGGTGACTTGCCCGGCCCAGCCCGACGAGATAGCCATGGAGAAGGAAGAGAGGGGGAATCGGAAGAGATATGCCCGGATCGTCCTAGCCTACGTCGCCACGCTGCCCACCTATGTCTTGGTGCAGCGGAGCGGGAAAAGCTCATGGTGGTGCCGGGACTGGAAGCGGAGATCCTGGGACTACTTAGCCGCGACGGCATAAACACAAAAACCCGGCGAGGGTGTATCCTCCCCCGCCGGGTCCTGTCCAAGATCCTGTTCTATGGCATTTTAGAACCATCCTTCGCTCATCTGTCGGCCCCCCTTTTTTTGTCCGCGTTTATTTCGCTACAGCGCCCTTCTGCCCGGCGCTACGGATTATGAGTTCCTTCTACCCCACGCTGCTCCCGGTCATAGGTCCGCGCCTCCAACCAGTGCAGGGCCTCCTCTACGCTCCGGAGGGCACAAGCGTTTTCCCGGGTGGCGAACGGGCCTTTGTCAAAGCCCCGGAGCCGGTGGATCACTATCGAGAGCAGATCCTCCTGGGTAACTCCATTGACCCCGTTCTCCGGGATGGGGCCATCCTGGAAACAAATGTCAGCCAAAATCTTCCCTCCGGGGCCGGTAAAATCAGTTCTCTCTCTGACTTGAGCGGGATCAACCACAAGGTATTTATGGTTTGCCCCACCATCTCCCGGAGCGTCCATCACCATCACCGCAGTCCGGCGCGGTCTTCCTATTTTAATATCTATCGTCATTACTATTCTCTCCTTTTTTTACTACGTTGACCAAATTGCATTGGTTACTAGGTCGGTGGCCGACCAGCATGAAATCATCATCCTCTCCACGTGCTTCCAGGACAACACGGCATACCCACCCTTGCCCCAGCTCTTGCCCCAGCTATTCCGAATCTTCAGCCCGGCCGGGCTATACCCTACCGCGCAAACGCAATGCCCGCCGCGCTTGCTCGCCCTGGGGCTCGGGTCCTTCATTACGTCGGTGCGGTATGGTTGATACCAGACCGAGGTGACGTAGAACCCGATCGGGCATGGGCCATTCAAGTATAAACTGGAACAGAGTTCGTTAATACTGATGATCTTCGCATAGGTCTTGATCCGATTGGCCAGGGCAAGCTGCTCATACCCTACCACCGCAGGGGTGTTCCGGTTGGCCACGTACGGCCACTCGTCCTCGGTGCATACGCCCTGGACACTCAGGACCTTCATCGCCGAGCGAATAAATGTCCCGTCCACGTTAGGGATCCCGTCGATCTTCTTGCACTCGTTGTAAAGCATCCGGGTGGAGAGGTGCGGCTGTAAATTCCGGCCCCATTCTACCTTTTCCTGAAATTCCTTCATCGCGCAGGTGCCAAATGCGACGCAAGTCCCTTCACTTTTCTGGTCCCTCACCCCCTCCATGAATATGCTGTGGTCCACGGCTGGGGGATATTTTACCCCAACTGGGAGGACATCCCCCATTGGAAGATCCCTAACATCATCCGGGTCTGGGAGCAACCCCAAGGGGAGCTTCTCATACTTTTTTATTACCTTCATTCCTTCTCTCCTTTTCTATTTCTCTTTTGAATACTTGGGGATCCTTTCTCCCTTTTTTGAAATTACATGTTGGGCATAACAACTGAATATTAGAGATGAAGTTACTTCCCCCATTTATGAGGGCTACTATATGGTCTGCATGGAAATCTTCGGTTATATCTTTCAAGCAATATACGCACTTATTACCCTGCTGGGTTAGCATGTCTCTTATATCTTCACCGGTATGACACCCTTCCGCAGCCACGTCGCGGGCGCGGCGGTTATTTGCCCAGCTTTTTATTTTTTCGGGATATAGTACCCGGTATGTACTCATGTACGAACGAGCCCACACTCTTATCCTTGCCCTGTGTTTTTTGTTATACGCAGAATGCCGGGTGCTGAGTTCCTTTGAGTTCTCTCTATTATACCCCCTGTTATACTCTTTTAGTTGTTCCTTGTTTGCCTCTTTATACTCCTTGTTATGTTCTCTTTTTTCTTCGAGGTGTGCTGCCCGGTATGCGCGGATTTGGCCTTCCTTTGCTTTTCGCCGCGCAGGTCCCTCCTCTATGAGCCGATCTCTGTTCCTCTCGTACCACTTCTCCCTCCCCATTTTCTGGCAAATACAACAACAATAATTACTGACATATCTCTTGTATATATGTCCTCTATCACAGGGTTTCCCCGTAAAATAATATTTCAGCCCCTTAGTCTTGGCATCCGTCCTTGATATAATTTCCATGACATCCTACCTAAAGAAAAAAGCCCACTGCCGGGGGTAGGATGAGCATCGCAGCCGGAAGGCATAGAACTCGCCCGACAGGGGCTTATTTGTGATTGATATATAGCTATGAAACTCATCCTATTATTAAGATACCCCATGGATGATGGTTTGTCAATAGCAGTAATTACTGTTCAGCGGAGATATTAAAGAACACCCCCAACTCAACCACATTGTCGTTAGGAAATAGATACTCCATGCCAGCCGAGTTGAGGATCTGAATTATCATCTCAATCACTGCCGGGCTCAGCACTAACTTCTCGCCACTCGCGGCAAGGGGCTGGAATATGGCCTGGGGCAGCTTCGGCGGGACTTTTTTATACCCAATTCCAACACCCATATTAAAGCTCGCGCAGGCCGGTAGGGTCACGGCCAGGGCCAGGATTGTGGTTAGTATTGTTAAACTTTTCATTTGTCCCTTCCTTTTTTATGCGGTATCTTTATGAACCTTGAAAAACGGTGTGGCTTGTGGCGCCAGATGATTACAAAATAGACTTGGATCCAGTTATTCGAGGGGACATATCTAATGCACACTCCGAACCATTTGCCCCCTTCATTTATGACAAGTCCATATTGCCCCCTATTGCCAGGATGATAACCAATCCAAGATTTTTGTTTTACGAAGCGGGCAAAACGCCAGACCCGGCGTGCCCAGGCCATCGGATAGCAAAACGGGATCCGAACCAGTAGAATTATATCTATTGGATTCTTGCTACAAATATAACTCTTGACCATCCTGTACCCCACTACCCTGAAGCTGTTATAAGTAAATTCAGAAACTCTCACATAAAAAAATTTCCGCATGGTCCGAAGCATTGGCTCACCAGTAACGGGGTTCCGCCCTATCCATGGTCTCTCCCCTATCGACCAGGTCTCTCGTCTCCTGGGTCGCCAGCCTATATCTATTTTTATTGAACGCGCGTTCATTTTGGCCTCAGCACCCAGTCCCCGTCTATTTGGATGAGTTCAGCCTCTTCGTCCGTAATTTTTCGATGACAACTATTGCAGATTGTGACTTGAAGATCGATATCGTTTTTCAGTTCTGGATGCCGGGCTCGGCTGAGTGTATGGTGGGCCTCAAGTGTGGTTCTCTTCCCACAAATGACACATCGCCAATTATCCCTATTCATTACCTCATACACACTGCACTCGGCTTGCGATATGGCGTCTTGGTCGTGGGACCCCCCGCTGGCATAAGAGGACAAGAATTCCTGGCACATTACCTCCAGTGCCGCAGCCATGGAATCGCATCCCGTCATTCTGGACGCAAGCTCTTTCGCATCCGACCAAGTCTCAAAGGTGTCTGGATCGTAATAAGGGATGTTGATCGAACCCAGCTTGCCATCCACACCGGGGAGCGAGGCTTTCTTCTTCATAATCGCATTTTCGAGCTGCCGCGTGGTAAGCTCCTCGGCCTTCTTGATCCAGAAGTCCTTATTATCGACAGTGATCACCCGTGCCAGGAGCCTGCACTTGGTCGAGCCCAGGTGGTTGATCTCGCCCGGGCCGAGCTCGGCGGCGAAGAACGTGCGGAAGATCTGAGCGTAGAAAGCCGCCTTCCTCGATCCGAACCCAAGTTCCACGTCAGCAAAATTATCGAAGGATGAGTAGGCGGGGAATCCATATAGATAGAGCTGCTTGTCCAGAATCTCGCTAATGGCCTGCCCCAGGTCCCAGATTGACCGGTCAATAGTCTGGACCAGCCTCTTCGCCCTTTGCATCACGTCCTCCGCGGCCTGCCGGGACGGGGCCATGGCGGTGGCTACGGTCTCGGTTTTACCGATGGGACCCCTTTCTAAGCCGTATGCTTCATACTCACTCATTTCGCCCTCCTGACTGGCGCCAGTAAGTTAGACTTCCGGGGTGGTACGGTCATCACCTCAATATTTTCGGGTCGTGTAGGAACATTCCTATCCTGTCGTGTAGGAACATTCCTATCCTTTAGGACAAAATAAAAGGTTACAACTAAGATGCCCAGTGTCTCAAGAACCTTAAGCGCGGCAGCCCCCTCAATCTTGCCCAGGTATGTGAATATCCCGACAAAAAGGCAGAGGGCCACCACTATAATCACGGCCACCGTGGCGCGTATTGAATACCATACTTGCTTCATTTCGGAACCTCCTCCTCGTGTTTATATTCGGGGCAATGAGCGGCCAGGGCTTCCTTTATCCCCGCCCTTGCCCCCTTATAATCCATCCAGACTGGAACTATAGTGGATATGGATTGGCGATAGTGGCACACCACCCTATGCTCACAATTTCCACAGGATTTATTCATAATTATCCTCCCCAAGGAGGCTCCTCGCTTGTGACTTTTGCAGTTAAGATAAAATTGCCTTCATTTGCTGTCGCAGCAGGTGCGGCAGCAGGTTGTGGTGCCGGTGCCGGTGGCTCAGTAGCCGTGATCAGCCCAGGCCCAACCGCTTTGGCCTCAGCCGCTTTGGCCTCAGCCGCAGTGAAGGATGACGTTGCAGAGGCCCATTTCTTTATTAAATATTCCCCGTGCTCTCGGCTGAGGTCGGTGAGGTGCAAGCCCCCGGCATCGGCGATTTCGTAATAGCGTGCCGAAGTGTAGAGCCATTTTTTAAAATCTCCCCGCAGCGCGGTCCCCAAGGTCTTGGTTATGAGCGCCTCAATCTGGCGATGCTGGCTGGGGGAGATTCTGGGGGTAATATCATACACCCAGTTGACGTAATAGTCACAAAGCTGGCGCACCACCGCCGTTGAGAAGCCCGGACCATGGAGATCGATCAGTTGCTGGATCAGGATCGGGCTCTTGATGCACGCCTGCCGGGCTATGTGCAAGTCCTTCGGCGTAGGAACATATTTCACCGGGGCGGGCCTGGCAGAGGCAGGCGGAGCCTGAGTTGCCGGGGCTGTAACGGCTTGTGCCGGAGGTGCCTGGGTAGGCGGAGGCGGCCCGGCCTGAACCGGAGGCGCGGCAGCCGGTGGCCCGGCCGCAGCCGGGGCCGGGGCCGGCACCTGGTTGGGAA
>Ga0307990_1003926_pt1 | contig 11113 bp, 12 predicted proteins | sample EllFjometagen129_FD_203168 | JGI IMG/M metagenome (GOLD analysis project Ga0307990, IMG submission 203168) | Marine microbial communities from Ellis Fjord, Antarctic Ocean - #129 | ecosystem: Environmental > Aquatic > Marine > Unclassified | place: Southern Ocean | collected 2014-10-08
AGGGTTTTCAGCGTTTCTCATATACTGCTTCAAATTTTATTGCATTATCCCGATAGTGCTTCAAAAAATTTCATTGTCTATGAAAAACGCTGAAAATCTTGATGCGAAAGAATTATTAGAAGTCCCCATATGAAACAGCTTACTTTTCCCAATGTTCAAAAATAACCGTATCTTCTATATATCTTGATTTTCGGGGAATTCGAGGATAAAAATCTATATCAGTAATAATTTCTAAGCTGTCAATTGTAATTGCATATTGAAAAATATCGGAGTCTTCAGCTTTTTGGTTTGGGATATGAAATGCCATTCCACTTTTAATTGTATCATTATAAACCATTACCGTTTTAAAAAAAGATTCAGGTACTGAAACCTTGGTCATATCACCAATTTGCGGCAAACTGTCTTTAAGCACAGGCCCAGTAACGACGAGCACTGAATCATACTGATTTGCCCAACGCCTGACATTTCGCTCGAGCACCCGCCAAACTCCACGATTAAAGGCCAAATCTTGTGGTGTAATATTACTCGTGTAATTAACCTCAACCTGTGCCAGTTCATTAAACATCATATCCCTTGCGGGGATTAAATGACCACGGTCATAACCGCACTTTTTATAATCATCGTATGTGGGTGTAAATGTTGAGACTTTAGGGTCTTGTCTGTACTGGTATGAGCGTTCAACATATGGATAAGTTTCATCACTATCTAAACTGTATGCTGTCCATTTAGCAATTTCGTGATTATCATCATACACTAAGGCAAAATAATTGTGCTGCACAAATTGTTCATTTCTTTGCACTTTCGGCCATTCAAACAGCCGTTTTGCCTGACAACCAACAAAAAGTAAAATTATCAAGATAATATTAATCCACTTAAAACGATTCATATATTCATTATTTGGCACTAAGATAACAACTTACCGGGAAATGATCAGAATATTTTACATTTTTTGTGTTAAAACCATATGATTTCAAGGCATTATCATACAAGACATGGTCAATTCGCATATGTAATAATCCTCTCTGATAACTAAAATCCAAACCTCTTCCCGAGCTTCTAAAAGCATCTTTCAAATCTTTTGCCAAAACATTGTAGGCATAACTCCCAGGAGTATCATTAAAATCTCCACAAAGTATAACAGGATACGGAGATTGGTTTATATGTTTTTTGACAAAATCACTTTGTATTGCCCGCTGCTTTGAGGCATACGCAAATTTATGCATTATTGCACGGATACTTCCAAGTTGTTTCTTATTAATTTCCTTCACCTTTAAATTGTCAATGTCCTTATAATCCTTGTCATCAAAATGTAAAGACTGAAGGTGAATGTTATACAATCTCAGTGTATCCTTTTGAAAAATAAAATCAGTCAACTGAACAAGATTGTTTGAGTTTTCAAACTGAATTTCTCCGGTATTCAGCACCGGATATCGAACAAAAGTGACGAGCCCAAACGATTGATTTCCATGAATACGTACTGAAAAGGCCTCATTTTTATTAACATCTCCCAGCGCCTTTGAAATAAGCGTTCCTGTTTCAAATTTACCGCTTGTATTTGTAAAGTATTCCTGCAAACACAACACATCAGGCTGTTCCTTTTCAATGTATTCAATGATTGAGTCGCGGATATTAATGTTCTCATCCCAATTGTACAAACCAAAAATTTGCACATTGTATGACATTAAATGCATCACATCTTCAGTATCCTTTTCAGTAAGTGCTTTTCCAAAAAGCTGAATGTGTCGGCTTAAATTACCAAATCCCACTAAAATAATAAGTAATGAAATAAAGCTGTATTTATAATTAAAAATCAGCCAAAACACGATAAAAGCAATATTGACAAAAAGCAATACCGGATATAAAAATCCAAAATATGCTAAATGTGGAATTTTTTCTGGGCTGATAAATGCTGCACTATAGCTCAACAATAAGAGTATTGCAGCAAGCACATTCAGAAATATCATCAGGAAACGCAGGGCTTTCATTATTACATGTGGCTTGATTTAAATAAAATTTCTTTTTCTCGTTTGGTAAGACTATCATAACCCGAAGTGCCAATTTTATCAAGAATTCGATTGACTTCTTTCTGCTCAGCAGTTTTGCGGGCATTGTAATCCATATCAGACTCATGGCGAGTTTTGTTCGTTTGCGTGAAATGTACTTTCGTTTGTTGTTTCGATTTCAAAGACCGCATAACTCCCCTAATAATTGCAGTAAACCATGCAGTCATGTCAAATCCCTGTTTGTACAATAACCCGAATGTGTATCCAAAAATTGCACCACCAAAATGGGCTAAATGTCCACCGATATTTTGACTAAAAGCGATACTAAAAACATCAATCATAAGAAAAACCAAAACTAGCTGTCTCAATTCAAAACTTGCAATTAATGGAATCATAATTTTAAACCGTGGAGCGATTGCCAAAAGCGCCAGCATAATGGCATAAATGGATGCAGATGCTCCAACAACCTGCGCAGTTTGACTTTGAACGGCTAAGCCAGGAAAAAAGGAATAGGAAAGTAAATACATGGCCGCACCGCTCAACCCACCTAAAACATACACTGCCAGCAACCGATTTTCATCAAGCCAGTTCATAAACATTTTACCAAACCAAAACAGAGCAATCAAGTTAAAGATGAGATGGAAAAAGTTAATTTGCGTGAACATGTAAGTCACAAATGTCCAAGGCGTTAAAATCGCACGGTCAAAACTTGCCGGAAAAGCCAGAAAATCGTGAATCCATGTCTTGTCCAAGTTCCCCAATGCACTGAGAATTAACCAAGCAACAACGAGTACAAAAACGCCGAGATTAATATATATCAAGCGAGTTAAAACCGAACCCTGCTTAAATTGCGCTTTTATTTGTTCCCAAAAGTTCATTAGTTCCAACGATTATGATTAGATTGATTTTTCTTGAAATACTTTATCAAGATAAATCCGAAAATCATTCCTCCGAGATGCGCAAAATGTGCAATATTGCTACCGGGCTGTGTAATTCCAAGAAACAATTCCAGGGCACCGTATCCAATAACAAGATGCTTCGCTTTAAGCGCTACTGGTGGAAACAACAATTGCAAGCGCACATCCGGGAAAAGCATACCAAAAGCAAGCAAAACACCGAACACGGCTCCTGATGCTCCAACAGTAGGAATGTTATAAATCAAATTCATAGATGCCCAAGCCGAGTCAGTATATTGTTTGCCGCTAAGCAGAACTTCCCGACCTTCAGTTTTAATCATTTCAATCACCTCAGGGGAAAGCTCCGACATGAGTGATTGAGCATGAATAAAATTAACCAGATTATGTATTAGTGCGGCACCGAGTCCTGTAATCAAATAATAAATCAAGAAACGCTTCCCGCCCCAGGTTTGTTCCAAAACAGTTCCAAAAAGCACCAAGGCATACATATTAAAGAAGATATGCTCTATGCCTCCGTGCATAAACATATGCGAAACAATCTGAATCGGATTAAAGTGACTGGAACCGAAATAAAACATGCCGAGTTTTTCATTCAAATTCATTGCAAATAAACTATCAGCCAAAAAACTTAAAACCAACATTACAACATTAATGATGACTAAATTTTTTACAACCGGCGTCAGGTTTAATCCAAGTCCACGTCCAAAACCATTCATAACATTCTATTTTAATCGTTTTTCTAATTCTTCAACTGAAATAATACTAATTATCGGCTTTCCACTTGGTGTAAAATTATGCACTTTACATGCCATCAAGCGATAAAATAACTCTTGCATTTCCTCTGCCTGCAAAACTCTGATAAAATGTCCGGCAGATGTACGTGACATTGCCCATGCAACCCGCTGGTCTAATTCCAGTTTTATGTCTCCTGATTGGGATTTGTAATTTTCCAACAGCTCTTCGATCAATCGTTTCGGATCATCAACAACAATATCAGCAGGCAAGCCGTTAATCACAAAACTACTATCACCAAAAACGGACAAATCAAAACCCAAACCATTCAGCTTTTCCATTAGTTCCATGGCAAGCGAAAAATCTTCGGGATTCAATTGCACATTTATCGGATAAAGGGATTTCTGCACAATACCTTTCCGATAACTTAATAAAGCCACAAATTGTTCGTACAAAATCCGCTCATGGGCACGGGTTTGGTCAATTACCATCATACCCGATTTTACTGTTGTGATAATATAGCGTTGTTTTATCTGAAAAAATTGTGTTTGTTGATGCTCCTCTGACGGAATACTTTGTTGTTGGTCAGGGGTTTCCGTATTTTGCTCAGGATACAAATTTTGCCAATGCTTCAGGTCATCTGATTTTTTATTAAAATTATCTGTGGGGAAATTATTTTGAAAAGATGAAGCAGATTTTTTTTCTTCTTCAAACGGATTAAAATCTGGGTTCACCTCAATATCAGGTGCTTTAAAACCGGTTTTTGGTCCAGAATATATTCCCAAGGTTTCATCTTTCTCAAAATCCAGTGATGGTACTAAATTAAATTTCCCCAAAGCTTCTTTAACTGCAGCATGCACCATTTGATATATCGGACGTTCATCGGTAAATTTTATTTCGGTTTTGGTCGGATGAATATTCACATCAATTTTATCCGGATCAATATCAAAATATATAAAAAACTGAGGATAAGAATTATCCTGAATCAGTCGGTTATAAGCACTGACAACGGCTCTAAAAAAATACCCGTGTCGCATGTAACGCCGATTCACGAAAAAGAATTGTTCTCCGGTTGTTTTTCTTGCTTTTTCCGGTTTACCAATGTATCCGCGCAAGCGTACAATATCCGTATCGATTTTCACATCAATCAGGTTGTTTTCCATGTGGCGACCAAAAACATTCACAATCCGCTGCTTGACATTTCCTTTCGGCAAATCCAGAATGTCATGATTGTTGTGCATGAGCTTAAAGCGGATTTCAGGATGTGTTAAAGCAACCCGTTGAACTTCGTTGATAATATGTTTTAATTCTGTTTGGTCAGTTTTTAGAAATTTCCGTCGTGCCGGGATATTAAAAAATAAATTTTTCACTGAAAAGTTAGTCCCTTCAGGACAAGCTTCAGCTTCTTGCAACTCAACTTCCGATGCAGAAATTCGAATATGTGTACCAATGGGATCTCCTTTTGCGCGGGTTTTCACATCAACACTGGCAACCGCTGCTATAGATGCTAATGCTTCACCACGAAATCCTTTGGTTTTAATTGCAAATAAATCTTCTGCTTTAGTGATTTTTGATGTCGCATGACGTTCAAAAGACATGCGGGCATCGGTTTCACTCATACCTTTGCCGTCATCAATAATTTGAACCATCGTTTTTCCGGCATCACGTACAATAACGGTGATTTTTGTTGCATCTGCATCAACTGCATTTTCAACAAGTTCTTTAACCACAGATGCAGGTCGCTGGATAACTTCTCCGGCAGCAATCTGATTAGCTACTGCATCCGGCAATAAATGAATGCAATCTGCCATAATTATAAAGCTAAAATAATGAAAACCAACAACATTAAGACACCAAGAATAATCATCAAGCGCAAATTAGCAGCGCGTTTCGCTTTCTTAACCGGCTTTATACGATAGGTCATTCGTCCACGAATACGTTCTTCAGCATCAGCATCGGCAGCATAATCAGGGTCTTTCCCTTGTTCCAAACGCAACTGACGACGTTTTTTTTCGCGACGCTCCTTTTCTGGGTCGTAAAAAACCGGCTGATAATTGAACACGGAATAGTTCGCTAATCTAAAAAATCCTCCTGCCATAATTTTATTTTATAGTGCAAAGCTATGAAATATTATGATATCATAATTGCCTGCTTTATTAATATGTTCTTAAAGTGTTTTATGCTGCATCATACAACTAACAAAACTGCGGTTTTATTGTTTGCCGAAACAAAAGTTCAAACCCGCCCAAATGATTATATTTGCACAATATTTTTCTGCATGGTAAAAATTGGAAATACCGAACTTTGCGACAAACCCTTGTTTTTAGCGCCGATGGAAGACATAACAGATCCTTCGTTTCGGTACATATGTAAACAATTTGGGGCGGATATGATGTACACTGAGTTCATTTCCTCTGACGGATTAATTCGCGATGGCAGAAAATCAATACAAAAATTGAATATTCTTGAGAAAGAGCGTCCGATAGGAATTCAACTTTACGGACATTTAATAGAGCCGATGGTAGAGTCTGCCATGATAGCAGAAAAAGCCAATCCGGATGTGATTGATTTGAATTTCGGATGTCCGGTAAAAAAGATTGCGAGCCGTGGTGCAGGCTCCGGAATGATGAACAATCTTCCTTTGATGGAAGAAATGACCCAACGGGTAGTGCAGGCAACAAATATCACGGTAACAGCAAAAACCCGCTTGGGCTGGGATGATGCAAATCAAAATGTTTTAGAAGCTGCCCTAAGAATGCAATCCGCAGGCATTAAAGCCCTTACCATTCACGGTCGAACACGTGCACAAATGTATAAAGGTAAGGCCAAATGGGATTTAATCAGAGAAGTAAAACTTCATCCTGAAATTGAAATCCCCATTATCGGGAACGGAGATATTGATTCCGGTACAATGGCTGCCGATTATTTTGAAAAATATGCCGTTGACGGAATTATGATTGGACGTGCCAGCATTGGCAGACCTTGGATTTTTAAAGAAATCCGCCATTTTCTTGACACCGGAGAAGCAATGCCGCCACCAACGGTTACGGAACGTGTGGATATTGCCTTAAAACATTTTCAACGCTCATTGGAATATAAAGACGGCGCCAGAGGAATTTATGAAATGCGTCGCCATTTTGCCCTGTATTTTAAAGGGTTACCTCACTTTAAACCCTTGCGAATGGAATTGCTCACAACACAGGATGTGGACAGCATTTTTGATTTACTGGAAAAAATCCGCAGCGAATATGGGGATTTCCGGCCTGAAAATCCGGTGGCATATCCGGAAATGCCTGAGTAGTAGTGTTTTATGCTAGCTCTACGAGCTTATTATTTCCATTATAAAAGCAGGAAACGCTTAATTATATCTAATAAAATAAATTACAATCTTGGTACCCTATTACAAATAAGCATATAGTAAAACAAAAATAACCTCGTAGAAGTTAAATTTTTGTAAAAAAACATAGCACCAAATAAAAAATAACCTCGTAGAGGTTCCATCAAAAAACTTACTCATCAAGAAAATCAAATAATGATTTTTTCATATCTTGCAAATAAAAAATTTAACCCTTAAAACTAAAAAAAATGAAAAAACTCTGGATTCTTATTTCGTTGTTATTTGCATTCTTCATTGCAAATGCGCAACAAATTGATGGTGTTTATGAAACCGACTTCAAGGACATGACACTCAGCCAAAACGGCAGCAAAGTGACCGGCACCTACAAACACATGGACGGACGTATTGATGCCACTTTAAATGGAAATGTATTAACCGGTTGGTGGTATCAATCAAATGGAAAAGGCCGAATGGTGTTTGTTTTTGATGAGGATTTTACCGTATTTACAGGAAAGTGGAGCTCTAATGATGCTGAGCCAAAATCAAAATGGGATGGAAAACGGAAATAATTAATTGACGAAAACGCAAATTGAGAAAAGGGACAAATTTGTCCCTTTTCTAATTTATTTCGGATTATGAATTATACTACTGGTCCGGAATCGTAATGAACATTTTCCCAATCCACGTAGGATTTTTGATTGTCCATATAAATTCCCTTCCAATCTCCTGATGAGGGAGAGGATGCACTACCGTCACCGTTGGAATCTCCGCCTATACTATCATCCATATACGAAGTGTAATTTACATCACTCGGATTTGAGTAATTTGATGACAAATTATCGGTTCCGTTGTAAAGGTACATTTCCGAATCGGATCGAATGAATTTAATGACCACATCCGTTGTCATATTTAATTTTTGCCCGGTATTAATTTGAAAATTAAGCTCGGTATACACAAATGCAATTTCAGTTTCTTCCCAGGTAGTTATCCCATTGACAGATCCACTCACAAAAATTCCCTGATAGGTATTGTCAATAAAACTATTTGAGTCATCCATGCTAATATCAGCAGTAATTGTCAGAGGTAAAACATTACTTTCAAAACGGGTATTACTTACTTCAAAATTTGAATCAGCACCATCGGCATGTAACACTCCGTAAAAATAATTACCATCAGGACCACCGAGATTATGCTTAAATACACTATTGGTAACAGAACCTTTGGCTCCAGCAGAATAATTAAGACTTACATTATTTCCCAAACCTCCAAAATAAAACTCACAAAAGTTAAAGTTTGCAGTTTCTCCGTTCACATCAATTTGTCCCCATGCCTCAGCACTTGCCGAACTGCCTTCATCATCATTGGTATCGCCACCTTTTGAATCATCAGCGTAAGCAGTAAACACAACCGGATTACCTGCTTCTCCATTCGCAGTAATGCTAGCACCAATGCCAATTGTCATATTCGCACCGCTTTCAGTAAATTTGATGATTGCTCCCGGCATAATTGTCAGGTCAGCATCGACATAAAAATCGTATTTTTTAATCACGTAAATATTATCTCCCGACCAGGTTGTCGGTTCAGTAATATTATTCAACACTTCGATGATTGCTGTCTCATCAACCGGATCTTCACCACAAGAAGGGAGAAAAAATAAAGTTGCCAACAAAGGCAATAAAAAAACAATTCGTTTCATAAGATTCCGTTTTTAAAACTATCATTTAACAAAAAGCTTGCCGCAATTTATGTAAAGATAACAAACTTGTACAAACATCATCTCAAAACATTTCAACCATTCTACTGGAAGAATCAAAAAAACCAGCAAGCAATTGTTTTTTAACCAATAATCAGATTTTTTTTGCATTTTGAATTTCTATGCTCTTAAACAATATGTCAATTCAATCTTTTTTCTTACATTTGCTCTGAAGATATTAATCAACAAATAATTTTACGATAATGGAAATTAAAGCAAATTACAAGTACGCAAAATCGCATGAATGGATTCGTATTGAAGGTGATGAAGCATATGTAGGTGTATCAGCTCACGCACAGGAACAACTTGGCGATGTTGTTTTTGTTGAGGTTGAAACCGAAGGCGAAACGCTTGATAAAGAGGAAACTTTTGGTAGCATTGAAGCAGTAAAAACCGTTTCAGACATTTACATGCCGATTGGTGGTAAAGTTTTGGAATTCAATGAAAAATTAGAAGATGCTCCTGACCTTATTAACAAAGATCCTTACGGAGACGGCTGGATTGTGAAAATCAAAATTTCTGATGCATCAGAAATTGAGGAGCTGATGGATGCAGAAGCTTACAAAGCGTCTTTATAAAACATATAGAACGCATCGCTTCGGTGATGCTGTTTGTTTCTTATGACTTCCATCGCTATTATTCTTGCAGGTGGCTCCGGGTTACGTATGAATTCGGATTTACCAAAACAGTTTACGTTGCTTGCCGGAAAACCGGTTATCCAATACTCAATTGAGGCCTTTGAGAACAGCGGCCTTTTTCGTCACATTATTATTGTCTGCCATCCCGATTATTTCAAACTCATTCCCGACACTCCTAAAACATTGTGCAAACAGCATATTATTTCAGGTGGTGCAAGCCGAAATGAATCCACTGAAAAAGCGATTCATTACATCCGAAAATTCATGAAAGATGCGGATGCTAAGTTATTGTTTCACGATGCGGCACGACCAAATATTTCTGAAAAAACAATTCGAAATCTTCACACAGCTTTATCTAAGCATAGTGTTGCCGTAGCTGTAAGCAAGATGAATGATACCATTTATGAAACTGATACCAACGGAAAGTTTTCGGAAATTAAAAATCGGGATTTGTTAGTTAAAGCCCAAACACCCCAAGCGTTTCGATTATCGCTGATTGAAAAAGCATATCAACTCAAAAACCAGGATAAAAACCGAATTTTTACTGATGATGTCAGCATTATTAAGGCATACATACCCGAACAAGAGATTCTATTTGTCAATGATAATCCCTGGAACATCAAACTTACTCATCCTGAAGACTTTAGTGTACTTGAAGCCTTATTGACAGTTTGATTCAGAGGCTTCTTTCGTAACATTTGTTGGTGAATAGTTTTACCTGTCTTTTTTGCTTTAGCAAATATTATAAGAGTAACTTGATGAAGACATCAATCGCGAAATTGCTCCGAATAAGGTTCCTCAGTTTTTAGTTTAAAATGGATTAATAATGAATAAACGAACGAAGCTGCACAACTGACAACCTCGTTTTTTATATAGAAATAAAGTTTACTCAACCACAATATTTTCGCTAGAAATGACAGTTTCGTTTTCAAGATAGTAAAGGGTATAATGTCCTTGTGAAAGGCCAGTAACCTGCAATGTTTGTGTGCCGGATTCTGTAAACGTTTGTGTAAACACCGGCTGTGCATATATATTACTAATACGCACACTACTACCTGCCGTGCAATCAGAAATTTCAAGGGTAAAATTACCATTGTTGGGATTTGGAACTATGTGAATTTCGGGTACTGTGGATGATTCCTCGTCACTTTCATCTGTTTCCAAATTATCAGAAAGGCTTTCCATCGTGTTTTCATAGTCGGCATTGCATATTGCAACGACATCCATAAACTCCTCTGGTGTGATGTTGCGTAATGCGGCTTCGCGTTCAGCTTCAATATGACAAATCCAACGATTTACATAGGCGGTTTGTTTGTTCATACCCTCCAAATCAGGAATTAAATTATCAAGCAATAGCAGCGATTCGTCAAAATTCCCCCGTAAACGCTCAAGCAGGGCATTATCCAAAGCATATTCGTAATACGAAATGGCATCAGCATCCAGCATGAGTTGCTCATTAACCCGAAAAATTCACCGCAAATAGCTAGATGTTAATACCGATTGTGAATCAAAATTGCCGATACAATTCATTTTATACTAATTTGAACTAACCTGCATTATTCATCGCAAAATTAAGCGTATTTGCATATGTCAATATACTAACATTTTAAAGCCTAAAAACAATTAATAGTTTACACCTAATTTTAGGTATGCTTGAAATTCTCTTTGCACATCTTCAAACCATCTAAACCCTTGTAATATAAAAATATGACTGCGGGTTTAGATGATTCAAA
>Ga0307990_1003928_pt1 | contig 11111 bp, 11 predicted proteins | sample EllFjometagen129_FD_203168 | JGI IMG/M metagenome (GOLD analysis project Ga0307990, IMG submission 203168) | Marine microbial communities from Ellis Fjord, Antarctic Ocean - #129 | ecosystem: Environmental > Aquatic > Marine > Unclassified | place: Southern Ocean | collected 2014-10-08
CTTATTGTCCGACGGGGGTGGCGGGCTGATTGTGGATTTTCACTTTGAGTGACTTTTCACGATCAAGCATGTTGGCGCCGTTGATAACGACTTCGTCGCCTGGTGAAATGCCGTCTGTGATTTGAACCCAATCCCTTGTTTTAAGACCGGTTCGGATCGGCGTAAAAACCGCTTTAGCATCCGTCACCCGAAACACATGGGGCCGATCCTCAACGTACTCCACGGCCACCGCTTGAATCGCCGGAACCTGAATAGCGGTCGCCAGGCTGATGACGGCCTCATACAAGACGCCGCTTTTCAGTTCGCCGCCACTGCTAGGAAAATTGATTTCCACGCGGAACAATCGGGAAGCCGGATCAGCGGAAAGTCCGATGTGACTAACCTGTCCTTTGTGGACTTTTTCCTGACCGTCAGGCGACGTGGTCATGATAACGGCCGCATCGCCGTCTTTGAGTTTTTTCACCTTTCGTTGTCCAACCCTGGTCACGAGTTTGAGATCATCAGTCGTGGCAACCGTCACAATGGAATCCTTCGGATCCACCTTATCGCCCGGCTTGAAATCCACGCGCGTGACGACGCCGCGAATCGGGCTGCGCAGTTTTAGCGCATGTCCAATATCCGTTAAACCGGCCTTCGCCATCTCCACGGAAGATTTGACCGCATCCCAATCTGATTCGCTGATGGCGCCGGCCTCAAACAGTGGTTTCATGCGTTCCATATTGCGTTTCGCATCTTTGTAACGAATCTTGGACGATTCATGACCGGCGTACATCGAAGTGGAGCTAAGAGGATCGAGACTGACCAGAACCTGGTTCTTTTTGACCTTTTTCCCCGGTTCCGCATAAACTTTTTTTATACGCATGGGCATATTTGTCTGGATGTTCGCTTCGCCGACTCCTTCCAGAACGCCGCTGAGCTTCATTGAAACCGTCAAATCACGCAGTTCGACTTTGGCCACATCCACCGGAACGCCATCTTGTTCGTGCAACTGCGTGATGGATGGCGGCGGTTCTTTCCCGCCCATGGTTATAAATCGATAACCCACTGCAACGACTATGACGATCAAAACAGTCACGCCGCTGAGAATTTTGAATCTATTGCTGACTCCGGACATATTCCCTCCGTCTCTTTGCGGATTTGTTTTATTGACCTTTTCCAAGGGCGCGGTTGAGCTTCACGCGCGCGATATTAAGATCGTAGAGTGTTTGTATCAATGTGCTTCTGGCCAAGGTCCATTGAGCCTTGGCGTCGACTTTTTCCAGCCTTGTTCCCAAGCCGGAATCGTATCGAATAGACGCCAGCTCGAAAGCTCTATTAACCAGCGCGACGCTTTCTTTCCTCGCGGCCAGTTCCTGCTTGAGCGTTTCGAGCCGCGTGGCAAGCTGCGTGACTTCCAGTTCGATGCCTTTGACGGCCTGCGTCCTGCGAAGCCTGGTGATGCGTTCAGTCGCCCGAGCCTGCCGCATCTTTCCCACGGATGTGAAACCGTCAAAAAATGGCCAGGTCATCGTCGCGCCCACAGACCAGAACGTCATCCAGTCATCATCTCCCTGGGGCCAGAAATCGTCTTCGTCGCTGATGCTTTGCCCTGCGTAGGTGTAATTCATTTCCGCGGCCAGAATCGGCAACATGCCGGAGCGATGAATATTTCCTTCAAGATGATTCATGTCCTTTTGCATGTTGAGAAGGTTCAATTCTTTGCGATCACTTTGTGCGGTCAGGACGTAGTCGTTGACAGATTGTTTGAGCGTTTCTTCGGAAAATCCTTCCCCAACATCCACTGCAAGATCGAGATTCATGCCCATCAAACGCAACAGGTTCAACTTGGTGATGACAACCATGGAATCCATTTTTATAAGGTAAGGTCGGCTTTGCTCCAGATCGGCCTTGGCCTGCAAAAGTTCAAACTCGGATTTCAGTCCTCTGTCGAACTTGGCCTGCACGTCGTCCAGGTGCATTTTTGAGATTTTAAAATTCTTACGAGCCACATCCGCCATCTCCTTGGCCAGAACAACCCCGTAATAGGCCTCGGCTGCCTCAAGGACCGTATCCTGGTTGGTCAGCTCAGCGTTTTCTTCACTGATGCTTCTGTAGGTTTTCGCCATGCGAATCGCATTGCCGACGCGACCGAAGGTGAAAAGATTCTGCCTGGCGTTGAGGGTGAATTTCCAATCATGGCGGTAAACCAAAGGGATTTCGATTTCCCCGATCGGAGGACCACCGGCCTGCATGCTCAGCGGGTCCAGGAAACTGAAATCCATTTTATTCGTCGGCTCTTCCAGGTTATAGGTATAACCAGCAATGCCCGTTAGCTGCGGCCAGGCTGCTCCGCGATATTCGGTGACGGCGCCTTTGGCTTTTTTGATCTCTTCCTGAGCAATCTCAGCAGACTCGCCTTTGCTCAGAGCCAGATTCACAGCATCCTGCAGTGTCAAGGCTCCCAGATCGACGCCCAAATCGTCGTTCTCCTGCGCGCTGACAGCGGCGGGAACGATGACGAGAGCTGCAACCAAAAGAGTCAGAATGATACGGCGTTTCAAGGCTGCTCCCTATTTTTTCTTTAATCCATTAATGAAAAGGCCGACGAGAATATCCGCCTTTTTCTTAACATCCAGCGTGCGACCCTTTATTACCCAGGGCATATCCAGAGCCTTAAACGAAGCCTGCATGGCCAATACCACAACGGGAATGTCGTCAACGGTCATCTCGCCGCGTTCAACGCCTAATTGAAGGATAGAGGCAAGGACCTCCCCCTCCTCCTCAAAAACGTCGCTGACCAGGGCTTCGGCTTCTCTGCGCAATTCTTCGATCGCTTCGAATGACACATTGTATTGCTTGGCTGTCTCCTCAAAATTCCCTATTCGCATGTGCGTGAATTGCCTGAGCATTTCTTCCGCAGGGATGTCCTTTTCGAGGATTTTTCGAGCTTTATTGATAAATTCCTGAGTGCGAATCCGCACGATGGCTTCGAATATCTCTTCTTTGCTTTTAAAATACAGGTAGATGGTTCCCTTGCCCATGCCGGCGGCCTGGGCAATTTCGTCCACAGTCGTCTTTTTTATCCCGTAACGGGCGAACAAGGGTCCCGCCGTTTCGAGAATCAGGTCATATTTTTCGCTTTTTTCGCTCATTATATTCGCCCCAGTGACGGGATGACCAAAATGGTCAAGCAGTCATACCCCCATTCGATCAAGCTGTCAAGAAAAATACGCGCTATTCATATCTTCCGTTAGAAATCCGGCGGGCATTGACAAACGCCGCCAGAGCATCGACAAAAGCTGCGCTTTACCGCCACCGGATGGTTGATAATTTGGCGACGCAACGAAAAACCGCATCCCTTGTTCCGACGCGAGTCCATTTCGTGCTCCTCGCCGTGCAATTTGGCTTTGGCAGCATGCATGTCGCGGCCAAAGGTGTTCTGGAGCATCTGCACCCCCTGACTCTGGCCATGATTCGCGCCTGCTCGGCCGCGCCGATCCTGCTGGTCGCAGCGCTCGTGATCGATAGAAACCCGCCAAAAGGCAAGGATTATCTCCACCTGGCCATCCTGGGCTTCTTCGGTGTTTTCGCAAATCAGTTACTTTTTATTTTCGGTCTCCGCCTCACTACGGCGACCAACGCGGGAATCCTGATGCCTTCGGTTCCCGTCCTGGCGGCCCTCATCGGCGTCGCTTTCCGCGTGGAAAAAATCTCGACTGTTAAGATCGCCGGCATCGCCCTGGCCGTTGTCGGATCCCTGGTCATGCTGGACATCGGTCGATTCTCTTTGGCGGGAGGCCGGGCTTTGGGCAATGTTTTGATTCTTACGAACTGCGCCAGCTTCGCCTGCTATCTCGTCTTGCAGAAACCCTTACTGGACAGGCTTGGGCCTCTCACTGTCACCGCATGGGCATACGTTTTCGGCGCCATAGGAATCAGCGTCGCAGGAGCCATTGGCGCCCCGAAGCTTGATATCGCTGAAGTGCCTTCCTGGGTCTGGTTCGCCGTCGCCTACATCGTATTAATTCCCACAATAACATGCTACCTCGCCAACACATGGGCGATCGGGCAATCCACTCCTTCCCTGGCGGCGACGTACATCACGCTGCAACCACTCGCATCGGCGTCGCTCGCCGCGATTTTCCTGGGCGAAAGTGTTGGATATAAAGAAGCTGCGGGATTCCTGCTGATCGTCGGGGGCCTGGCGCTCGTCAGCCGCCATCGAGAGCCAATCAAAAGTGCGAAAGATTCTTGACACTACCTTTGTTGACGCCGTCCTGGAGATAGGAAGGATTTAACCCCGGCATTTTCGGCAGCATGTTTCACCGGAATTTTGGGGTCGACATGCCCATGTCCTGGTGATTTTTCTAGCACAAATACGACGATTTGTCATGTAATATCAAGGGCTTATGCAATTTTCACTGGGCGACGACATTGATTGGAAATATCATCTGATGAACGACGCAAATCAGTGGGGCGCTATTTCGCACACGCTAAATTTGTCCTGCTAAACCTTCTTTATTCCTAAAGTGCAATGACCTGTTTCAGAAACTCGATAGATTCACATTCGTCAATCTCTGAGTCTGATGTATCTATGAGTTCATTGATTGCCTTCCCCTCAAACTGCGCCACGCCACGTGAATTTCGACCAGACCAGTGCCGGAGTAAAATTGTCGAGCGAAGCAAGGTCCTCTGGAAAATCGAGACCAACACAGTTTTTACAGTCTTTCCCGGATCAATGCCGACAAAGTAGAACATGAAAATAGACTGCTCCGCAGCGAGAAACTCAAGCATTTTGTCGAGGTTGTACGCCTTCGGGTTTGAATTCAGGATCAGTACCTTCGTCTTTACATCTGTTTCGGTATCAAATGAATCGAATCGCCTGTGGTAATCACCAAGCGTGTTTTCCGTTTTAAACTGGGGGATACTTCTGTCACCATCCTTCAAGGCGGAGATGAGCTTTTGTCGAAGGGCTTCATCCTCTCCAGCAATGAGATACTCAATAATCCGACCTCGGACGTTGACATTCTCAATAAGTGCCGCCAACAGAATCTCAGTCCTGAACTTCTTAACTTGTGCATCCAACTCTATCTTTAGAATTGTGCATTCTTTCGCATCAATAAAACTCATTGCTCGTTTCGGAGCCTCAAAAATTGTAGGTAAGGCCGTGTCACTCACATGGTACTTCGATCCCGATGGGGAAATGCTATTCGTCGCCTCCACAAGACGAATTAAGTTTCCCTCAAATCCAATCTCTGCATGGATCGCAAATAATCTAGCAATATTGTAAGCAGTGTTGCTAATTTCCTCAAACTCTCGGACAATGTCAGAGCCATTGAAACTCCCTCTGATGTTATTTTCTCTGAGTTCCTGCGAACTATGGCTTATCTTCTTCAAGAATGTCGTATTTGCGATCAGACAGTAGTTCTGTGTTGGGGTCACGAGACACACGATGAAGGGGCGATCATCGTACTTACGAAGATTGGATAGGGACAATACTGTGTTCCCAAAATTACGACCGACCGACGAACTGAATCGCAAGGCATAGTTGGCACAGTAGTAGACTGAGCGATCTCTAACGAGATCAAATGTGTCTGCCAGAATGCACGCCAGTTTCGCTTTGTCATTAATCCCGTCGTTCTTTTCAATCAATTTTATCAGTCGGTTCAGGGCATCAGTCATTGAACAGCCCTAAGGTTGTTTCGCGAGGTGTCTTGTTCAGTTTCTTTTTCTTTTGGTCACACAAACTGTTCCGTTCCCAAAACACACCGTCCACATATCCTTGGATGCATGTGTCAGTTTCAGCCTGCATCAAGCGTTTGGCCGCCCAGCAACAGTACTCTCGGTTCAACTCTATTCCACAGAACCGTCGATTAAGCTTATGTGCAACAACTGCCGTTGTGCCACTGCCAAGAAAGGGGTCGAGCACCAAATCTCCCTGATTAGAGCTTGCAAGAACGAGCTTTGCGATCAGCTTCTCAGGTTTCTGAGTAGGATGGTCCGTGTTCTCTGGCATTGACCAAAAAGGAATTGTGATGTCAGACCAGAGGTTTGATGGATACGTTAGCCTATAGTTTCCACTTCGTGATTCTTCCCAGTCCTTGGGGTTTCCATCATTTGATCGGTAAGGCGCGAGAACACGTCTCTTGAGCTTTACATCGTCAACATTAAAGCAGTAGTCGTCTCCAAGGGTGCAGAACCAGATATCCTCGGTATTGTTCTTCCAATTAGCCTTCGCGCCACGCCCCTTTTCTCTTTCCCAAGTGATTCTGTTGCGGACATGGAGATGCTCGTTCAACACTGGAAAGATAATACTGGAGGTCCTCCAGTCGCTGCAGACGTAAAGGGTTGCTTTGGGGCGCAGTAGTGGGAGGAGTGATGAGAGTATTCGGCTAAACCAAACGATGTAATCCTTCGCTTCACGGGAGCGAAAAATGTGACCGTTGTAGTTCTTTGTCAGGTTGTAAGGAGGATCGAGAATGAGGAGGTCGAAGATCCCGGTCGGCAGAAACGGCAGAGCCTGTTCGACATCTTGGTTGACAATGCGATCAGCTAGCGATTCTGGACTTGCTGGTTCTTTCAGGCGCAGCAATCCTTGCGAGAGCGAGTCCAACTCCGCCTCTGTGCAAGCCAGGGTTTTGTTTCGTGGAGCACATTGTTTCATGTTCTTCTCTTGGTTTAACGTTGCCTTCACTTTTCGCGCGGAACAGGAGTCAAAGTGCAAGGCGTTGTTTGCAGGACTGTTGTCAAGCTTGTTTGGCCGCCTTCAACGCGGCCTTCTTGGCGGCCTCTGATTTCATGATCTCCTGAAAGTCAGTCCACGAAATCTTTTGGCCATTCTTCTTGGCAATCTTTCCTTTGCACCAGATAAGCCCGCTCATCGTCAAGTAGCAGTCGCCAATATGCTTCGAATCACTTGGTTTTCGGACCTCGAATTCAATTCCATTAGATTTGACATCCATGTTAACATCAAACGATTTTATCTTGATTTCCAAAAGTTCCTCCCCCTTTGAATTAATTTTGTGATCGCCAGAAGAAAGGCGCAACACCTAAGTCGAGAGTATTGTTATTGTTCTTCTGTTGTCAATATTCCCTTATGAATGAGCAGCGATGAAGAACGATTAACGAATGCGGGGGCTTAGCGAACCAAAATTGGCAAAGCGAAAAATTGCGAGGCAGGAAAAACAATGAAAATTGGATATTTGGGGACACCCATCTCGAGCGATTATTTGCAGTGCTAAATATAATCGTTTTTGCCGATGCAGCTTCGTAGGCGTACAGTTATTGAGATTGGGTGTCCCCGACTTTCGCGATCCAGTGATGAGATCGATAGCGTTTTAAGTGCACCGAAAATACTCTTGAATGATTGAGCGCCAAAGGCTACGATTCGAAGCAAGGAGGCGTCACAATGCCTGTTGCCGATGTAGCGAAGTTGACAGACTTGAGCGAGCAAGTGTTTTCTCTGGACGAGGAATCACTTTGGGCGCTGATATGCATGCTATTTCCAGAGGCGGCTGAGGAAACCCAGGAGGATATCTTAGACGCACTTCTTTCCGCCTCAAGACGCGCCGGAACCAAGATTTCCGCCGACGATGCTTTCGCGCATGAGGATGGTCGTCGGAGGATCTCTCGGTGAACTATCAGGTCTTTCTTCATCCTGCCGCGCTCAAACAACTCTCCAAACTCCCGCCTGAAATTTACGAACGCTTAAGGCGAAAAGTGTTCGCCCTTGCGGACAATCCCCGGCCTGCCAACGCCCGGAAACTGGTCGGAAGCCAGGAGTGGCGAATTCGCGTTGGGCAATGGCGCGTAATTTATCTCATTGACGATCCCGAGCACGAAGTTTACGTCACTGTCATTGCCCACCGGCGCGAAGTCTATCGTTAAAATCCCGCATTGTTCCGATTTCCTGGTGAATGGCTGTTCGGATTGCGTGCCCCCGATTTTCTAAATGGCGATAAATCACCCGCTCACTTATCGCCTGACGGCGATTTTGCCGTTCGCGGCTCTGTTTCGTTGCCGCGAATGTCTAATTTCCGAGCCGCGAATGTCCAGTCGCATCTGAGGCTTTAGCTGAAGATGCGACAATGAGCGGGCATGATCTCGTTTTTCAAGCGCTGCTTCGGCCTTGACCGCTACGACTGGCGCGGCTTCGAGTCATTCAAAGACACTACGACATCAGAATATCGTACCGCTTGATCTCGGAAAAACTGCCATTCCGGGACAGGAACTAGCTAAGCATACCTGTTTAGATGAGGTTAAAGGCCGAGATACGTGAAGAGGATTCCGGCAGCGCCGAGGATGGCGATCCAGGCGCTGCGCCTGCCCACCCAGCCTTTCGCGATACGCGTGTAGAGATAGATCAGATAAACAATCAAGGTGAGTAGCGAGGCTGTTTCCTTCAGGTGCCAGTCCCAATAGCTGCCTTGAGTCTGCTTGGCCAAAATCGCGCCGGAGAGGATGGCGAAAAAGAGGACCGGAAAGCCCGCCATAATGGATTTGCAGGCCAGGCCGTCCATGATTTTTGGATCGGGCAGTCTCTCACGCATTGCCTCGCCGCCGCCGGCGAGCATTAAGGTCAGTGCGCCGATAGTCCAGGTGGAAGCCAAAAGCGCTAGCGCATAAATATTTGTTTGCAGATGAAAGCCGGGGAAGCGTCCCGATTTAATAATCAGGTGCACGCAGGCGAGGAAGTAGAGGATCATGGGGAAGATGAAAAAGAGGGTCGCTTTGCGCGTCGATGGCGCGGTGTTTGTTTTAGCCGCTTTCCAGGATGTGAGTACGGAAATGGCGAAGAGGATCAGGGTGATGAAAAGGAATGTACCCAGGCCGGGAAGTTCCACGCGGAAAAAAGTCGGCGGGCTTGTTTCTAAATTTATGGCCTTTTCAATTTTTCCATCCGTCACGGCGGATTCGATCAGCGGGCAGCGCATCATAAAAACCTGCCCCCGCGTCCCCAGGGCAATGGAAAGAATATTTAGGACACCGGCCGCGGCGAAAAAATTGGGCAGGGGCAGCTTGTCGCGATAGAAATAGAGAACAGTCAGTACGAAGGCAACGAGGAAGATGGCGCAAGCGATGGCCTCGGAATATTTAGATAGTTGCAGCCAGGCGCTTTGCATCGCGGGCATAAGGTTCGTGATCTCCATGTTGGGCGCCATTGCAATGGCCTCATTTTAATCAGGGCGCTTTTCTTTACAGGTCAGCGAGGGCAGTCGGAAAACCGCGAAACCATATCGATCCTGCGTTAAAAAAATAAACGCGAATCGAAATGCCTAGCACGTCGGACCTGAGCGATCAAGTAAATGGAGATACCGTGTCCGCAAACTTTCCTTGACCACAATAGTCGACTAAATTAATGTCGTTTTCGGCATCATTTGCCAACAACCTTAATCACCTTTGTGGAAGTCCCATTGCGCCGCCTAAGATTTTATCTGATTGTCCTTATTTGGGTTGCTTGCGCCGTCATGGCGTCTGAAATTTTGTGTCGGCTCTATATGCATTTTGTCGGCTTTGATTCCATGAAAATCTCAATACTCGAAAATGGCGAGATCTGGTGGGAATCACTGCCCAACCAGGATCATATCCGACGCATGAGCCTTCTTTCCCAATCGAATGAGGCTGACTTTTGGATCAAAACCAACTCCGATGGCTTCCGAGACGATGCCTTCCGCACCGAAAATAATAGTTCATTCAAGATATTCTCCCTGGGAGACTCCGAAACATGGGGTTTTGGGGTAGAGCGCGAAGAAACATACAGCGACCTTGTTGAATCGCGACTGGTCGCAAGCGGCTTTAATGTCGATGTCATGAATTTGGGCATTCAGGGTTTCGACACCCGCCGAATCCAATTGCTACTGGGAAAATACGCATCTGTTTATAAACCCGATGCCTTGGTTATGTTAATGAATAGCAATGACTGGGGCCCTCCGCATTGCCTTGGGCATCGGTTGCCCGGGGAATTTCGGTTCTACACTTTGGTTCTGGCCCAATTGCTGAAGGAATTGTTTTTCACGGCCATAGGCCAACCGGGGGACGATTGGACAAACTCCATAAACGCCCTGAACCGTATGAGCAAAGAGATCGATATCCCGGTATTCATCCTTCTTTATTATGAATTGCCGAGTGCAGTGATGAACGTTTTATTCGAGTGGGAGAAGAGCGCTAAAGACGTGGTAATCGTCGATTGCATAAAAGATCTTGAAAAACCAATCTTCCATTTGGAAAGGGGCGGTCATTTGAGCGCGGAAGGCCACCTGATGGTTTCTGACAGACTTTATCAGTCGATGATGAAAAGCGGCATATTCAATGGAGTTTCGCACATTGCCGAGTGAGATGCGCCGCGCCCTCTAAAACGATGCGTCAATCAGGCGCGTCGCGGGGAAGGAAATCGCTTTTGTTTTCTCCCAGGCGCTGACAGCCGCCCTTTCCATTCTTTGCAAATCCCGAAAAACTCAGCAACCGCAGCACCCGTCGTCGCTTTCATCAACACTTCTCACCCCCATCGGCTCAATATCATCATCAAGGTCATCCTCTTGGTTATTGTCGTGCCGAGGATCGCAATGGTCGGAGTCTTCACGGCAGGTTTCACTGGCCTCACAAGGGATTCCCAAATTAACGCATACACCAATTATCTCCTCGATGGATTCCTCGCAGGATTCCACGCCATTACAAAACTCGCCGTCGTCAGGGCAAGGATCAACTCCTGCCTGGCAGGCTGCGATTGCATCACAGGTTTCAAATCCGTTGCACCAAAATCCATCATCGCAGTTTTCGTCGTTAGCCGTGAACTGACAGTCGTTTATGGCGTCGCACGTATCATCGGTGCAGCCCACGCTGTCATCGCAGTGGTCGTCGTTGGGTGTGAACATGCAGTCGTTAAATGTGTCGCAGATATCGTCGGTGCAGTCCACGCTGTCATCGCAGTGGTCGTCGTTGGGCGTGTACTGACAGTCGTATAATGCGTCGCAGATATCGTCGGTGCAGTCCACGCTGTCATCGCAGTGGTCGTCGTTGGGCGTGTACTGACAGTCGTATAATACGTCGCAGATATCGTCGGTGCAGTTGACGCCGTCATTGCAGTTTCCGGCGCTGGGTGCGTGCTGGCAATCATTTATGGCGTCGCAGGTATC
>Ga0307990_1003929_pt1 | contig 11107 bp, 4 predicted proteins | sample EllFjometagen129_FD_203168 | JGI IMG/M metagenome (GOLD analysis project Ga0307990, IMG submission 203168) | Marine microbial communities from Ellis Fjord, Antarctic Ocean - #129 | ecosystem: Environmental > Aquatic > Marine > Unclassified | place: Southern Ocean | collected 2014-10-08
TGCCAGGCAGATAGATCACCGGTACGTCCTCTCCGCCTTGCGTCTCCAATTGGTATCTCAACCACACCGAAGGGCCTGTTGCTTTATCGGGTGCATACTCTCCGAGTGACCACAGAGCGGAATGGCTCGTTCGCAACAGCTCGATGCACTGTATCCATAGCCGTTCCTCGTCTGGCCATAAAATGACTCTTGGCGCTGCCAGTTCATGTTTGTTGTATGATGCCGCACCGCGTAAATATTTTAGAATGGATTCAAGTATTGTCATAATGTTAATTGCCTTTTTCGTAGGGATATGTGTTCAGTTGGTGAAGATGGAAAGTGTCTTCACCCAGTTTTTTGAGGCAAAGTTCGACAAGATGGTTGTGGTGGGTGAAGAGAAATATTTGTGTCCGCTGGGCCAGCGCCGCCAATTGCGGTAAAATCGCCGACGCGCGGTCATTATCGCAAGTGATCAACAAATCATCCAGTATGAGTGGCATAGGCTCATGCGACTCAAGATATCGATCAAGCGCAGCAATGCGAAGTGCCAGGTAGAGTTGATCCCGCGTACCATCACTCATTCCTGTAATCAAAACTGTAGTCTGGTCCGGGCGCAAACCCACCAGAATGGGAGTGTCGTCAGCATTGAACTCCGCGCCCAGCCCACAGAATGCGCCCCCTGTGATGCGTTGAAAGACCTCGCCCGATTTTTTCAGCAAAGGCCCTTGGTTTTCCTTCCGGAATCGCTCGATCTGAGTTTGCAGGAAATGTGCAGCCAACCTCAAACGCACAAAGCGCGAAGCGTCTTGCTTCATTCTCGCCGCCCAAGACTCGGCCTGCTGCCGATAGTTCGCTGCCGTATCGCTGGCAGCTTCAAGAGCCTGCTTTTGGCCATTGAAGTCATATAAAGTATCGCGCACCGTCTGGAGTGAAGTTTCCTTTTCCTGTTTCTGGTTCTGGAGCGTGACCCTCCTCTGGGGAAGTTCTTCGGTATCCTCCGCTCTAATTCGAGCGAGAAAGTCGTCTACCGATTGACCACGAGCCAGACCGCTCAGCGTGTCACTGAAGGTTGCAATTTTACTCTGTACTTCATCCCGGAACTCCAAATTCGCGAGCAATGGTTCCAGTGCTTCGACTGTTTCCAGCTTTGCCAAATGGACCAGCTCATCCAATGCCTGAACCGCCTGGCTATGGGATGTCTGACACTCCTCCAGAATATCCTTTGCTTCTTCGATTTGGCTGACAAATTGCTCATGTCGCGTTTGGTCGGCGCGGGTTTTGGCCAACCTCTTCCAGAGATCATTTTCCTGAGTTTCGGTGGTATCTCCTGAGGCGCCAAGGGTGATGGCTTTTTCGTTTACGGTTTGTTCATATTGACCCGCAGCATTCTTGGTTCTCTGCAAGGTGGTAGAGGCTTTCTTCCAGCTATCGAATTGTGCAAGAAGCTCTTTTCGTTCCTGCAAAAGCACCAGGCCAAACTTGGGTGAAATGCCTTTCGGCAGTCCAACCATTTGGGCTTGTTTCTCCCAATATTTCGTCGCAGCCTCGACATCAGTGGCTAAGGGTTCATTGTTCTGTTCAAAGGTTTCCAGTTGACTCTTCAGCGCTTGGCGCTGATTGACCAGCTCGATTCTTCTCCCGGATGTCTGTTCACCTTTCTGGACCCGCCTTTTGGCCTTTTCGAAAAGCAACGTAAACTCTTTTTCTACAGGCTCGGAGAGAACGGCAGCGAGCTGCATCGTTGCTTCTTGAACTTGTTTGCTTTTCTGTTGACAGGTCTCTTCGGCGGTCCTCAACAGACGAAGAATATCTTTGAACTCACTCCAGGCTTCACGCCAATCCTCCATTTCAGCGGGGGCGTTCGGTGAAATTCCAGATTGTAGCCACTCCGTCTCCCATGAGGTTTGGCATTCTTTCAACTTAGCCTGGAGTTCTAATATCTTCCCTTCCGCCAACTGACTCTGTTTTTCTGTTTGGGTTATTTGGAAGCACTTTTCCTCCGCCTGGGCTACGGCCTCAGCCTGTTCACGAAGTTGATCCGCAATGTCGTCTGCCTTAACAATCGTCTGCGGAAAGGCCTCCTCTAAAGGTGTGTCCGGCATGAGTTCTTCTTCGCTCCCGTGGCCTTTCCAATCCGCCAACACAAGGCTCCAACCATGATCTCGATTCTCCCTGGCATAATGCAGAGCTTGCTCGGATGGCAATTCTCCGCGGCGTTCAAGCCGACCTAGCTCGGCTTTAAGGGCGTCGATCTGCTTTGACCCTTCAAGGATTTTGGACTTCTCGGTTTTGATATCCCGATTTATCTCATCCATTTCTTCGCCAATGCGACGGATGAATGCTCTGGTAGGAACCGAAAGGCTTCCCGCCGCGTCCAGGTCGCTTGGTGCGCCCGTTAACTCACGATGGCGCTCCTTTGCTTCATCGGTAAGTCGCTTAACCTCAGATTCGCTCGCAGAAAGTGTGCGGTTGGCCTCGGTAGCTGCCGCCGCTACGGACAAGGTGTCTCGGAATTTGGTTAGGTCGGTCTCCGGCAGGGTCTGCAACTGTGTTTCCAGGGTACTGATCTGTGTCTTGAGATCGGCGGTCTTCTTAATATTTTCCTCGTGTTCCTTCCGGGCATTTTTAAGGCCCTCGGCGGTTTCCTCACAGGCGAGCCGATCGGCAGTGTTCAGCCGCAGTTTTTCGAGTTCCGGGATGCTTCCGGCGAGTCCCAGATTCTGCATGCCCGTCCGCAAGGTCGTTTCAAGTCCAGCCAATTCGGTTTCCAAATCGGTCATGTTTTTTTTGCGATCCCGATAAACGCCCATGTCCTGGTGCAACCGATCCAGCGTGTCAGCCTCAGCCAGCAAGGCGGGTGAGATCTGGCAAGCTGCCAAAAGTTCTTCAAGTTTGGTGATTTGAGTCGTTAGGCGTTCGACTTCCGCGTGCGCCTCGCCGGCGGCTTTCCGCGCGGTCCGAACACGCTCTACGAAGTCGCTGGAAACGTCCGGAAGCGTGGGAAGCATCTTCAGCTTCCGCATCTCCTCATTCAACCGCCCCACGGTGGGTAGCGCATCTTCACAACGGACAATCCATTCCAGTTCTTTTGTAAATGTCAAATTCTCCCCTTCCAACTGGATCTTTGCCTCCCCGGCATTCGCTAAAGCCTTTTCGATATTCTCCCAAGCCTCAGGGCTCACAACAGCTTCACGGCTTTTGCGCAGGAGGTCTTTGTATTCATTCACTGCCGGTCGAATCGATACATTGGCTGTTGCACGAACTTTAAAGAGCCTTTCTGATTCCTCGATCAACGCCGCGAGAACCAGTTGAATGGGGGTCCCTCCCATGCTGGCCGAGAACAGGGCATTGCCAATGTCCCCCTTTCCTTGGAGAAGCTGTTCTGCTCCTTCGCGGAGTTCCTTCGTACCCAGACCGAACATGGTGGAAAAGTATTCCTGATCAACACTGCCCAGAAATTGGATCAGAGTATTGTCCGGCAATTCATTGCCATTGGCGTCCAGCAAGGTGTTTTTGTTTCCCTTGCGGCGTTGAAAGGTAAGCCGTTCCCCCGCCCGATTGACGATCTCTCCCATTATTCGTAATTTCTTATAATCGTGAATGAAATTATCCGGCGATTGGCCGTGTATACCGAAGAGGAGATCGCGAAAAGCGCGAAGCAGAGAACTTTTTCCCGCTTCGTTGGGGCCATAGATGACATGGAGATCGCCGCCCTGAGCGGGAAACTTGAGATCCAGATCGGTAAAAGGTCCGAAGGCCGGAATGTGTATTCTATCAAACCTCATGACACCTGACCTCCTTTCGTTCCCATGGCATCCAAAATGATGGCACGCACATCCTCCATCGCCATCTCCCTCTGGTTTGCATCCCAGTCGGATTCAATGTCACTTCGGACTTCAGGCGGCAGAATATTGAGCATTTCCTTAATCTCATCAGGGAAATCCCCAGGCTCAATTCGGGCTGCTTCCAATGTTTCCAGAACGATTTTGGTAAGAACATCTCTTTTCGCAAGTTGTGTCAGATCATACACTGGCGATGTTAAAACCTTGATTCGTTCAATCCAGATGGTCTCCTCACCCTGATCTTGGGCACGGCCCAGCAATTCGGCGCGCCAGCGGTACGTTTCACGGTGAAGCGAGCCGTGCAGAGGTGTGGCTCCAGTGAAGACAATCCTGGCCGCGACCAATCGCCCCTCCGCTTCACGGACCGCGTCGGCCATCGCTTTGGTGACACGACTGAGAACCTCTGACTCTGCCGTAATCCCGGAGAGATCGATCTCAAGCAAATGCCACCGGATGACATCCAAGTCGCGCCACTCCGCATTCTCCACTATCAGGGAATCATTCACCGTCACTAACCGGCAACCGCGCGGACCTACCTCCCGGACATCTCGCCCCTGGCAGTTTCCTGCAAACACAATCCAGGGATCCCGGTTGATCACCTCGGGTTGGTGAATGTGACCGAGCGCCCAGTATCCATAACCTTTCTGAAGCAGATCCGTTTCCGAACACGGGGCGTAGGTGTCGTGACCGACACGGCCGTTCAGACTTGTATGAAGGAGCCCTATGTTGAACTTGTTCGGAACGGCATCAGGATAATCAACCGCCAGATTTTCTGGCACTGCCCGGTTCGGAAATCCTCGACCGTGAATCACTACGGGATGTCCAGCTACTTCAACAGACTCCGCTGTCCGGGTGGAAAATACATGCACATTCTCCGGCAGGCTCAGTCTCCTTGAAATTACCGAGGCGGCGTCATGGTTACCTGCAATCAGATAAACAGGAATGCCCCTGTCGCGCAATTGGACCATCTGCCCCCGGAAAAAGAGACCAGTGCTGTAATCCTTCCAATCTCCGTCATAGAGATCACCGGCAATTACCATAAAATCAATAGACTCATCAATTGCCAGTTGGATCAGGTTCTGGAACGCCCGGCGCGTTGCGCCACGAAGGACATCAACGGGCGCTCCTTCATGAGCATCAAGACCCTGGAGCGGGCTGTCAATGTGTGCATCGGCAGCGTGGATGAAACGTATCATGGCCGTTCTCCTCCGGCTGCTTTATGAATAAATTGAATGATGTATGTGATGCCATTCATAAGATTTTATCCTTCGGTGATCTCTCGACGTTTCGCTTCGAGGAAGCGTTCCAGATCCTCTTTCCTGGGCAGTTCAAACTGGTACTTGGAAATGAAGAGGCGGTTGTCCATGTTGGCGGTGGCGTATTCGACCAAGGCGTGATCTTTCTGCGTGCAAAGCAGGAGTCCCACGGGCGGATTGTCTCCATCAGTCATCATGTTTTTGCGGTACCAGGACACGTAGGTATTGAGTTGGCCGAGGTATTCGTGGGTGAACTTGTCCACTTTGAGCTCGATGAGAACATGGCATTTCAGTATACGATGGTAGAAAACCAGATCCACGAACCCCCTGGTCTTTCCGATGACTATGCTCTTCTGCCGGGCTTCGAGGCAAAAGCCGTGACCGAGTTCCATCAGGAATTCATGCAGGTTGTCTAAGAGAGCCTCTTCGAGGTTGGATTCGCTGACGGCCTCACTAGCTTTGAGTCCAAGAAATTCGAAGATATAGGGATCTCGGATGGCCAGTTTTGGCTCGATCTTTTCAGTGGCGGAGTGGACCATGTCGGCGAGTTTTTCTTTGTCCAGGGATAGGTCTGACCGCTCGTAATACAGAGTCGCAATTTGCCTTTTGAGTGCCCGCACGGACCAATTGCCGCGAATGCACTCGATCTCGTAGAAAGCGCGTTTGAGGGGGTCTTCAAGGGCAAGGAGTTCAACAAGGTGTGTGAAGGAAAGCCGTTGGATCAAAGTCCAGGAATCCACTCCAAATTCGGAAATCACCGATTTCCGAGTCTTAGGTTGTGCGACAGACAGTTCTAAAATCCCTGGCAGAATGGCGATGCCTGATTCGGAAATCACTGATTTCCGAATTGACGGATAGGCATCGTAAATTTGGCGGCATAACCCAAGGTAGCGTCCGGTATAGCATCGGTCCAAGCATTCTTGCAAAGTTTCCGAAAGCTTTTCAAGAAGGTGTATCCCGTATTGCGCCCGGTCGGCGCCATTCTGTTCGTAGTCTCGGATGTAGCTGCCAATGATCCAATTGCGAAGCGTAAGCGTAGTATTGACCGTACGGTTGACTGCAAAAGCGCATTCGTCATGCACCCGACGCACGGTATCCACCAAGGCAGTAAAGTCCAACACCGTTTTGCTTGGTTTGACAGAAGGTTTGCGGGGTTTGGCGCTCATGAGCTTGCCTCCTTTTTCCGGACCAGTGTCAGATGAACATTATTCCAGCGGTTGCCGACGAAGGCTTTTTCACCGATTGGATCGGTGCCGGGTTTTTCTTCGCACCAAAACCAGGGGTAGTCGGATTTAGAGCGGGTAGGTTCAGTGCCGCGGTCTTTGCCTTTGAGTTTTAGAGGAACCGTGCGAAAAAGACCGGACCCTCGTTTGCCAACGTCTCCTGCGAGGATAAAGGGGCGGATGTTTTGACGGATGCCGTCGTTGAGGTCTGGGTGCCAGCCCTGGGCCTGGTTTTGGACCGGCTTCCAGCGGACGAAGATGTCGAGCGGGGCCTCGCCTTCGAGGATAGCGGCGAGCTTGGTCTGTAGGACGCGGGCGGCGCCGAGGCGCTCGGCAGCGCCGGGTTTGTCGGCTTTAGCATCATCGGCCTGCTGTTGAATCCAGTTGCCCAGGTAGCTGTATGCCAGCTTTTGCAGAGCGGCGTGGTCGAGCTTGTGGTAGTTGACCAAAGCGTGGAACCCATCGGGACGTCCATCCCAAATGTGCCAGATAAAGGGGCGGTCGTGGAAGAGCTTGGCGTGTTGTTCAAAGAATTCGTCGCGTAGCCATTCTTCGAGGGTCTTGGATTTGCTGCCCTTGAGCCCTGCGGCGGCAATGAGAGCGCGTTCATCGAAGGTGCCGAGGGCAGCGGTGAGCAACTGGCGGAGGCGGGCAGCGGCAGGCTGCTCGCGGTTAAGTGGCGGAAGACAGGCGATGCCATCTTCGTCGGCGAAGGATTCCAAACCGTCGGGGCCGAGGGCGGGGCAATCGGGGAAGCTGCTGCCGGTCTGTCGCGGCCAGAGATAGCCGAGCAGACGGGCGACGGCGACGTGAAGTGGATGGATGGCTCCTTTGGGGTGTCCGTTGAAGAGCCACTGCGTCGGGTCATCGCTGTGCGGTTTGGGCAAACCGTTGGGGTATTTCTCTTCTGCTACCTTTTGCCAATGTCCGAGATCGAAAGGGACCTTTAAAACAGTCGCCGTTGTTACTGCTACTTTCTGGTCAATCTTGCGAACGGACTCTTGGAATGAAGTATCGAAACAGAAGGCCGCAACGGCAGGAATATACTCATTTTTCTTAGCGATAACAGGGATAATAGCGCTGTCATACAGTTGCCCAAGGAAAAAGCATACAGGTAAGGAACTCACCCCTCCTATACCAACTCCAAACGATCCTAAAGCTTCTAGCCCCTGGAGCCGAGCCATCATCGCGCCTTCTTTGTGCCAGTTTATTACGTCAGTGCAACCATCATAGTCATTTTTGCTTGCCGCCGAAGATTGCAGTAGGCGCCAAGGCTGTATGACTCTTGGTAACTCCCAAAAGCGAATGCAGTGTCTGTCATTGTCTCCAGTTTTAACCCCTTGATAACTATCAGCATATTTGAAAAGGTAGTCCTGAACATGCTGAGTATCTGATGTTATTCTTGTATCTGGATTCTTAAGTTGCTCTTCCTGCTTCACTTGGGTAATAGCTCCGCTAGCAAGGAAAATGGATTTCGCCACCAGGGTGGTCTTCCCAGAGGCATCGAGACCTGTAATGACCTGAGCCTTTGCCGGAGTACATTGACTGAGAGTTAAGAGAGCGACATTGACAACCTCTCCACCGATGGTCTCAAAGGCGTGAGGACCGAGACGGATGACTGTATCCCAGGTGACGTTGCTAATTAGGCTGCGACGAAGGTTTTTGTAACTCCCGAGGAAGAGCCAGTTCTGTGGCGTAACGAGCGCGGTGCTTCCGCCCTTCACACAAAAATCTAGGCATCGCTCAACGAAGGAGGTGGCGAGGTCAGCCTTTGCCTCGGGATGTACACGTTCGCAGTAATCCTTGAGTACGTCATCCTGCTTGCCGCGTCCGAGATAGGGTACGTTGGTGATGACGAGAGTGAATTGTCCCGCGAGCAGCTCGGCCGCTTTGGCAAGCCCCTGTGCGATGACGGCCAGTTCAACGGCGTCATTCTCGAATTTGGCTTTTTGATTTTCACTCTGCGCGAGCGCGACGGTTAGAAGCGGAGCCAGTTCATGGAAGTCTGCCTCTATGAGATCCCCGCCCTCGGTGCTAGGATTGATAAGGCTACCCAGCACAGGTGCATTCTTGAAAAGCTTATGCAGACGGGCCATGCCGCGCTGGAGGCGGTCGTTGTCTCCTGCCAGCGCCACCCACTCCGCCTCCGATGCACTGGGAGCAAGCCCCGTGCAAGCCAGGTTCAGGCTGGGTAATGCTTGATAGCCCACAAGTTTCCATGCAGTCAGTGCAACATTGAACGCTGCAATCTGGGTGCAGCGTTCATCAAGTTCCAATCCGTGAATGTTGTCCTTGAGCACCGCAACCACTGCGTCTTTAGAAGTGAGCTTTTCTTCTTCCATGCGCAGGCGAACAAGTATTGGCAATGCAAACACCAGGAAGTGACCGCTGCCCATGCTGGGATCAAGTAGATGAATCAGACTTGCAGATTTTGGCCAACCGTCGAAGGTTCCTGCAGCGGGAAGCCAGGTCTTTGCCGTCTCGTCCTGCACGAAGCGCAGGTAGGTCCACGAAATCGCGGGAATGTCGTCACGGGCGGTAAGTGCCGTTTGAGCTTTCGCTTCTTCTTCGGTGTCAGCCTTGATTGGTCCAAACTTGCCTGCCCACCATGCGCCAAGGGTGTTGTGAAGGAGAAACTCCACCATGTAATCCTCGGTGAATAGCTGTGTGACAGGAGCAAGTTCATCAGCACCGATCTTTTTGCCGGACTTGTTGACCTCGTCTTTGCGCTGGGCCTGCCAGAATTGGTAAGTCCAGCCGAGGGCGTCATCGGATCGGAATGTTTCCGGCGGAAGGGCCGCGAGCAGTTTACGCAGCGCCACCTGGTCGTTGAGCGCGATGGGGAGGTCGAGTACCGGGTCGTCGCGTCGAAAAACACCGGGAAGTGTGAGGCTGGCGAATCTGCAGGCGAGATCGAGTCCATCACGGGCGCCGAGTTCCGAAGCAAGTTCTTCGCAATCCTCCAATGTGACAGGAACAGAGCCGCTGGCCTCGTCGGTAATGAGGAGGTTGTTCTCCGTAAGGAAGCGGGTGAAGAGCAAACGATGCCAGTGTTCGTAGGCAGCCAGTTCAACGAGGTGGTGGATGTCCTGCATTCCCGTACGTTCTTCGCGCTGATCGCCAAGGGCACGGCTCCTAGCGCGAAGACGATTGCGGAGCAGGCGTTGCTCAAAGCTCATGTGGGTGCGGTAGTCCTTCTCGTGAACCGCCAGGTTTTCTAATGCAGCGCGACTGGCCGACTCAGCCAATACGTGGGCATCGGCAGTAGTCTTTTCGAGGAGTCTGCGATGTTCTTTAGAAAGAGATATTGCCATAGTGTGTTCAGTCCTTAGAGGATTACCGGGCCGTCTTTCAGGGCAGCCTCAATGGTAGTTTTGGATTTATTTAACCAGGCATCAAGCTCTGCCGGGTTATGAATGGTAGCAGCAGCAAGCGTAATGCGCCGGGCTTTGGGCTCTGCTTCGATGATGGCAGCGGCAAGGGCCTTGTCGAACTGGGCGGCTAAAGCATCGGTTTGCGACTGACAGTTGGCCAGGGAACAAGACTGGAGAGCCAAGAGGAGTTGTTCATCGAAATCTGTAGCGGGAGCGGTTCTTTGCACTGCACCGACACTGGTGAGTAGGGATTTGCGTTTCTCTTCCGGCAGTTTTTGCCAGTTCGCGTTGCTGCCAATTCGCGCCGTCTGAGTCACGAACATATCAGTATAGACCTTGTGTGCATCGGTGAGTCCAGTTCGTAGCGCGTTGGCAGCTGCTTTGAGAATGTGAGAGACCGGATCAGGATCATCAAGCAGGGAGCGATTAGCGCGCACGGCAGTAAGAGTAGCAGACCATTCGGCCTGATCAGCCAGACCAAGGGCTTGGGCGACAAGTTTTTCTGTCAGGACAAAGGCAGGCAGTCTTTTGGCAATCTCTTTACCGGTGGCTTGCCATGCTTTGATTTTCGTTAAGAGGGTATCCCGCTGATTGTACAGTTCCATGAGAAGATCATTGCCGGAGAAAGATTCAAGGGCGGTAATATCCGGAGCAGCGGGCGCCATGGGAGCAGGTACGTCCCCGCCTGCCTGCGCGGCAATCGCTTTGGCGTGATCAATAAAACGGAGTGCGTCACCCAACTCATTGCCAGGAGTAATCTTGGGAAGACCAGCTTCCTGGAAGAGCTTGCGGATGGCGAGTTTTTGGGGGGTAGTAAGAACGGGATACTCTGTGCGGAATGTTGCCTGACCGAGTTTTTTCTGGTCCACCTCGGCAAGAGTAAGAGGGCTTGTCTTAATACGGGCGTTGAGATGATTGCTTGCGAGCAGAGTGGTCAGGACACCGTCAATCGCGTCCTGGGGCCAGCCATAGGGCGAAGCGTTGAATTTTTTGCGAATCTCCAGGCCTGTCTTTCCAGACCCCATGAAGGCAATGATCGCTGCCGCCACCGGATGGGTCTGCGGGTCGCCCGCAAATCCAACCTGCGCCAGTGCATTGGGTGAACCATCCTTGGCTTTCTTAAGAACCTGGGGCCACTTCGCGGAGTCGCCATCGTGGAATTTCGGGTAGAGACGGTTGAGGACCTGTTTAGCGGAATCTTCGACGCCTTCCTTGAGTTCAATAAAGGATTGCTCCTGACCACCGGAAAGAAAGAGGCGTGCACTGCTAAGTAACTGGCTAATGTGCTCCTCAATGCGCAAACCTTCGGTGTTCTGTTTAGTAACCATGGCCTGACGGCATTCTTTGCCCTCCTGGGAAGTGGGATTGCCTTTGAAGTGCAGAGTTTCCTCAGCGGCCTGTGCGGAAGCGATAGCATTCTTGAGTTCGTCGGC
>Ga0307990_1003930_pt1 | contig 11106 bp, 8 predicted proteins | sample EllFjometagen129_FD_203168 | JGI IMG/M metagenome (GOLD analysis project Ga0307990, IMG submission 203168) | Marine microbial communities from Ellis Fjord, Antarctic Ocean - #129 | ecosystem: Environmental > Aquatic > Marine > Unclassified | place: Southern Ocean | collected 2014-10-08
TAATATCTATATGCCCTGTCAGGCTCTCTCTTTGTTTTCCTTCAATAAGTATTTGCACACCCTTAATCGGGGGAATTTCCGTTAATGAATTTACTATAGAATAAAGAGTCATCAATTCACTACTGCTTCCCCCGGAATGATTTTTAATAATATCCTCAGATAGGTCTACATAGGCAATATCATCCGCGATATAAACTTCATTAATTTTGGTCTGCTCGGGAATAGTGGGATAAAGATTTGTATTATTGGAACCTTTTATTAATTCATTCATCACTTGTCTGGCTAAATTTTCAGTTTTAGCAATTTTTCTTCTTTCCGCTACCAGGTACATTGCATCTATATCTGAAAAATAAAGGTTAAGCTCTACCATTTCCTCCTCTTCTATTATAATTGCCGGTTCCCTTTTCTCCTCTTGAGGTGGCTTTTCTTCGATAACAATTGGTTTCTTTATATATTTATTAAAAACGGGTAACACGATCCTGGTAAATAGAGCATAACTTAGTATAATAATCAAAACTATCAGCAACCAGGTAAAAAAAGATTTAAATTTACTTCTTTTTTTCCTGGATTTTATTATTTTTACCATAATATATTTTATCCTTCTTCAGGAGTATTTTTTATATAATATTTTAATCCATCAAATAATGCCTGGGCTGCTTTCAAATTAAAATCATTATTTTTCAGTAATTTTTCTTCCTGGGGATTAGAAATAAAGGCAACTTCCACGAGTATCGCAGCCATATTTGCACCTTTTAATACTACAAAGGGAGCTTGCTTGACTCCTCTGTTTTTTAATTTTAATGTCTCAACTAATTTTTTCTGAACAATTTCTGCCAAATCCAGACTATACTGAATATTAGCGCTTTCTTCCAAATCAGCAATAATTAAAGCTAAATCAGTATCTACTTCCGGGTGAGTTCTACTTGCCCTGTTTTCTCTATCTGCTACATCTCTGGCAGATGCACCGATATACTTAGAGCTTAAGACAAAGGTTTCGATTCCAGTCGCTGTTGGCCTGTTTCTAGTAGCAGAATTTGCATGTAAACTTATAAAAACAAAACCATTTTTCTGATTTGCAAAAATCGTTCTGTTTTCCAAAGATATAAATTTATTTTCATATCTGGTGAGAAAAGTAGGAATACCGGCACTTTTTAATAACTTTTCCAGATTAAGTGCAATTTTCAAAGTAACTTCGCTTTCCTTTAAACCACTTTGCCCAATAGCTCCCGGATCACTCCCTCCGTGTCCGGGATCAATAATAACTACTCTATTCCCTGGTTCTACCAAATCAACGGTAGTTTCTTTCACCGGTTTAACCGAAATTGTATCCTTAATTTTCTCTTTTTCGATTTCGGACTTGAATATATCAACTACAATTCTTTCAGGTCCGGAAAGCTTAAAAACATTATAATTACTTGCTTTAAAAAGTTCAAATACTACCCTTATAGTATCCTCATTGAATTTTGCTGTTCTAACTATTTTAACCGTATCATCATTAATATCTATCTTTTTAGATGAATCCTCTAATTTTAAAATAGATCCCATGATGTCTACATAAATTCTATCAGGGTTCGCTAATTTATTTGTGCTAAATTCTGTTTGTTCAGACATATCAATGACCACTCTGGTCTTTTCATCATGGGTGTAACTTCTGATTTTCAATAAAGAGGGTCTTATCGGATTAATGCTTAATATCTTACTCTTGCTATCCCAATCAACTTCTACCGATACTACGGTTTTTAGCACTTCCAGGGGAATCATGACCCGGCTTTCAATAATTTTAGCTGCGGTTTCCAAAGGGATTATTTTATCATCAAACTCTATGGAAGGATCATCAATAACCAACCGGGCAATATGGTCATCTATATTGATGGTTAATAATTTTAGGGCAGGGAACCAAGTAATTCTTCCACCTAACTCCTCTATGATATTTCTTACTGAGATAAAAATTCTATCATTTTCGATAAATGCCGGTACTGCTCCATCCAGAGGTTCTTGATTTACTAATATTTCTATTTCCGAAGTTTCTGCCAAACCATAATTTAAAGCAAAAAAAATAATAATGGTAAAGACTGCAAAAATTATAACAGATATTTTTTTCATCTAACTTATTTTATCCCCCTGAATTAAGTATTTATGAAATAGAACCTTTAAAATAGCGACCAGAGGAACAGCTATTAATACACCCAATATTCCTAATATTTGCCCACATACTAACATGGAAAAAATAACCGTTAAAGGATGCAATCCTAATTCTTTCCCTAAAATGGCCGGATTAAGATATATAGCTTCAACCTGATTGGCAAAAACAAATAGGATTAATATCGACAGCAAAATCCACCATGGTTGTCCTATAGCAAAAATCAATGCCAGAAATAAACCGACGATAGGACCTAAATAAGGAATAAAATTTAAAACACCACTAATAATACCGATAATTAGTGCAAATTTTAAATTTAATAAATATAATCCTAAACCAATTAAAATTCCTACAATGGTGCAGATAATTAGTCGACCACGGATAAATCCGCTTATTATATGGTCTATCTTTTCGAAAATTTCTTTAAATTCTTCTTTATTTTTTTTAGATACAAAACTATACAGATTTTCTTTAAATATCAGCATGTCTCTTAAGAGATAAAACAGGATTAACGGAATAATCACAATACCAAAAGTTATACTTGACACGGCTCCTGATAAATAAATGATAATGCTTTGAGAGAAACCAAGAATATTTTTTTGCATTTCAGAAAAATTTTCTTTAATCAAGATTTCCACATTCGCGGGATTTATAAAATTTGAAAGATGTGGTTTTAAAGATAATATTAAATTTTGATATTCTTCAAATAAATTAGGCACTTCATTGTATAAAACGGTTAATTGATTGATTAAACTAGGTATCAACACAAATGTTACTACAATCAATAAAGCGATAATTACAGAGAATATAACTAAAATAGCAAAGATTTTAGGAGCCTTTTTACTCAGCATAAATTCATATAATGGATCAAAAAAATACGCTAAAATAAAAGCAACGCTAAAATAAGTTATCAACCAGCTGAGCTTATGCAGCAAATAGAACAGAATAATCAAACTAATCGCTATATTAATAACAAAATTTAATCTTTTATCTTTTACAAATATCATAAATATTTTATCCTATATAAGTTTTTTCTTATCTATTTATAACAGATTAGGCCTGATTATTCAATATTTTCTCTTCTAGATTCAGATAATATACTTTAATTTTGAAATACCACTATTAATCGATTTTATTTATTTAAATTGGTTCGGTATACATAGTAATATCATATAATATTCTCTATTTAACTTTTATTTTCCTTCTTTTTCTTAAAAATAAGAAATCCGAAAAATATTTTTTCGGATTTCTTATTTAATTAATATTTGCAATATAGTTAGATTAAAACTTTTTAAAATTTTAATCAGTATGTTTTATTATTTTTCCTTATTTGCTTTAAGAATTTTCGCCCAGCTGTCCCTCAAAGATACTATCCGGTTAAATACCAGTTTATCGGTAGTTGAATCAACATCCAGGCTGAAATAACCTTTTCTCATAAATTGATATCTGTTTCCGGAAGTCGCTTTGGACAAAACAGGTTCTACCAGGCAATCTTTTAAGACTTCCAGTGATTTTGGATTTAGCCGTCTTATAAAGTCTTCACCTTCCTCCTGTGTTTCCGTTTCTTCATTTTGATCAAGTAAAAGATGTTCATATAAGCGGACTTCCGCACTCAGGGCATGAGCAGCCGATACCCAGTGCAAAGTGCCCTTTACCTTACGTTTAGCACCCGGTTTACCGCTTTTGCTTTCAGGATCATAGGTGCAATACACTTCTTTTACTTCCCCTGTCTTCTCATCTTTTAGAAATCCTTCACATTTAATAATATAGGCATTTTTCAATCTGACTTCCCGACCAGGTGTAAGGCGAAAATATTTTCTTGGCGGATTTTCACAAAAATCTTCCTTTTCGATATAAAGATTTTTAGAAAAAGGCATTTTATGTTTTCCGGCATTTGGATCTTCGGGATTATTTTCTGCATCCAGTTCTTCTATGATGTTTTCGGGGTAATTTTTTATCACTAATTTTAAAGGTCGTAGTACACCCATTACCCGGGGTGCCCGTATATTTAAATCTTCCCTGATACAATGTTCCAAAAAACGAACATCTACTATGCTATTACTCTTGGAAATACTTATTTGTTCGCAAAAACTCCGAATAGTTTCCGGAGTATAACCTCTGCGCCGTAAGCCTGACAGGGTGGGTACACGAGGATCGTCCCAACCGGAAATATATCCTTCTTCAACCAGTTTGCGAAGTTTACGCTTACTCATGATTGTATTAGTCAGGTTCAATCGAGCAAATTCAATCTGTTGAGGAGGTTCAGGTAGATTTAAAACATTCAAAACCCAATTATATAAAGGACGATGGTCTTCGAATTCAAGGGTGCAAACAGAATGTGTAATTTTTTCATAATAATCTTCAAGCGGGTGAGCATAATCATACATGGGATATATACACCACTTATTTCCGGTTCGATGATGTGTAGCTCTTAAAATACGATAAAGAACCGGATCCCGCATATTCAAATTAGGAGAAGTCATATCAATCTTAGCTCTTAATACCCGCAAACCATCAGGAAATTCACCGGCTCGCATACGTTTAAATAAATCCAGGTTTTCCTCTACAGATCGGTTACGATAGGGACTTTCTTTTCCTGGTTCCTTAAAACCTCCCCGATATTTTTTAGTTTCCTCAGGACTTAAATCGCATATATAGGCTTTGCCGGCTTTAATAATTTGAATTGCGTAGTCATACATTTTCTCAAAATAATCAGAAGCATAAAAAAGCCGGTCCTCCCAATCAAATCCCAACCATCGAACATCTCTAATGATTGACTCAATATATTCCGTGTCTTCCATACTGGGATTGGTATCATCGAAACGAAGATTGCATAATCCTCCATTATGAGCCGCTATACCAAAATTTAAACAAATGGATTTAGCGTGCCCGATATGCAAATATCCATTCGGTTCTGGTGGAAATCTTAGATGAATCCTGCCGTGGTATTTATCGTTTTTCTTATCTTTATCGATGATTTCTTGAATAAAGTTATCAGTTAAATTTGATTCTCTAGATTCCATAAACATACCCCCTGTTATCTTTAGTATTTTAATTTTTTAAAATATCAAATTATGTAAAAGAAAAACATTGATTATTTTTCTTTTTTTAAATCATCAACATTAAAGTGCGACTTAGAATCATTTGATATATAATTTAATATTTTATATATTACTACATTTGTCTTTAAAAATCCAATAATCTACTACTTAATTTGAAAAGTCAAGACCATTTTCGATTAGACTCGAATAAAGTCACTTTTAATAATAAAACCTACTCAATCCCTTAAAGAATAAGGCTTTCTCTCCTGTATCTAATATAAACCATTTTTAAGCGCCTATTTTAAAAAATATGAAGAATCACCTTGCCCTATTCAAATAAATGCCGCTACGGTAATATTTAGTTGAAGCCCTTATTTCACAAGGGTTTTAAAATGCTATAGATAGAGTTATTTAGTACTTTTTTGTTTTATTTTTCGTTATTTTAAAAGTAGTAGCAATATCCTATATGACAAAAAAACGCAGAAACCATTATGTTTAAAGCGTTTTAAAGCCTTACTATTTTTTCTTATATAATTTGATAATTATCGAATTCTATCTGCATTTATTTCTTTTGTTTTTGCTGCATTTTTTACAATGATAGAGAAGACGGATTCCCACGTGCGAGGGAATGACTAAAGGGAAAGTGTTTAAATATATTGTAGAAATACCTCTCTAAACACCTGTAAATAAAGGGTTTAAAGAGGTATTAAAAGATAAAAATACTATTTATATATGGTGGAGGCGAGTAGACGAGTTTCGCAACTTTTGTATGAGTGATGAAACTGAAAAAGTATATCATGGATTAGAAGAAGTAATTAATACTTGATATTATTATTTATTTTTAAACTCCTTCAAAAAATAAGAAAAAGTTACCGAATTATTGAGCTAATACATCTACCCCTATTTATTTTACTATATTAGGTTTATGATGAAATGATTTTCCCTTACATTTTGTGAACTTGTGAGGCCTTACCCCAATTCTTTTCTTATGCTTACTCCTTGATTCTTTCCAATATTGAAAATTTTAGTTCAGGTTTTACAACTTCCTTGGTCATATTGCCAGACCTGATCACTCATTTATTTTTAAAATAGGGACAGAGCCCATTTTTTGGGACCTGCCCCTATTTTCCATTTTATAAGGGCAATCTCAACTTCCTTGGCTGTTGGCATTTTTGTTACTGCTTCATTTACTGGTAGTACTTTTAGACCTTAATCCATACCCCACCGCTATAATTATAGGTTCCTGCTTGTTTTCCACCAGCATCGTATACTGTCTTGAATCCTTCGTTTGTCCCCATTGTATCTGGATCACCATCAATATTTACACCAGATCCGATGGTAACTGAGGCGAGTAGGTTGGATTTGAATGCACCACCACTAATACTCGTTACGCTGTCGGGTATGGTGACTGAGTCGAGTTGGTTGTCATAGAATGCACCTTCACTAATACTCGTCACGCTGTCGGGTATGGTGACTGAGGTGAGTAGGTTATAATTGAATGCAATATCACCAATACTCGTTACGCTGTCGGGTATGGTGACTGAAGCGAGTTGGTTGTCATAGAATGCACCAGCACCAATACTCGTTACGCTGTTGCCGATGGTGACTGAAGTGAGGTCGTTGTCATAGAATGCAGTATTACCAATACTCGTCACGCTGTCGGGGATGGTGACTGAGGTGAGTAGGTTGCCAGCGAATGCCTCAATATCAATACTCGTCACGCTGTTGCCGATGGTGACTGAAGTGAGTAGGTTGCCAGCGAATGCAATAATACCAATACTCATCACGCTGTCGGGGATGATTACGCTGGTAAGAGCCTTGTTTTTAAATGCCTCATAGCCGATATGCTCCACGGCAAATCCTCCGATCATGGAGGGGATGACCACATCTAATCCACCACAGGTTACATCATAATCAGTGATTGTATTTGTGGAGGAATCGAAAGTGAAACACACTTCCGGTGTTATTACGTTTATGGTAGGGATGATGGGGGTGACGCCATTACAACCAGATAAAAAAGCAAAGAGTAAGATAATGAGAAAAAACTTGAAATAGGGACTGTAATTCTTGCTTATTCCTTTCATCTGAATAGACCTCCTTTTCTTTCAGGATAGGAATTGTATTGAAGTAAGTCCATCACCTCCTTTATTCTATACTGTATTATCTGCAGGCAATAAAGAAAAAGCAGTGTTAGAAATTTTTTTTTATTATACAATTGCTGTGGTGAATTTACAATGTTTGATGACTTCTTGAGTAATAAAAATCAGGGATTTGCTTTTTTCATAATAGTGTTATAGCAATAAAAAGCTCTTCAGCAAAGGCCAAAGGGCTAGTTATCATCTGACTACCCTCATTCTAACCATATCTATAATATAGCATTATTTTAGAATAAAGTTAGTATTTGAAAGAAAATTAAATCCTAAGTATTTCTTTGTTAATATGGCAGATATACAAGAAAATGGTAGATTACAGTAGTAAAGGAGAGTATATTAGAGAAAAGTAGGTGATAAGCGAGATATTTCAGGAACCACGAAAAATATGCTTTAATTTAAGGGCATTTTAAGCACTTATTTTATGTCTTTTGGTATAAATCATCAAATAAAAAAAATAAAGCTCATATACGCCGTATTAGAGCTTCATGAAAAAAACGCTATAACCCTTATATATCAACGGTTTCATTGATATTTAGCAAAATCAACCCGTAGATCATTGATGGTTTTCTTGATTTCTTTGATTTCCACGGTAACAGACTGGGAGAATTCCTTTTGATTCTTGATGATTTCAATGATAAAAAACTCCAATTTCCATACCAGATAGACAGAAAGTACCAGGGAAAAGCCGTTATTTGCTATCAATTTCAGCATATATTCAATATCCAATTAATTTACTTCCTTTCCAAACCCTCTTTTCTCCAGGCCTAACATCTAAATGCAGGAAATTTTCCTTTTCATAAAATCCTATACCGGTAAAGCCGATTTCCTGGGCATACATAAGCAGATCATAAAGCAGATAGTTCTTTACGTGGATATCAACCACCATACCCTGAATATGGTAAAATACGGAAGCCCTACTATTATATGGAAAATTCTATCTCACATAAATAAAGCCCTTCAGTAAAATCGCTGAAAGGCTTTATTTATAAAGAAATGGTGGAGGCTGGGGAAAATCGAATAGAATTAAAAGAAGAAAAGGGACAGTAAAAGATAAGACGGGTCGGATAAATCCGACCCCTACATTTCAGAAATAGATAGCCAAGACGCGTGTCTTATGGTTTATGTGGATTTATCTACAAAAACTTCATCAAAAAATATATCCTTACTCAACATTTTTTGCCATTCTCTATGTCGTTTTACGCTTTCAATCCTTTTATTTTTTGGTATGGTTATAAATCTAATGGCTTCTACCGGTCCTAATTCTTTTATAAGCACCTGCATCGCTTTTTTAATTACCTTTTCTTCATCCATATATTTTATAGTTCTCATCTTAATCCCTCCTTCTCGCAAAAGATAACCGGATTGCCGCACCATATTTCTATTTTATAATTCAAACACTTTTTAATAAGCCGATCATCACAACTTATAAAAGGTGTCCCCGATTTTTCCGCAAAAGCAATATGTGCTGCATCAGCTACTCCAAAACCTATGCTAACTAATTCTTCTGCCCTTTCTCTTGTTTTAGAAATATTAACAGTAGTGTAAATACAAATTCAAAATACAAAGAAAAAATACAAGATCCTTATTATTTAATACATATATGCGGGTAATAATTGTTCTGGATTCCCATTTTCATGGGAATGACATAAGGAGAAGTCGGAAATCACACACCACGTGAAACACAGGCATCTCGCCTGTTTATTTTGAATTACAAACGATTACTTCTCTACCATTCTTCTCTAGTAATGCCTGCATGTTTTAATATTTTCGCCAACAAATTTGTACTTATACTATTTCTATGTAGGTTAGGAATAGTAAGCCTTAAATTATCCTTAATCATGTATAAATGTTTACCTCCACTATAAGATCCACTAAATCCAAGCTTTTTAAGCTTTTTGTAAGTTCATGACAAGATAATGATTTTAGTTTGGACATTACATCCTCACCATTTTAACATCTTCTACAATGATACCGTTAAGTTCCGGAATAGATAGTCCTTTCTTTATGCTAAGAATGAGCCAACCCTCTATCACCTCTTTAAGTTTTTCTCTACATTCTTCGAGCGTCTTGCTACTAGCCCATACACCTTTAAGTTCAGGAACTTCTCCATAATAAGGTTCTTCATCATCAATTATTTCATATTTTGCTTTTTTCAAAGCTTCCTCAATATATTCAGTTAACATAAATAATTCTCCTTGACTTATTAATTCCTATAGATAATTATATCTATCATTATGATTATTATCAAGTTATCTCTTTGGAATACAGGGGAACAAGTATAAGATAAAAAGAGGTTTTCGGTTTTCAGTTATCGGTTTTCAGTTGAGAAAAATGCAAAATGCGTGATAAGAAAAATAAAAAAGGATTAGCATATAGGAATAGGAAAAGGTGCAAGGTGCAAGGTGCAAGCTAAGAAAAATACAATACAAGCGTATAGTAATAGCGGATAGTTATAGTGCGGGCGGGAAATGCAAGATAAAAAGATGGTTTTCAGTTTTCAGTTATCGGTTTTCAGTTGAGAAAAATGCAAGACCAAGATACGAGATGAAAACAGTATCGAGTATCGGGTATATAGTATATAGTTAGGAAAAGAGAAGATACAAAATTAGCGAATAGTAATAGTGGATAGTTATAGGAAAGGGTACGAGGTGCAAGGTGCAAGTAAAGAAAAATACAATACAAGCGTATAGTAATAGCGGATAGTTATAGTGCAGGTAATAAGTGTAAGATAAAAGATGGTTTTCAGTTGAGAAAAATGCAAGATTATTCAATCTACCAGCCAGCCGGTCGGACGATCTGCCGGTCAAAGAAAATACTAAGAAAAAATACGAAATATAAGATGAGATTGCTTCGGTCGCTAAAGCTCCCTCGCAAAGACAGATAAAAAAGGAGGGTCGGATTAATCTGACTTCTTTAAGAAGAATCACTCAGTATCCAATAACCATTTCCATGCAGGTATATACTTTATTTTTTTATCTTTAATTAATTCTTCACCCTCTTCATTAGAAGTAATAATTAATAAATGGGTGCAATCCAATTCCTTACTGGCTCTTATCAAGGCTTTTGTTTCTCTTTCTTTGGTTTGGTAATCGGATAAATCAAAACAAGATTGAATTAAAGTAGTAATTTTTCTTCCTTTTTTAATTATAAAATCTACTTCCTCATTATTAGAGAGATAGTAAAAGATTTCTTCGTTTGGTTTTAAGCCTTTTCTTAAAAGAGAAAGAAAAATCAAGTTTTCTAATTTGCTGCCTTTATTTTCACCTACAATCCCTTCAATTAAACCATTATCGACTGAATATATTTTAGGAATGCTCTGTTCGATATTTTTTAAAGACCAGGAAAATCTTCTTAAAGGAAAGAAGATAAAAGCATCGTTAAAATATTCCAAATAATTATAGACACTATTTTTGCTTACTTTGATATTTAATGATTTAAGAAAATTGTAGAATTTGTGAACAGAAAAGGCTCTTCCTTTAATTAAATAGTTGAACATCAATCTAATTACTTTTAGGTTTCTTATCTTATGCCTCTCCATAAGATCCCGGAAGATGGTAACTTCTATAATTTCATTGATCAATCTTTTGCTTTCTTGGGGATAGAGGAGTACTTCCGGGTAACCTCCCCAGGAAAAATATTTCCAAAATGCATTCAATAAATTTGCTTTTTCTTCTGAAGATAAATACTTTTCGCGATTAATATTTTTTAGTCTTAAAAATTCTTCAAAGGAGAAAGGTAATATTAAATAATCTAAGGTTCTGCCCCGGAGAGA
>Ga0307990_1003931_pt1 | contig 11103 bp, 7 predicted proteins | sample EllFjometagen129_FD_203168 | JGI IMG/M metagenome (GOLD analysis project Ga0307990, IMG submission 203168) | Marine microbial communities from Ellis Fjord, Antarctic Ocean - #129 | ecosystem: Environmental > Aquatic > Marine > Unclassified | place: Southern Ocean | collected 2014-10-08
TTGATAGAACCTTGACTGTAACGATAAAACTTAATTTTATACCGTTGGATAGGCATCCTACGGCATTTATCTTTCTTGTGATAACGTCCAAAACCCTCTGCAATATTTGCGGAAATAGAATCAGCAGCTTCCACAAATTGCCTTCCAACATGCGTTTTAGCAAACCAATCCCATTTTACAACAATATCCCACACCCCGATACGCTCATTCTTCGCTACGGGGCAGGCATAATTGCTCAGATGAAAAGCAGTTTTGTAAGCAGATACATCATTTAGCTGTAAATATTTATTTTGCATAATTTTAACATTCTAAACCATCTAACAATAAAACTATAAAACCATTTAACCATTATATATCTGGAAACCATTCCATACAATTATATTCCGAAATTAATTTGTCAAGATACTAGTGATTATTTTACAGTTCTAAACATTTTGTGCCATCTCAATTTATCAGGAAACAATTTCTCTTTGTCTAATGACAGCCACACAAATAAAGCTTTTCCTACTATATGGTCTTCGGGGACAAATCCCCAGAAGCGTGAGTCGGCTGAATTATGACGATTATCTCCCATCATCCAGTAATAATTCATCTTAAAAGTATATTTATCAGCTTGTTTTCCATTTATATAAATTTTGCCTTGTTTAATTTCAAGGTCATTATTTTCATAAACATCAATAATTCTTTTATATAAAGATATATTTTTTATGCTTACAGGTATTGTAACACCTGCTTTAGGGATATAAACATGTCCGAAATTGTCTTCATTCCATTTAAAATTTGCAGAGTCGTAAGGGAATATCTGATTATAATAAAGTCCTTTAGGTTTAAGTTTCGATTTTACAAGTTTAACATTTTTAAATTTTCTTAACTTATCTGCTGTTTTTTTTGTTAATGAATAGATAAAATGTCCATATTCCATAGTAGGTCCGCCATCAGTAATATTTAATTTCTCAATAATTTTAGGATTTAAAGACATACCATTAGTTATAACATCATAATTGCATTGCATATTTTCAAAGTTGTGAGCAGGTTTACCATTGATATAGACCTGTCTGTCAATAATTTTTAAGGTATCGCCTGCAATTCCTATACATCGTTTGATATAGTTTTCTCTTTTATCAACAGGGCGGGCTACAATATTGCCAAAGTCACGTTTATCATTCCATACTATGTTTTTGCCAAGTTCTCTTATCAGAGCATAATAGCTTACATTTTGTTTTTTTAGGGCAACAGTATCACCGTCAGGATAATTAAAGACCACAACATCATTATTTTTAATTTTTTCAAATCCCCAAAAACGATAATATGGTAATTCTAACCATTCCAGATATGATTTTGTATATTTTGTAAGAGGTAATGTATGATGCACAAAAGGAAAAGCAATAGGAGTATTTGGAACTCTTGGTCCATAATTTATTTTACTTACAAACAAAAAATCGCCTACAAGCAAAGATTTTTCCATAGAAGAAGTAGGGATAGTATATGCTTCAATCATAAAAGTTCGTATTATACTGGCTGCTACAACAGCAAACAAGATAGCATCAATCCATTCTCTTGCAACTGTTTTTTTTATTTTAGGTATTTTATCAGGAGCTGTATATTTTTCTTTTTTGCTAAAAGCTAAATACGGAATGTATATAAAAGGGAATAAAGCGCCAAGAATCTCATCAAGGACTGTATTTTTTTTAAAACATTTTAATATCTCAACAGACATTAGCATTATCATAAAAACATTTATAAAAGGTATAGCAAGGAAGATAAACCACCGCATAGATTTCTTTATTATTTTTAACCATATATATAAATTATAAACTGGTATAAAAGCTTTCCATCCCTTTTCATTTGCCTTTTTAAATACGCCATAAAGTCCTACTATTATTAAAAGCATTGATACAACTACTGTTATTTTATAATGTCCCATTTTGTATAATATTTTATTATGTTATTTAACCTGAATAATCCGTGTTAAATATTTTTAAGTATTTTTTTTATTTCAAAATTTTCGGAAAAGTTAATCGTTTTATCACTCATTATTAACTGTAAAAAATATATAAATTTAATTTTATAACTTATATAATATATTATTATTGTATAGTTTTTAAATTTGTAAAATTATAAAATTTTTAATAATGACAAAAATAGGGCTATTATCAGATACGCATAATTATCTTCATAATAAAATATTTGAATATTTTAAAAATTGCGATGAAATATGGCATGCTGGCGATATAGGTAATATTGAACTTGCTGATAAGCTAAACAAATTTAAACCATTAAGAGCTGTTTATGGAAATATTGACGGTCAGGATGTAAGAGCAGTATATCACAAAGATTTACGTTTTATGTGCGAAAAAGTAGATGTATGGATTACACATATAGGTGGATATCCGGGAAGATATGCTCCAGAAGTTAGGAAAAAAATAAAATTAAATCCACCAAAACTTTTTATATCAGGACATTCACATATATTGAAAGTTATATATGATAAAAAACTAAATCTGCTTCATGTTAATCCTGGTGCTGCCGGTAAATATGGCATACACAAAGTAATAACTCTTGTCCGATTTACAATTGATATAAATAAAATAAAGGATTTTGAAATAATTGAGATAAAAAAATAGTGATGAATTATCAATTACGAATTACGAATTATCAATTACGAATTACGAATTACGAATTACGAATTATCAATTACGAATTACGAATTACGAATTACGAATTATCAATTACGAATTACGAATTATTAATTATTAATTATGAGGCACAAAGGCACTCTTTTAAAAATTATAAGTTATAAAATTCAAAATATTTAAAAAGAACTAAAATACCTCCGAATGAGTAGATAATAAAAAAAAAATCAATATCTTTTACTATCCTCTTTTATTTCGGTTTTGCTAAATAACCATGATTTCCCTTCCGCCTGCCGCGGATAGAGAGGAACTAGGGTAATGTCATTAAGTTAAGATTATAAATTTTTGATTAGAGCATATCAGATTAGCACCATACTTCAGTGTATAAAATAGCACGTTTGTTTTTGGAAGTCGGCTTAAAGCCGACTTTTATGACGCGATATTTATATTTAAACACCACAATAAATTGTGGTGCTAATCCGATGTTCAATATGTTACGGATTAACTAAATGATATTGTGGTTAGGTTTACCCTGTGTAATTGGCAAAGTTATTATTAAACAGTGGGTGAGTATAAAAAAGACAAGAATAAAGGTAGAAGTATTATTATCTTAATCTGTCAGCAGATTTGATTAGTTTTTCATCTTTACGGATAAACATATTGGCAAGAAATAAAAAGATAAGTGTTAATAAAGGCAAAAATACACCTATTTTATAAATAGAATCTACACATAATTTTTTTTCAATAATATCAGCATACCAAAAAATAACAGCAATAAGCAAAACATTAATTATTATGCCCAATCTGCAAAGTTTCATTTGTAAAGGTTGTTTTTTGTACAAAAATATTATAACAAAAGGCAATACAATCATTATAATTGTAAAAATAATAATAGGTATAGTATTAGGAAAATTTTGAGGTTGTCCGTTGATTTGTGATATTCCTGTAATGTTAAACTTACATAATAATATATCAGAAGAATAAAAAGCAACAGGTAAAAAGAATAAATATATTCCGGCAATAAATACGATAAATAAAAAAAGCGACTGGATTCTTTGTATCATAATTAATATAAATTCATGAATTAATTAAGCTGTTTTTTTGTAAAAAATCCCAAACAATTTATTTAACAGAATCTACAATAGCTTTAAAAGATTGTGGATTATTCATTGCAAGGTCTGCAAGTGTTTTACGATTTATGTTTATATTTTTTTTATGTATTTTATCCATAAATTCGGAATAAGACATTCCATATTGTCTTACTCCTGCATTAATACGTACTATCCAAAGTCGTCTAAATGTTCTTTTTTTATTTCTTCTGTCGCGATATGCATAACACAGACCTTTTTCATAAGCATTTTTTGCTACTGTCCATACATTTTTTCTTCTGCCAAACTGTCCTTTTGTTTGTTTAAAGATTTTTTTCTTTTTTTGGCGTGATGCCACTGAATTTGTTGCTCTTGGCATAATTTTATTTTTTTTGTTTTAGTATTTTTTTTTTTTAATTCTACCTAAGGCGAATTAAGAATTAATTTTTTATAAAATAAATTGTAATTAAAATTTATAATTTACCTGTGCCTGTCTCTGCTATACAAATATAAATAGTGTTTGTCCATAATGTCCGATTTCTTCGTTATGCTTGTCTTTCAAATCAGTCATTTACAAAAGCAAACTCCTGATTTTCAAAACTGCACAAGCCTCGAACTCGAATATTAAGATTTATATACAAAGCATTTTTTTTATATTTTTCTTGTCAGCTTTGTCAATTATTGTGCTATAACCAAGATTACGTTTTTGCTTTGTTGTCTTTTTTGTTAACATATGACTTTTATAAGCATGATGTCTTTTTATCTTACCAGTTCCTGTTAGAGTAAATCTTTTTTTAGCACTGGATTTAGTTTTCATTTTTGGCATTATTTCTAATTTTTAATAAGTTATTTATTTTTTTTTGGTAAAATTGTTATAATCATCCTTTTACCTTCTAATTTTGGTAATTGTTCAACTTTGCCATAATCTTCAAGTTTTTGTACAAATTTAAGCAAAATTATTTCACCTTTTTCTTTATAAATTATTGAACGACCTTTAAAAAATACATAAGCTTTAACTTTAAATCCTTTTTTTAAAAAATTTATGGCATGATTTAGTTTAAAGTTAAAATCATGTTCATCGGTATTTGGTCCAAATCTTAATTCTTTTACAACAATTTTTGAAGTTTTAGCTTTTATTAATTTTTGTTTCTTTTTTTGTTCATAAAGGAACTTTTTATAGTCAATTATTTTACATACAGGCGGATTTGCTTTTGGTGATATTTCAACAAGGTCAAGTCCCAAATCTTCTGCTAATTTCAGAGCTTCGTTTATTGAACATATCTTCGGTTCTACATTATCACCAACAACACGAACAACAGGAATATCTATTCCTTTGTTGATTCTGTATCTATCTTTTCTCATTCTGGGATTTCTTCTTCCCCTATAATTATATGAAATTGCTATGTTACGTTCCTCCTTATATTTTAGTTATTATTTTTAGTTCTATTTGTTATTTTAATCTGTTAAGCACCCGACTGACGAATAAAGATTATAATTATAATCCTATCGGTATAAATATGGGATTTGCAATTCGCTAAATTACATTTTTTAATTAAATTTGTGGTAAAACCTATTTATTATACGATTTTTCAATTTCTTTATTAAAAATTTCTACAAAATTTTTCACAGAAAAAACTCCTAAATCTCCTTTTCCTTGTCTTCTTACAGATACAGTATTTGCATTTTCTTCTTTTCCCCCTAATATAATCATATACGGAATCTTTTTCATCTCTGCATCACGGATTTTTCTTCCTGTTTTTTCGTTTCTGTTATCAATAATGGCGCGAATATCGTAATTATTTAGCAAACTCAAAACTTTTTTTGAATAATTATGATATTTTTCGCTTACTGGTAATATAATAACCTGGTCAGGTGTAAGCCATAGAGGAAATTTTCCTTCGGTATGTTCTATCAATACTGCTATAAACCTTTCCATAGAGCCAAAAGGAGCGCGGTGAATCATTACAGGACGATGCTTTTTGTTATCTTTACCTGTATATTCCAATTCAAAACGTTCCGGCAGATTATAATCAACCTGAATAGTTCCTAATTGCCACTTCCTCCCTATTGCATCTTTAACAATAAAGTCCAACTTAGGTCCGTAAAAAGCAGCTTCTCCATATTTAATATCAGCTTCAATTCCTTTCTCTTTTGTTGACTCTAATATTGCCTGTTCAGCTTTTTCCCAGTTTTCATCTGTTCCTATATACTTTTGTTTATTTTTAGGATCTCTTAATGAAATTTGTGTAATGAAGTCCTTAAAATCAAATATTTTAAAAATTTGAGATACAATATCAACAACATTTTTAAATTCATCTTTCAACTGGTCCGGAGTACAAAATATATGTGCATCGTCTTGTGTAAAACCTCTTACTCTTATAAGTCCATGCACTTCTCCGCTTTGCTCATATCTGTAAACAGTTCCAAATTCAGAATATCTGACAGGTAAATCTTTATAAGAATGTGGTTTGTTTTTATATATTTCGCAATGGTGAGGGCAGTTCATAGGTTTTAATAAAAATTCTTCGCCCTCAATAGGTGTTTTAATAGGTTGAAATGACTCTTTCCCGTATTTTTCATAATGTCCTGATGTCTTATATAACTCTATACCACCTATATGTGGAGTAATAACAGGCAAATATCCTGCTTGCTTTTGAATTTTTTTTAAAAAATTTTCAAGCCGTTCTCTAAGTTGTGCTCCTTTTGGCAACCACAAAGGTAATCCAATACCTACTTTTTTTGAAAAAGTAAACAGTTCCAATTCTTTTCCTATTTTGCGATGGTCCCGCTTTTTAGCTTGTTCAAGAAGTTCAAGATATTCTGTTAATTCTTTTTTCTTTGGAAATGTGATTCCATAAATACGTGTCAGCTGTTTGTTATGTTCATCTCCTCTCCAGTAAGCACCTGCAATACTTAAAAGTTTTACTGCTTTTATAAAACTTGTATCCGGTATATGTGGTCCTCTGCATAAATCAACAAAATTGCCTGACTGGTAAAAAGTTATTGTGCCGTCTTCCAAGTCGTTTATAAGTTCTGTTTTATATGGATTATTCTTTTTGCTAAAATATTCCAAAGCATCATGTTTTGAAATCTCTTTGCGTATAAATTTATTTTTTTGTTTAGACAACTCAAGCATTTTATCTTCAACTTTTTTAAGATCATTTTCAGATATAGTTTCATTGCCAAAGTCAACATCATAATAAAAACCATTTTCTATGTTTGGTCCTATAGCAAATTTAGCTTCAGGATAGAAAAACTTGATTGCTTCAGCCATAATATGAGCTGATGAATGCCACATTACTGACTTGCCTTGTTTATCATTCCAAGTAAGCAGTTTTAAAGAAGCATCATTATTTATTGAACGTTCTGTATCGTACAAATCATCATTTACACTGGCTGCTAATATATTTCTTGCTAATCCCAGACTAATACTTTGAGCTATCTCTAAAGGTGTTATGCCTTTATGATACTGCCTTACAGAATTATCAGGTAAAGTTATGTTTATCATTCTTAATTAATAGAGATTTTTAAATTATCTGCAAAAATAATTATTTTTTATAAAAAAATGTAAAAAGAATAAAAATGTTTGTTGTAAAAATAAAAATGAGAAGGAATAATTTTGTCTGTGTTTAATTATTTTTTTTAGTATGAATAATTATTTCGTGAGATAGCTTCGCTTCAGTCGGGCGACTGACCGAAAGTTCATAAATTTTCAGAAAATATATATCATTAGCCCCGCCTTTTAGAGGCTAGGATATTTAGTTAGTGTTTGTCCATAATGTCCGATTTCTTAGTTACGCTTGTCTTTCAAATCAGTCATTTACAAAAGTAAACTCCTGATTTTTAAGACTACGCGAGTAGGTACGCACGGCTGTGTGTCCCTACTTGAACATTTTGAACAAAACACTTACTTTATAGACAGACACTAGTTAAGCCGTAACATATTGAACATCAGACTAACACCACAATTTATTGTGGTGGATAAAAAACAGGCAACATAATCAGTATTAGTCCGCTTCAGCGGACTAATAATAATATTTTAAATTTATAAAAGAAGAATATAAAGAACTGAAGTTTCGGACTTGCTAAGTTGTTGTTAATCAACAAAAGAATATTAATAAAAAATAAAAAAAAGTAGCATATTTTACTTGTAATTTCTTAATTTTGAGGAAATTATAAAAGTATTAACCAAAACTATAAAATATGTTATAAAACGACAAGCCCTGAAAGGGCATAATCAAAATTGGAAAAAGTGAAATCTCATTCATCACAGGAAAAAGACCTTTCAGAAAGAATATTTAGAGTTCCTGAAGGAGTATAACATAGAGTATGATGAAAGATACTTATGGGATTGAGATTACACCCTTTCAGGGCTTAGCGTGGTATTGTATTTATATTCACAGGGCTACACCCTGCGTTGATATATAATGCCCTTTCAGGGCATAAAAACATTAATTGTTTATTAGAATAAAACAGCATAAATAACTATAAATGGTTATTGCTTTTATTGTATATTGATATTCAATACATTAGCCTTATAAAATTGTTCTAATTCAGTACGTTTTATGGTTTTAATAACCTGATTGACAGCAATGTACTAAGTCCGAAACTTAAATAAAGAATATGATATTTTTGATGATTAATATAAAAGCCCCGCTAAAGCGGGCTGACAGCATAGGGTTTTATTACATTATTCCACCATACTAAAGTATGGTGTTATTCTGATATGATCTTAATCAGAAACTTATATGCTTAACTAAATGACATTGCCTTTTAAGGCAATGACAATGACAATGATAATAAAATATAATTTAATTTAATTTAATTTATGAATTCAGTTACAAAAAACTTTCTACTATAAATATAGTTACAAAATATTTAATATTTTAAAAAAAAATTAAAATTTTCTTTTTATTAAAAATAATAATATTACTTTTGTAAATTAATTATAAATAAACTGATTATTAATATATAAAAATATTACATAGGTATGAAAAAATATTTGTTTTTTTTGTTTATAGCTTTCCTTTTTAGCATAAATGCAAATTCTCAGACCATTACTTTTCAAAGATCTTATGGTGTTAGCATGATGGATATGTTTTACAGTGTAAAAGAAACTTCTGATCATGGATATATTCTATCAGGAATGTCTATGAGCGATTTTTTTATAACTACTACTGGTTCTTTGGTTAAAACAGATTCAACAGGTCAGGTAATGTGGGCAAAAGTATTAGATGCCGTAACTATTGATTTATGGCCCTTTCCCGATGTTGATGAACCTTGCAGTTTTGTAATAACTGATGTCCAACAAATTCCCGGTGGATATATTCTTACGGGAGAAGTTAGTCCATTAATTGGTGTAGAAGTTACTTATAATGATTTGATTTTGATAAAAATTGATAATAGTGGTAACGTATTGTGGAGTAAAAGATTTGGAGGAAGTGATGCAGATTGTGGATATTCCGTTAAACAAACTAATGATGGCGGCTACATAGTAACCGGCTCTACTTATAGTTTTAGCGCCAAGGATTCAAGCAACATATTCCTGCTAAAAACAAATAGTTCCGGAACATTATTATGGGATAAAACTTTTGAAATTAGTACTGTTGACGATGATATGGGTACGTGTGTAGAGGAAGTTTCTGATGGATATGTTGTAGCAGGTTACACTCAACAGATAAACGGGACTGATACTCTCAGTGATATTTTTTTATTGAAAACAAATACTACCGGTACTTTGCAATGGATTAAAACTTATGGTCAGGATGATGATGGCGAAGCAGCTTATTGTATAAAAAAAGTATCTTCAGGCGACGACCTGCTTTTAACAGGATATACTACACAACCTGCAGGTTTTAGTAATACTTTAGTTATGAAAATCAACAGCTCTGATGGAAGTGTTATTTGGTCAAACAGTTGGTTTATGGGTTTGTTGAGTATAGGTGACGAAGGTCATAGTATTTTTGAAACAAGTGATGGAAATATTGGAATAGTTGGTTTCTCAGTAAATTTTATTGGAGGTTTTTTTAGTAACTTGATAAAATTAAACAGCACAGCAACTACAGAACTATTTTCTATGGGTTATAATAATGGTTTCTTTGGAATGCAAATGTTTAGCAGTGGCCAACAAACTATTGATGGTGGATATATTATTGGAAATATGGGACCTGGACTTGCAGCCTGGGATTATGGTCTGATTAAGACCGATGCTAATGGTACTAGCGGTTGCAATGAATCCATTACCACACAAACACAGGAAGCATGTTCATTCACCCCCTTAACACCTACCTATTCACCATTTACCGGCTCGCATGATGAAAGTTTTGACGCTCACATGAGCGATGTTATTCCGGTAGATAGTATTTTTTGCTGCTCACCTCATCCAGACATAATTATTACTACTGTTCCGGACCCTGCTACTATATGTGAAGGAGAGAGTATTACTTTAACTGCTGATGGAGGAGTAGATTATGAATGGAGCACAGGAGAAACAACCGCCTCAATAGTAGTAAGTCCTACAAATACAACAACTTATACTGTTACGGCAAATGCTGATATGTGCCCAGGAACAGAATCTATTGTAGTAACTGTTGTGCCTATACCAATAGTAGATGCAGGAAGTAATACTAGTATCTGTGAAAACACAAGTATTGACTTAACAGCAAATTGCAGTAACTGTTCCGGCTCGGAAACTTATGAGTGGGATACGGGAGAAACAACACAAGTAATAACAGTAAGTCCAATAGTTCAAACAACATATACAGTAACAATAACCAATCAGGGATGTTCAGATTCAGCTGATATTGTTGTATCAGTAATGCCTGCTCCAACACCAAGTATAACCGGAGATACATGTGCAAACCAAACAGGAGCTATATACTCAACAACAAATAATCCGGGAAATACTTATGACTGGTATATAGATACAATAGGAGGCACAGTAATAGCAGGTGGACAAGGAACTCCTAGTATAACAGTAGATTGGGGAAATGTAGGTGGAGGAGAAGTGATAGTAACTGAAATTGATATTAATAGTTGCATAGGAATAGATACTTTCTTTGCTTATGTAAATCCTGTTCCACTTATAATAGGTGATGATACTGTATGCTCAAATGAAACAGTTTCATACTCAACAACAAATAATTTTGGCAATAGTTATAACTGGATAATAACAGGCGGAATTGTTGCTTCAGGACAAGGCACTTCAGATATTACTATTACATGGGGAACAGATTCTACAGGAATAGTGAGGGTCTTTGAAACAACAGGTGGTGTTGGATGCACAGGAGTAGATAGCATTAGTGTATTTATAAAGCCCTCACCAACAGCAGATGCAGGTTCAGATATTACTATTTGTATAGATTCAAGTACAATACTAACAG
>Ga0307990_1003932_pt1 | contig 11102 bp, 6 predicted proteins | sample EllFjometagen129_FD_203168 | JGI IMG/M metagenome (GOLD analysis project Ga0307990, IMG submission 203168) | Marine microbial communities from Ellis Fjord, Antarctic Ocean - #129 | ecosystem: Environmental > Aquatic > Marine > Unclassified | place: Southern Ocean | collected 2014-10-08
GGTTGCGGGTGGTTTTACGTCGGTAGTTTGTATGCCTAATACCAAGCCTACAATTCAAAGTGAGACGGATGTTGAATATGTTCACCGCAAGGGCAGACAGGCGAGGAAAACTCATGTTTATGTTATGGGTGCTATTACCCGTGACAGGGCAGGTGTTGAGCTTGCGGAGATGGGTTTTATGTCAGAGGCAGGCGCGGTAGGTTTTACAGATGACGGTGACGGGGTGCAGGACCCATCGATAATGCTTCGGGCTTTGAAGTATGCTAAGATGTTTGATAAGGTTGTTTCTCAACACTGTCAGGATGACCATTATGTCGGCGGCGGGGTTATGAATGCCGGTTATAATTCTACGGTGCTTGGTTTGCCGGGGATTGATGGTTTAGCGGAAGAGGCAATGTTGTGGCGTGATATTCAGTTGGTTAAAAGAGCGGGTGTTCGTTATCATGCTCAGCATTTATCGACAGCGGCGTCGATTGAGATTATGAGGGCAGCGAAGAAAGAATCTTTGCCTGTAAGTTGCGAAGTTACTCCTCACCATCTTTTGCTGACTGAACAGTGTTGTGTTGATTATGACACTAACTATAAGGTGAATCCGCCTTTGCGGAGTGTTGAAGATATTGAGGCTTTGAAGCAGGCGATCGCTGATGGTGTTGTTGATGTGTTGGCAACGGATCATGCTCCTCATTTGCAGAGTGAGAAAGAGTTGGAATTTTTAGCGGCACCTTTCGGGATCGCAAGTCTCGAATGTGCGTTGAGCCTTTATATTAAAGCACTTATTGAGCCTGGGATCGTGGGCTGGAGTGAGTTGATACGGATGATGAGCAGTAATCCGGGGAGGATCATCGGGGTTGATAAAGGGACACTCAGCAAGTCTAAGCAGGGTGATGTCACTATCATTGACCCTGATTTTGAATATGTTATAGATGTGAATAAGTTCCGCTCCAAAAGTCGAAACTGTCCTTATCATGGCTGGGCTGTTAAGGGCAAAGTTGAGAAAACGATAGTCGGCGGTGAGATCAGGTATTCGGCGGATCATACCCTTTAGGGTAATAAATATTCGCGAATAAATCCATAACTTGTTATTTTTGAGTTATTTACCCGCGGATAAACAGAAAAATTCAACTGGGATTAGTACAGTATGCCGATAATTGTAGACGGTTATAATTTGTTGTGGGCTGTTCAAAAACTTCAGAACGATTCATCGATCAGCGATGTAGGTCTTTGCAAAATCCTTGGTGAATATTTCAGACTTATAGGTGACAAGGGTGAAATGATATTTGATGGGACAGGTCCGCCTGATAAGAGTTGTTTTCAAAATACCAGTAATATGGAGATTTTCTTTGTTGGTGTCAGAACTGATGCTGATACTGTGATCGAAGATAAAATATCAGTGAACAGTGCGCCGAAGAGGCTTACGGTGGTGAGTAGTGATAACAGACTTATTATGGCGGCGCGAAAAAGGAAGGCTGTTGCGGTTAAGTCTGAATTGTTCTGGAGCCAGGTAATAAAGCAATTGAGCAGAAAAAGAGGTATCCAGGAGCCTTCAGCTAAGCGAGGTGGTTTGAGTGAAACCGAAACGGATAGATGGCTTAATGAGTTTGGCTTTTAGATGCATTTATGAATTTGTGCGGGAAAAATTGGATGTTCAGATTTGTTTTTTCTGGAGATTTTGTGGGAAACTATAATAGTACAATCAGGTTTCTTTCTTATTTTAATATGAGAAGAGCTTTTTTGCTGTTCTTTTGTTTTGTTCTTTTGCCTCGGTGTTTTTCAGCGGAAATGAGCCGAGACCCGGGTTGTAAAGTGTTGGTTCTGAATTCATATCACAGGGGGTATTACTGGTCTGATAGTATTCTTGAGTCGATAGAAGCTGAGTTTGGAAAATCCGGTAGTGATGCGGTTCTTGTGGTTGAATATATGGATATGAAGTACAATGATGTGGAGGATGTCTATCCCATTTTGTATGAGCTTTACAAGTTGAAATTTGCTGATGTTAAATTCGAAGCAATCATTTCATGTGACAATTATGCTTTAGAGTTTCTTTTGCAGTATCGTGACAAGTTGTTTAAAGATGTTCCTATAGTATTTTGCGGCGTCAATGCTTTTAAAGAGTCGATGACAGCGGGTCAAAAGCAGATCACTGGTATAACCGAGGATCTCGATATTTACCGGAATTTTGATATGATTATTAGTCTTTATCCTGATGTTAAAGATATTGTGGTGATATGCGAAAACACGAATCCAATAGCTTATAGTGAAATTGTTTCGGCATTTCCCAAGTATCAGGATAAGTTGCATTTTACGGTTATCAAAGATGTAACGTTTGAAGAGTTGGTCAGGTCGTTACGGAGAATTGGCGATGATTCGGTTATATTTTTTGTAGGATTTTCAACAGATGTTACTGGCAATTATATACCGTTGGAGAAAAGTTACAGGATAATAGTGGATAATACTGAACGGCCCGTATTTTGTTTGTGGCGGTCCATAATCAGTTACGGTTTTCTTGGGGGGGTTGTTTGCGATTCGAGGCTTCAAGGTGAGATTGCGGCAAAGAGGGCGATCGAGATATTGTCAGGTAAGTCGCCGGATGATATGGCAATAATCAAAGAAGGATTTAATCAGCCTATGTTTGACTATAATGTTGTCAAACGCTTTAAAATACCATTTTCGAAATTGCCGACAGGTAGTATTTTGCTGAATGAGCCTGAGTCGTTTTATTATCGTTATAAGCCTTATATATGGCTGGTATCTATAGCTTTTATTATTTTATCTATTTCAACTTCTTTGCTCTTGATCAATGTTTTGAGACGTGTTTCGGCGGAAAAGGCATTGCGTGAAAGTCAGCGTTGTTTGCGAGCGATTATTGACAGTTCGGGTGACATGGCCTGGCTTAAGGATGAACAGGGGAGATTTATCGCGGTTAATGAGACATACGCTTATCTTTGCGGGCTTGATGTGGACGAAATTGTCGGCAAGAGGGATGAGGATTTATGGCCTAAGGGGATGGCAGAGAACTTTGTCGCCGATGACAAGAAGGTGATGGAGACCGGGGAGCGTTTGAGAGTTGAGGAGCTTATAGAGCTTAAGGATGGCAGGCGATTATGGCTTGAGAGTATTAAGAATCCGATCTTTGACGATAAGGGCAATTCTATAGGGACAAGCGGTATAAGTCGAGATATGACCGCTCATAAAAAAGCGGAGCAGGCTCTTGCGGCAGAGCGAAATCTTTTAAGAATCCTGATAGATAATCTTCCTAATTATATATATACCAAGGACAAACAGAGCAGATTTACATCATGTAATGCGGCTAACATTGCTACAATGGGTGCCGAATCCGAGGATGAAATCATAGGTAAAACTGATTTTGATTTTTTTTCTCAGGAACGGGCCCAAAAGTGGTTTTCAGAAGAGCAGGAAATTATGAAAACGGGTAAGGCTTTAATAGGAAGGCAATCGCAGTCAGAGTATAAGGGGGTAACTGTATGGGCATCGACTACAAAAGTTGCTTTGAAAGATGATAATGGTAACATTACAGGGCTTGTAGGTATTAATACGGAGATTACCCGTTTAAAAAATATTGAACAGGACTTGCAGAGGGCGCGTGAGGAGCTTGAAAGGCGTGTTTTGGAGAGAACATCTCAGCTCGCGGAGGCAAATGAAAGCCTGCTTAGTGAGATTGAAATTCGTAAGAAGGCGGAAGAAATGCTTTTGTCTTCCCAATCGCAGTTGAGGTCTCTTGCTTGTGAGTTGTCTCTTGCTGAAGAGCGTTTGCGTCGTAAGATCGCAACTGATGTTCATGATAATATCGGGCAGAATCTTGCGATCTCGAAAATCAAGCTTGAAGCATTGCGTAAAAATATTGGCAGTGGTGATTTTTCAGACAATATAAGAGAAATACTTGAGTTGATTACTCAGACGATCTCGGTGACGAGGTCATTGACATTTGAGATAAGCCCTCCTGTTTTGTATGAGTTGGGTTTTGAATCTGCGATGGAATGGCTGGTGCGTAATGTTCGCAAGATGCATGGTTTTGATGCGGAATTTGAAAGTGACGGTCAGGATAAGCCTATGGATAATAATATTCGGGTATTGCTATTCCAGGCAGTGCGGGAATTACTGGTGAATATTGCAAAGCATGCGCAGGCTTCGATGGTGACAGTGATATCTGAAAGAGAAGATAATCAAATAAGGGTAAGGGTTATTGATGACGGTGTTGGTTTTGATGTTGAGCAGGTACGCGGTAAAGCTGAAAACTCTACAGGATTCGGATTGTTCAGTATACGTGAAAGGCTTGGTTTGGTTGGTGGTTCTGTTGAAATAGATTCTAAGCTGGGTGTTGGAACTAAGGTGATTTTGAAGGCGCCGCTTATTGAAGACGGCAGTTAATTATTTGGAGATAAAATGAGTATCCGGATTTTATTGGCAGATGATCATAAGATAACCAGAGAAGGTCTTCGTTCTTTGATCAGTAAGCAATCAGATATGGAAGTTGTGGCGGAGGCGGAAAACGGCAGGGATGCTGTTGGCTTAGCAAAAGAGTTAAGGCCTGATGTTATTATTATGGATGTGAGTATGCCTGATCTTAATGGTATTGAAGCTACGAAGCAGATACTTTCGGAATCCGAGAATGTCAAGGTTGTGGCTTTGTCTATGCATTCGGATAATCTTTTTGTTTCGGAGATGCTCAAAAGCGGAGCGAGCGGGTATATGTTAAAGGATTGTGCGTTTGAGGAACTCGACAGGGCGATCAGAGAGGTTGTTCGTGGGAATACTTATTTGAGTCCGATGATATCGGGGGTTGTTGTTGAGGATTATCTGCGTAAGTTAAACAAATCGGATTCAGGTGAATCAAGTATACTTAGTAATCGTGAAAGGGAGGTGCTTCAGCTTTTGGCAGAGGGTCAATCTACCAAGCAGATAGGTTTGAAGTTGTTTATTAGTGCAAAGACAGTTGAAACACACAGGCGTCAGATAATGAATAAGCTTGATATGTATACAGTTGCGGAATTGACGAAATATGCGATACGAAAAGGGCTGACTTCGTTGGATATTTAGACGTTTGTTTTTGAGGTTAGTTTTTATAGAGCTAATTTTTTATGCTTAAACGGTCGTTTCTTTGATGGATGTGGCTGATAGTTCTTTCTGGTTTGATTTTTCTAAAAATAATCAGAACAATTTTTCATCATTAGCTTATTAAATTCAGTGGATGATTTTATCGAGACTTTTAATATAGGAGATGCAGTATGGCAATAGAGAATTTGCGATTATCAAAGGTTTCATCTGGTTTTATAATTCTTGTTTTGCTTGGTTGTTTGAGCAATGTATTTGCAAGCAGTGACATCTGGAAGACTATCGTAGTTTCGCGGCAAAGTCAGGCAGAGGTGCTTGCTACGCGGGATTTGCAGAGGTATATCGGGCAGGTGACTGGGGTTGTGCCGAGGGTTATTGAGGCTGATGTCTGGAGGAATAGTCCTGTTGATGCGATATTGCTGGGTAGGGCTTTGGATCTGGATAAAGATTTTGATTTGGGGGAAGAAGGTTATTTTCTTGGTGACCAGAAGAAAAATTCAGTTGATATTATCGCAGCGGCAGGTGCTGCCGCGAGGGGAAATGTGAATGCTATTTATGGTTTGCTTAGGGAGGTTGGATTTGGTTTTTATCTTGGCGGTGAATCGCTGCCGGCGTCGTTGCCTGATAAGTTAGGTTCTGCTTCTATTCTTCGCAAGCCTATTTTTAAGATCAGGGGATCGTTGCCTTGGTATAATTTTTTCAATAGTCCGACGGCATGGGATGCTGTTGACCACAGAACTTTTGTAGATCAGCTGATCCGCTGCGGCGCTAATGCGGTGACATTTCACAGTTATAATTGTGAGCCTTTTACAGCTTACGAGGAAGACGGTAAAATGAGGTATGGTAATCGTATCCGCAGCAGTAAAAATGAGGATCGCTGGGGCGTTAACAAGGTGGCTGTTAGTGAATTTGGTTTTGGTACGGATAAACTTTTTGCTGGCGATGGTTTTGGTGCGATCAGTTCTTTGCTGGATATTGATGATGATGCAGCGATCAAGCTTGAGCAGAACATATTGCGTGATGCGATCGACTATGCTGCTAAGCGCGGGCTTTATACATCTTTGGGATTTGAGATATATGGCGACCCGACGGATCCGAATGTTCGGGATGAGTTTTTAAAACGTTTTAATTATGTTGTCGATAAGTATCCGAGTCTGGATTATATTTCATTGTGGCAGCGGGAAGGCCATGGAACGATGGGGTTTCCTAATACGTGGGCGCATATTAAGGATGATAGCTTTTTGAAGACTTATGCTATTTCCAGAAGGGATGTTTTTAAAAGAGCGGTTGAGGAAGCTAAGGGACATAAGGCAATGTTCCTTGATAATAAAGTTGGTAAGTTTGCCAGGGCGACTGAAGGCGCGAGGCTTGAGCAGTTTGGTATGCTGGCTTGTAATCAGCTTTTGAAACGGGTTGATGGGCCCGGTTTGATGATGGCAGGCTGGGGCGGTGACGGACATTTGATGATGGGTGCGTATTATCCGGGGTTGGATAAACTGCTGCCTAAGGATGTTGTGTTTTCTGCGTTGACTTATGAGAAGTCTTATGATGAATTGGCTGATGACAGGCACAGATGGCCTGTACCGTGGCTTGAGTGTGATGGGGATCAATGGCATCCACAGCCTGTGACAAATTGGCTGCAGTCGACGATGAGGGATATTAAAAAAGGCGGTAGTGACGGTTATTTGACTATTCATTGGCGAACGAGGGAAGTGGAGGAAAGTTTTTCAGCTTTGGTTGAGCAGGCGTGGAGGCCTGAGCTTAGCTATGAACAGTTTTATGATGAGCTGGCGGAGAAATATTATGGCAAGGCGATATCGAAAGAAATGGCGGTGCTTCATCGTGAGATGGATGTGATGGGGTATCGAATGATAGGAGGCAGGGGACAAAATGAGTGTGCGGTGTTTACATGGGGCCCTGCGATTGCTGAAAAGGTGGATAAGGTTAAAGGTTTTAGAAGCAGGGCTGCTGCGTTGATGGACAAGGCTGGGGCTGGCAGGGAAAGACTGCAATGGCTTATTAATCGGCTTGACTGGATATTGAGTTATTACCAGGCTGAGTTGACGGCTGTCGATGCGGAGAAGCTTTTGGTTGAGACTGGTAAGAGTGAAGATAATGCTAAGAAAAAGGAGCTCGCGGGTAAAGCTAAAAAGCTGCTTGAAAATTCTACGCTTGCAAAGGCGATGAGAGCTTATGCCAAGAGAGTTTCGACTCGTGGTGAATATGGTGTTTTGGCGACGATTAATACTAAGGCGTATTATGACTGGCGGAAGATGTATCGGCAGGCATTAAATATTCTGGGGATCGATGAGCAGGATGTGCCTGCGGAGAAATGGGATGTTGAGGCAGATGTTATTTTGCCGAGGTTTATCGGGTCGGTTACAGAGGGTAGTGACATTGAGCTTCGGCCTATAGTTTTTGGTGGCGGTGATACGTGGATGCACTATCGGGCGGTTGGTGAGAAAAAATGGCAAAGCGTAAAGCTTGCGGATGTTCAGGGATGGGTGAAGAAGGCTGTTGTGCCCGCAGATAAAGTAAAAGGTGCGGGGATTGAATTCGGTTTTTCGTTCAGCAGTGACAACGGCGATAAGATGGCTTATGGGCCTGTTTGTGTTACTGTGATGCCGAAGGTTGAGGTGAATACAAGGCCGGATTGTTCTGTCAGCTTTGGTTTACAGCGACAGAAGATTGATTTGCATGTTAAAAAAGGCCAGGCGGTGCCGATAGAATTGGGCTGGGCAGATGTTAAAGGCGCAGATTATTACAGGGTTTATCGCAACGGGGAAATGATAGTTGAAACGGCGGTTAATTATTGTCCGGATATTCCGAAGGATTTGAAATTGACGTATTATGTTCAGGCTGTTAGCGATGGTAAGGTTATTGGTGAATCTGAAAGGAAAGATTTTAAAATCCAGGAGCGGGACATCAAAGATGAGGTTGCGTTTGAGCTTTGTCCTAATAGTGAGGGGGTTTTGATTGTATGGGACAAAACTGACAGCTTTGATATCCGGTCTTATAGGATTTATAAGACAGGCAGTGATTCGAAACGTGAATTAATCGCAGCTGTCAATGCGGATAAGCAGAAGGGGCATTTGTTTTTTGATAAGCCAGGGGTGGGGAGCTGGAAATATGAGGTTGTCGGTGTTAATGCTTTTAGCAATGACGGGCCTGCTATGCAGAGGTCTGTTAAGTTTCCTGTCGCAGCGAAAGATATTCCCATTGTTGAATTATCTTTGACTGATAAGCCTGCCGGGGCAAAGGTTGTTGGTGCGGTGGAATTTGGTGATGATGGTGCCAATGTCAGCGGCGGTTATGTCGAAGTTAGCAGTGATAAAGATTTGTCACTTGGTCGGTGTAAGACTATAAGTTTTGAGTTTAAGGCTTACAGCTTAGAAAAGATGCCGGTGATTCTTTGTAACGGGAGGTGGCGAAGTGACGGGTGGTTTTTTCAGATACTTAATAATGTTTTATGGTTTAAAGCCCCTGTTGATGATATTGGAATCAGCGGTATCCAGGCGGGCAAGTGGTATTCGGTTAAGATGGTTTTTGATGGTTTGAATGTTAGTCTTCGTGTTAATGACAAATGGACAGGGCCAGTGAAGCTTAGCCCGGTTAATTCAGACAGAAAACTTATCATCGGTCAATATGATGATAAGGCTGATATGTTTGATTTTAAAGGATGTGTTCGGAATATTAAGATTTATGACGATGCGTTGATGGAAGATGTTGGGGCTGAGGAATCTGATAATCCTCTGGTTGAGGTGCCGGTTACTACGCATTGATGTTTGTTTGCTGGATGGTCAATAAAACAATAAGGTTTTAAAAATGTCATACGAAATAGAAGGGAATGATATTAGATGACCCAAAACACGAAGAAACAGAAAGAACTTATAGATATATTTCTTGCTGATAATCCTGAATTGGAAGAGTTGATCGACCAGCTTGCAACGTTCAATGTTTTTCGTGCATTAAAAATAGAAAACACTGAAATTAGACATAGTAACGTTTTGGGTTGGCTTCTTGACCCTTCAGAGTCTCATGGACTTGGTGACATTATTCTCAGGCGTGTTCTTTCAAATGCATTACTTTTGAGTGACAAAACAATCGATCATATTTCCCCAGCCCAAGTTGAACTCATGGATTTCTATGATGTGGAAGTGCTGAGAGAATGGAAAAATATTGATCTTCTGGTTGTCGACAGGATTAACAAGATTGTAATACTTATTGAGAATAAAATACATAGCGGTGAATCAGAAGGCCAATTGCTAAAGTATATAAAAACGGTGAATGAAGAATTTGCTTCCTATTCGATTGTGCCAATATTCCTGACTCTTACGGGCTATGAAAGCAACGACAATGAAGCTGAAGATTATATTGCCTATAGTTATGTCCAATTACTTTCTGTTTTAGAAAAGATATTTAATCAAAGGCAATCTCAACTGGCTGAGCCTGTAGCGGTATTTATCAAACACTATATGGAAACATTAAGGAGATTAACAATGCAGGACGATAGCATGGTCGAACTTTGTAAAACTATCTACAGGAAACATAGAGAAGCTATAGATACTATTGTTAAATATGGTATGAAGGGTGCAGGTCAACAGGCGGTAGAGGATGTATTATCAAAGGACGGGGACTATGAAATCCTGTATTCAAATCCAACACGTGTGTGGTTTCTTCCCAGAACATGGGCAAATTTAATACCAGAAAATGGAATAGCATTGAAACATTTAGAAAGGCTTGTAAGCATTGCAATTAGGATAAAATTCGATACGAATAAAAATAAGATTTCCGGTCATTTTGAGTTGTCTAAAATGGATGATGCTGAACTAAGACTTAAATGTGCTGAAAAATTAAGAGAAGCAGGTTTTTCTTTGACCAAAAAAGCTTTTGATCTGGATGCTTCATATAGCCGTTTCTGGAGTAAATCTCATAAAGTAACAGATATGACAGATTATGAAGAAGTTCAAACTATTATCGAAAAACTCCTGACCAAAGCTAAAATAGAATTTCCCAAAGCTGAAAAAGTTTTTCAAACTGTTTTTAAGTAATGAGCAGTCAAGTATTACCATAGGCATTGATGAAAGGAAAAATATGTCAAATTTAGATGAACTTGCCGAGCGTTATTTAGTTTATGAAAAGTCTGATTCCTGTGATTTTCAGAGGAAGGCTCGTATTCTTCAATCAATGTGGAGAGAAGAACAGAATTATAAAATTGGTGAACACAGAGGTAAAAAAAGAGGTAATTATCTTAGGATGCCATGGGCAAAAGAAACTCTAAGTAATTATTTATCTGATACGATAAAGCAAGTTGTTCGAGATGAAGTTATTGACAACCCTGATGTTAATAAACTCTATTGTAAGCCTCGAATTTTTAACAACCTCCTCTCAAGCCAACCATTATGTTTCAATCTATTTGCCGAGCTTAAGGCAGATTTACAACTGGCATCAAAAGTCTTTAACGCCCTATTGCCTGATAGGATTAAGAAAGTTACTAAAATTGAATTTGAATATTCTCCTGGTCGTAGCGATCTGAAATATACTGGTGACCGCTCTGCATCTGATGTATATGTGGAATTTTTAAGTGACTCAGGTAAGAAGGGTTTTATTGGGATAGAAGTTAAGTACCATGAAAACCTCAAAAATAAACCTGCTGAGATGAGGCAAAGATATTTCGAGATAGCCTCACAAATGGGATGTTTCAAAAAGAATGCAATGGAACAACTTCAACAGAAGCTACTTGAGCAGATATGGCGTGATCATATGCTTGCAGGCAGTATTTTACAGGCTGATGACTTTGAGGATGGTTTCTTTGTGTTTTTATATCCAAAGGATAATAATCACTGCAGCCAAGCAATTGAGAATTATAGAAAATGCCTAACGGATTCCAAAACATTTGAAGCTTGGGTAATGGAAGATGTTGTTTCGGCGATACAACAGTTTACACAGGACAAATGGATTTATTTATTACATGACAGATATCTGAATTTTGATAAGCTTGAAAAAAACAGATCAGAAATAGTTGGTTAATA
>Ga0307990_1003934_pt1 | contig 11100 bp, 17 predicted proteins | sample EllFjometagen129_FD_203168 | JGI IMG/M metagenome (GOLD analysis project Ga0307990, IMG submission 203168) | Marine microbial communities from Ellis Fjord, Antarctic Ocean - #129 | ecosystem: Environmental > Aquatic > Marine > Unclassified | place: Southern Ocean | collected 2014-10-08
GTCAGAGTATGTGACTATAAAATCAACCAAGGATTGAATTGGGCCAAAGAGCACGTTGAGTGTGGAGGTATCATTTGGGTCATGCACCAAGAGATAGGGACGTGGATGATGGAGGTACTCCGAGAAGCTGGATTGGATGCAGTGCATTGCCCTGCTGGAGACAGAGGTAACAAGGCTATATTGAATTCTAAGAATGCAGGTAAGATACTGGTGACGTCCATCCCTGCACATTGCACGGGCAAGAACGTACAGGACCGATTCTGTTTTCAAAAGTTCTTGGAGTGGCCGAGGAATCCCATACAGTCAGAACAGATACTGGGCCGGTTGCATCGCAATGGACAGAAGGCCGATGAGGTGGTGGCTTGTTTAAACGGTACGATAGACTTTGACTTCCTGGCATTTGCAGCATGTTTAAATGATGCCTTGTACATCCACCAAACCACGGGTAATAGACAGAAACTAATCTATGCTTCGTATGATCCTCTGCCCAAAATCATGCCTTCGGAAGTCCTTCGTGAGAGGGGCTTGCAAAACAAGCAATTAAACAGGGAACAAAAAGAAATGATGTTGGATAAATTCGGGAGTTAGAAATGAAGATAGGAAACTTGATTCTATTGTTGTCTCAGGAGATTAAAGACCTGAAGACAGAAGCAATCAAGAGAGAAGAAAGAATCAAAGAGCTGGAATATGAACTCAATAGAGCAAAGACTAAACACCTGCGTTAAAAAGTTAGAAACTGTGGTTTATTTCGATGGTCTGATTATTAAGGATCTTTTGAAGGAACAAAGCAAGGCATTATATACGGTCAGTCTTGCTATGGGTGAAAAAAGGTGGTGGCTCAAGGGTTGTCTTCAGGACGGAAGGGCAGCCAAGATGACAGAAACCAGATGGGGTAATTTATGTAAAGAGTTAGTAGGATGAAGAGACCAGTAGGAAGACCAAGAAAGCATCCAATACCAGAACTAGAAAAACCAAAGCCCAATATGCTAAAGACAGTGATCTGTTCCTTCTGCGGCAAAGAAAAGTCAGAGAAAGATACCGTCTACGTTGTGGCCCATGACGTATACTTATGTACTAAAAAATGTTTCAAGGCTTGGCAAATAGCGGAAGGATAAAAAGAATAAAAAACATTAAAAAATAATTGACAAACCGAAACAAATAGTGATAATGCAATCAGGCCCAGACGGGGCAATATTTTTATTTTTTTAAGGAGTAGTACCATGGCATTTCAATTTGGACAGAACAGTCAAGCAGCACCTCAAACAGCACCTCAAGCAGTAGTACCTCAAGTAGCAGCACCTCAAGTAGCATCACCCTCAGTAGGAAGTGGTGTGTTCTCAGGAGTGGGTCAAGCAAAGCCCCCCATGCAGTCTAATTATTGTTCTGCAGGGCAATACTTGGCTCAAATCGTCAAAGCACATGTTAAACAGAATCGAAAACGGGAGCCTGGGGCTATAGTGGAAATGCGTATCTGCCATGTTCTTGATAACGCACAAGGCCGTGGGCATCAAGTTGGAGATGAAGTGACATGGTATTGTAAGGTCAGTAATGAGTATTTTCTCGGAGAAGCCCGGATGCTTGTGGCCAACTCTGTCGGTGCTCCCTTTGAGAGCATAGACGAAGCTACTTGTAATCGAGTGTTTTCTGACGAGAACCCCCTGGCTGGTTGTTTTGTGGAATGGAAAGGATCTGAAGTGCCTACAAAAGCTGGTGGGTTGTTCACCAAGATCAAGTTTATTCGTAATATCCCGGCTGTTGAAATCAAACAAAACATGGATCCCACGGTTGTGGTTCGGATGTTCCCAAATGGAGCATTGGATCAACTGATTGCCAATGAAGGATAATCCTTTCTTTTCTTTTTATTTTCCTCCAAGTCTCGATCCACAAGGGGCTTGGGGGTTTTTGACAATTGAATATTTGCTGATACTGGCGACGTGTGTGAAACGTAGCCGACTAAATGTAAAGCAGTACGATTAAAGGCATTCTCGATCTGTGCGTGTTTGGTTGGTGCCCTGGTGCCTACAAGGGAGCAGGTTGGCCAATCCTGCCCAGTATCAGCATTTTTTCTTTAAGGAGAGTGCCAAACATGAATAATTATAAAAACACGATATTAGAGTGTGATAAAACTCTCGATATGCTGCGGAAAGAATGGTTCAAAGCAGAGGGGAAAGACAAAGAAAAATGGAGTCTTTGCATAGATTCTTTCCTGAATGAGCGATTGAGATTAATGAAACTAAGAAACGGAGAGTGCCAAACATGAGCATGAATAGAATCTCGTTTGATACAGAAACACACAAGATATGCCTTGAGAACATAGCCCCTCAGTTAGTGTGCTTGACTTGGGCCACTAATCAGGAGGATAACGCAGGCTTGGTCGCAGTTGCAGATGAGAACGGTGATGGTGTTAACAGTGTAATTGACGGATTGCTTGACCCCAAAATAGACGACTTCCAAAGAATTGGACACAACGCAGCCTATGACCTTGCTGTACTGCTCAATCATAGACCAGATCAAGTTACTAACATCTTCAACCTTTTAGAGTCTGGGCACATTCACTGCACCCGTATCCGGGAGAAGTTGTTAAACTTGGCTCAGCACGGGCATCTTGATCTTGACCCCCTAGCCAAACAACCCATCAAGTACTCTCTAGCAGCCCTGGTATGGGGCTATTTCGGCGTTAAGCTCGAAGGCAAGGAAGGGGAGGATGCTTGGCGTATGAACTACGACAAGCTCACTGAGGTGCCTTCAGCAGAATGGCCCGCTGCCGCCCTGTCGTATGCCAAAGACGATTCAGTGTGGACCCTTCGGGTATGGGAAGAGCAGGAGAAACGCAAGAACGATTTCCTGGAACAGACCGGGATTGATCCATTTGAGTGTCTAACTTTTAGATGTATGGTAGACTTCGCTTTCTTTCTAGTAACAAGTTGGGGTATGGCCACCGATGCCGAGGAGAAAGAGAAGGTTGAAGACATGCTGGCAGAGGCACTGGCCCCTGAAAAAATGGCTATATTGTTCGAGCACAATATCCTCACCCCGGCCAAGGCCCCACGCCCAGCAGCCAACGGTGCCAAGATCCATGTAGAAGGATGCAAGAAAACGTGGAAGGAAGACGGTAAGATTATCAAGTGTAATTGCCCTGTCAAAATGACCAAGGGCGTCAAAGAGAAAAAGAGCACAAACAACCTTAGGGCTTTTGTGTCTCAGTTTGCCAAAGTCCATGAAAATGTGGCATTGTCCTACACATCTCCCAGTGATAAATTCCCAGAAGGTCAGATCTCTGTCAGTGCTGAATGGTTGGATCAATACGCCCATCTGGACCCAGTGCTTGGTGCGTTACAGAACAGAGAAAAAGTCCAGAAGATTGTCACTACTGAGATCCCACGTATGTGTCTTAAAGACGAGTGCGGGGATGTAATTCTGGACGGTAATGACAGGGGAGTCATATCACCCATCGTGCGGTTTCCTTATGACAGCATCAAGGAAACAGGCAGGTCTTCATCCCGTGCCGGGAAGTTGTATCCCTCAGCCAATGGACAGAACATAGACCCACGGGTTAAGAGATGCTACCGTGCCCGTCCTGGTCGTGTACTGGTTTCTGTGGACCTTAGTGGTATGGAGCTTGGTACTCTGGCTCAAAAGTGCTTGCAGCTCTTTGGCTTCAGTGTCCTGGCTGACAAGATCAATGCTGGAGTGGATGCCCATGCTTACTTGGGATCTCAAATTGCCTATCATCTATGTGATGAGTTCAGAGTGATCTGCGACAAGAACAGTACATCAGATAAAGAAGCAGTCTATGAGTTATTTGTGCAGATGAAGGACTCATCTCTTTGGGAAGACAAATACCATGAGATATATGCCAAGTACAGGAAATTTGCCAAGCCGACAGGTTTGGGATTCCCTGGAGGCTTGGGTGCTCAAACCTTTATCCAGTTTGCTGCTGCTTCTTATGGAGTGACTGTAAATTTAAAGACCGCCAGGAGACTTAAAGAGATTTGGATTGAGACTTATCCTGAAATGGCTCATTATTTCAAGTGGATTACGACTGATTGCGTAGACCCCAGGAACACCCATAAGGAGGGTGGGGAGTTGTATGCCTATAAGTCACCCTTTGGCTTGTACCGTGCTGGAGCTTTATACTGTGCTGCATGCAACGGTGTCGGTCTTCAAAGTTTCTCTGCTGACGGTGCTCTGCTGGGCATGTATCGGGTAGTTCGTGCCTCGTTTGATCCCACGACTGAGTCTTGTCTCTATGGGTTTGACAACTACGGTCCTGTGGCCCGTGTGGTTAACTTCATCCATGACGAGAACCTGGTGGAGGTTGCCGACTGTGATGAGCTGCACGAGATGGCCTGTGAGATCGGGAACATAATGACAGGGGCCATGCGTGTGGTGACTCCTGATGTAATATCCGAGTACGAAACCGTGGTCATGCGTAAATGGGACAAGGTCACGAAGGCTACATTTGAGAATGATAGACTTATTGTGACGGAGAATTAAAATGGAAGTAACCCACAAAGAAAACGTGAAGTTCAAGAAGAAAATCCGAGGTCCTCGTGGAACCAAATATGAAGATATTTTGGAATTGCTGAGGAACCTTGGCAAAAATAACGCCCTGATACTCACGCCTGATGAGGGCATGACTGTACTAGAATTGAAGACTCGTATCTGGTCAGCCATGTACCGTGCTGGGTTGTTGGACAAGAACCCCACAGACCGGTACTATGCTACCCGGACTACAGACGACAACAAGCTGGCTGTTATGGTGAAGACCAAGAAAGGAGAATAAGAAATGAGAATAAAAGTAGAAATAAAAAATGATATTCTTGGGGATAGTGTTTTTTGGGAAGATGATTCAAAGAACATTCAAGAAATTAAAAACATACCTGCTAGACAAGCCGCAGAACACATAATTAAGTATGGAAGTACCAAAGGGTCTCTGGCAAAAATAACAACTGGGATGTGGGTAGTTTCCGAGGTAAAGAGATGAACCCATACCGAGAAGATGAGATGTGGCATTGTGGTGTTTGTACACAAGAATATGTCTGGCTCTGGGAAGCTGCCGAGTGCTGTGACCCTGATAAGGAGATAGAAGAGGCAGAGAAATGACCCATGATGAGTTTCTTGATGCTGAAAAGGAGTTGCTTGCCATTCGTGTCCAATATGTTCCCCATAAAATGTACATGGTTTTGGTGGTTTGTGACTTTCTGCACAACAGAAAAGAGTACCTCTGGCCTTGTAACAAAAACAACACCGGCGTGTGGTGTGAAGACATGGAAGAATGGGAAGAAACCAAGCAAGATTTTTTTGAAGCGGTTCAAGAAGTATTCGGACCTATTGATGACATAGAGAGCTTGGTTAAATGTACGTGTGGTCAACACCAAAAGAAAAAGAGGGCAGAGAAATGAGGTTCATAGTGCTGTTGATTATTACACTGTGCCTAACCTGGTTGGTAGTGTTCACATACCCTTTTATCGCAGTGATCTTAAACATTAACCTTACCAAATTAGACGAGGTAAGGGTTTTCGGTGTCCTTGCTTTAGTGGTATCGGGTTCCTTCTTTGTTTATTTGGTTTTGTCCGTAGTCTACTGTTATTTGTTTAAACAATGATTGTATAGAAGAAGAGATAAAAAAATGATAGATCCTGAGAGAGTCAAGTACTTAGCGGAAGGCACCACGTTTAAAGTACACTCCAGTCTAAAGGACGGAGGGTACGATGGACTGTTTATAATCAAGACGTTATCAGATGGGAAAGAACACATAACTGGTATGGCCTTAAAGCATGAGTATTCTATAGGGGATTTTCTAAATCTCGCATACCTGGCATTTACTCGATCTGATCAAGATGTATCTCCTTGTTTTTGTGGGAGTGGCAAGAATCTTGAAGATTGTTGTACTCGTGTTGGGTTGAGGGAGAGTCAACAGAAAGAAAAAGTAAAAGAATGAGCCCCAAGAACACTTAAAGTCTGGCCTGAAGAAAAAACCCTTGGGGAAGTCTGTTTAGATCACGCAATAAGGTTAGCTAAAGAAGTAGCAGATATAAGGCAACAAATGGACGCAGCATCAGAAGAGTACTATGGAAAGAACCTCTCAAAAATCCCAGAAAAAGAAATACTCAATGGATCAGACAAGAAAGAAAAGGTAGAGAAATGAACTGGGCGGATTATGTAACAAGACAGGAACAAGCAGCGGACCACAATAAATACATAGACAAAATCAGACTAAAAGCACTCAAAATCAAACTAGAAGCATCCAGAGGGGCCTATCCGTCCATGGCTTGTAAGCCGGGAAGCTTTACTGACATCTTTGATAAAGAAAAAACCTGTCCTGCTTTAGAGCAGATAGAAGAATCCCTTAATGATGGTGCAACTATATCTGCAAATGGGAAGGTAGAACTGGGTTTGAATTCTTTAAAAAATATGTATTTCAACTTTTCGGAACCGACAGAAACCAAAACTAAAAAGGAGAAAATCATGAAAAAGTTAATGAGAAACATAATGATGCTATGTACAGGGCTGTGCTTCGCCAGGTTGATGGTGTTTCTGCATCCCTTGGTTGCTATGATTCCTGTGGAGGATAATTCAGGAGACCCGCTGCCGGTGTTTTTTAAATGGTTTTTAGTACTTGCTGTATGTGCTGGCATCTTTATGGTTACTATCCTTTTTAAGTTGATACTATCCTCAATCTATGGTTGGATCTTTTCATGAGGTTCATAGGAGCAGATCCTGATTTACATACCCTCTCACTGGTCGCTGTGGACGAAAACTCGGTTCTGCGGGAGGTCTTGGTCATAAAGAACCTAAAGGGGCTTAAAGGGCGTGAGGCGGCTGTAGAATTGATCCATCAACTTGTGCTCCATGGATACAGTATGCCCTGTTTAAGTCATCCAGTAGCTGCGTTAGTCGTAGAATCTCAGGAAATCGCCTATACAGCCCAATCAGGGGCAAATCCTCGGTCCTTGTTGCTCATAGCCCCTCTCTCCGGGGCTCTCGTATTCTTGGCCCACTGTGTTGAGATAGAACAAGTACTGCTCCCTACTCCTCAGAAATGGAAGGGTTCGGTCAAGAAGGTAGACCACCACTGCAGGATTTTCAAAAAATTGGGGTGGGAGTATGAGGAGAAATCAGGGTACTGCTGCCCAGTAGCTGGGTATGAGGATAATCTTGACTACTTGGAGTGCTTCAACGGGAAGCTGAACTCAGGGGACTGGAAACACATCACAGATTCAGTGGGTCTTGCATTGTATGCAAAGTCCGAGTATGAGAAAGTCAAGCACAAGGAAATGATATTGGAAAGGGCAGGACATGAGACAACTACCAAACGGTAAATTTAAAATGCTCAACAACGAGGAAGATATATTCAACGCCAGAGCCGCAGGTATGCCTATCTTCCGTCAGGGAGATTACGTCACTGTGAAGAACCTGTCCCTATCATCGTAACCCGATGGCAGGTTTATTGTTACGTTAATCAAAGACACTGATATGGTTTTAATGGGAATTCCCAAGGAGTAGTACTATGACATTAGATAAGCTTAACAACATTTTTGTATACCACGCACCTCACGGAGATCAAACAGAACGATACACTAAAATTAGAGAGGCGGGTAAATCACTTGCTCTTTGTATTTACAAGTGCACCCCCCCCAGTGCGGATCAAATAGCAGCGATTCGTAAAGTAAGAGAAGCAGTTATGACAGCAAACGCAGCAATAGCAATTAATGAAAATAGGCCAATAGAATGAACATAAACACAGGAAAGATCAAATTGTCTGACGAATAGGAAAAGATGCTTGATCGGAGGGACTTCATTGAGATGAGGCCAAACAACTCAAACGACTACCCCCCAGAGTTGGAAGAAATGAACTCTGTCCCTGTGACAGTAGTTTGAAATTCAAGAAATGTCATTTGAGAATATTTTAGACAACAAAGACCCGGCCTGTAAGTGAACAAGACCGGGCCTTTTAAGAAAGAGGAGAGCGTGTATTATTGTGTAGGCCTCTTATAGGCCATCAGACTGTAATCGTTTTTGTACCTCATCAGCAGTGTCTTGCAATCGTTCAACAGCAGCGTCACATTCTATTTCAGTCGCATTTGCTGTGCTGTTTTCGCCAATGGCTCGCATACTGTCAATCACAAGATCACTTATGTTTATTAGGAGTTCTAATATCATTTTAGTTGTCATTGTACATTTCCTTCAGATAGGGTCTCTGGAACTTCTGTAATTGGCCCCAACGCTATAAAGGCTAATTCTTTAGCTAGTTGTATTATTTTAATTCGAACATCTGGTTTGTCTATATCAGCTTTTATATTATCATTCCACTCTAAAATGTAGTCTATTGCTAAAAAGAATACAATGGAGGCCGCTTGATAATCTTGCTTTGACACAATGTCCTGATCATATAGGCGATTTACGGTCTTCATGCTGATATTGACTGAGTCGGAAGCAATCACAAATTTTCGAGATTCCGACAGATTAGAATGGCATCCTGTTGACATCATTAAGATACAACATGCTGTTATTAATGTTGTTTTGTTCATTTTGTATCACTCCTTTTTATTTAAACTCATTTTTTTTCCTAAACTCATCTAGCCTGTTGGACTTTAACAGCACTGTCATGAACTTAGCAAAAGCGTTATTGCTTTTCTTTTTCTTCCAGTATGGACGCTGCTCCAGCTTCATTGCACGTCCGATGGTGACACTTTCCAGACATCTTCTCCACATCAATGCCCTGTCCACCGTGAGTTCTCCTGTGACCCACGAGTCCAGGACCCGGAGTAGAAACGTCAACAACTTCTTAAACACCCAAACTCGCATCATGCCACTCCTAAATAAAGGACGGCGAGGCAGAGCAGCAGCCACACAGCAAACCGCTCTGACCCCACCAGGAGAGTGCTATTAATCAGTTACCTCTATGGCTTTGTTATACAAGCTCACAATATCATCATAAATATCAGCACGTTCTTTATCCGACTCTGCTGTCATCATAGCTTCTTCAAGTTGTGTCAGCCTGCTAGATATCCTGCTGTAAATAGCAATCGTTCTAAGGTCATCTATTGAAAGTACCCTTGCTGGTATTTCGCCATCGAGCTTTGCCTGCGTGGCCTTGGCTTTGGCCTTGTCCAATTTGACGTAAAAGTCTGTGACTTCGGGATCGACTTTGCCAAGGGCCAAAAGAGATTTGGCTTTTGCCAGTGTTAGTTGGTGTGCGGATTCCTCGCTGGCAACTAAAGTTTTTTGTTTGTCAGTGAGTGTTTCATTCCATTCTGCCCTATCCTTTGTAGCAACCTTAACAGGTCGCTTGGCCGTCAACGCCGACAGGATGGCACCCTTGTCAGCACCAAGCCTCTTGAGATTATGTACAGCAGACATAGCTCCTGTGAAGTCATCAAACCTGACGGAATCATACAAGTCATCACCATAGAAAAACTTCTCAGTATCTTTGTCGGGCCACAGTTCTCGGATTTTCCAACGAGCCACATCTGCTTGGTGTTGAGGACGATTACGGATCTGATTGAAATACTTTCCAACTGGAAACTCTCTTTCGTATAGCTTGATGAGGTGATCTCTTGTGTGTTCCGGTGCCTCCTTAATGTCTTGATATGTCCTAAGCGTATTATCTACTGTCTTGGCCATTGGGCCGCCGATGAAATTCCACAGAGTGCTTCTGGCATCGTAGCCAAACATCAAAGCCCCAAAGATGCCAAGACCAGCACCTCCCAGTAAATCTTCCCACAGTCTCTTCGCTGTGCTTTGATCTTCTCTGGATTCGCCCAGGATTTTTTCCCTGAACGCATAGTTGTATATCTCGCCCGTTAAGGTGGTGACAGCAAGGAACGCAAGTGCTGGCCGCATGTTACCATGCTTCAGTGCTTCAGAAGCCGCTTCCCACATCTTGTTTGTGTAATTATAGGCGAACGGAATCTTATACTTGGCCATGGCACGCATCCAAGCTGATTTCTGCCACCACAGAGGTGTGGTAAATAAGTCACTACGGAAATTGGATCTCTTTGACCCTCTCTGTGCCGCAATAGCAATCTCGTCAACTGTGAGATAGCCGCGATCCATTGCCTCTTCCCAATTGATCCCATGCTTTCCAAGCCGTCTCTTGATCGCTCTGGGAGAGTCTCCTCCAAGGGATATAATATTCCTGGCAAGCTGGCCCAACTTTGTATTGCTTGCTTGTAGTTTGGCCAGATCCCGAGCAACTCCATGAGCCGATATAATAGCGGACTTGTAATTATTCCCACGCTCTGTTGCAGACATGCCAATAGACCAAGACCAGGCCCTTGCTATTTTCTTCATGAACGTGCCGGATTCAGCATCTCTAAAGTCGGCAGCTATAGATGACTCAAACGGGTCATGAGGTATAGCACCGGACTGTCTTGCCGCCTTGCGTATCTTTGGCATATAGGCTTCGGTCAAACCTGCGAATACGTCACGGGGATCAAAGTCCGTCAGGCCGATCAAAGGTTGGAACCAATTCTGCATAGCAGTTGCGGGACTGAGCTTCAGTGTCTGATACGCACTCGCGTCTCCCCACAATCTCTCAGACGCTCTTTGTGCCGGAGTCATATTCAACCGATCAATACCGTTGATTCTATCGAGCCACTGTTGGGCTTCGTTGGCCCCACTCTCTCCGAACTCAGCCTTGATCTTGGCAATATTCTTCGCAGCGTCAGGATAGTCAGCACCTCCAAGGTTCTTCGCCATCTCGACCTGCATGAACATATTCTTCCAGTAAGGTTGGCCCAAGACATCATGGCTATCCAACTTCACATATTCTTCAGGGAGTTGTATTTTGGAACCTTCAAACATTCCATATTTCAAACGTTTCATATGCTCTTTGTGCTGCTGGAGTTTTGTCCAGGCGTCTCCGGGACCGTCTGCCAGGCCACGTTCAATCATCTTGTTGACGAGATCATTCTTTTTCAGGATTTCATAATCGAGTTCACCCTCGCCTGTCACAGCACGTAAGGCTTTCTCCATAGCCTTCTCACCCTTTCGGTTGAGCCGCTGTGGCCAGGGTATGCCTCCCCCTGTTGTCGCTGCTTTGCCGCCTCCCAGGAATTGACGTTCAAAGCCAAGCTGTCCAGCTTCCTCAAG
>Ga0307990_1003937_pt1 | contig 11089 bp, 12 predicted proteins | sample EllFjometagen129_FD_203168 | JGI IMG/M metagenome (GOLD analysis project Ga0307990, IMG submission 203168) | Marine microbial communities from Ellis Fjord, Antarctic Ocean - #129 | ecosystem: Environmental > Aquatic > Marine > Unclassified | place: Southern Ocean | collected 2014-10-08
TGCTTGTATTGTTGGAATAAAAGGCGAACCAGTTTCAATAGGAGCTTTAGAAAGATTCCTTGGGGATTATTCGCTTGAAAATAATATACTTGAAGAAAGAATCATAACTGATAACGGTATAAAAGTAGGAGTTGTAGGAAGTGGCCCAGCAGGGCTCGCAAATGCTGCTGAAATGAGAAAAATGGGATATACTGTGGATGTTTTCGAAGCTCTTCATGAATTTGGGGGAGTCCTAAAATACGGAATTCCTGATTTTAGATTACCTAAAGATATTGTTACTACTGAAATAAACAGATTAAAAGATATGGGTGTTAATTTTCATAAGAATGTAGTTATTGGAAAATCAATAACAATTGATCAACTTCTTAACGAAGAAGGATATGAATCATTGTTTTTAGGTAGTGGAGCAGGCCTTCCAAGTCCGTTAGGTGTTCCAGGAGAAAATTTGAGTGGTATTTATTATGCTAATGAATTTTTAACAAGAGTAAATTTAATGAAATCATTTAAATTTCCGTTATATTCTACACCTGTAAGAATCGGTGATAAAGTTGCTGTAGTAGGTGGAGGAAATGTTGCAATGGATGCTGCAAGAACTGCTAAAAGGTTAGGAGCTAAAGAAGTATTCATATTGTATAGACGTGATATGGACTCTTTACCTGCCAGACTTGAAGAAATACATCATGCAATAGAAGAAGATATTGATTTTAGGTTATTGTCTAATCCTATTGAATTTACTGGAGATAATTATCAATTAAAACAAGTAAAATGTGAAATTATGGAACTTGGAGAAGAAGATAGTTCTGGGCGCAGAAGACCTATGCCAACTAATGCTTTTATTACCTATGATATTGATTCTTGTATCATATCAATAGGTAATAAACCTAATCCAATATTAAAAGATTCAACCGCAAAATTAGCAGTTGATAAATGGGGAAGAATTGTGACTGAGAATCACCAAACTTCAATCCCAGGAGTATTTGCCGGAGGAGACGTTGTAAGTGGTGCAGCTACTGTAATACTTGCGATGGGTGCTGGTAAAGATACAAGTATTGAAATGGATAAATATATTAAATCAAAGCAAGGTTAATTACTTTGCTTTTTTCAATTGACAAAGCAACTTAAAAAGTGTAAAATTTTTTTATGATGCTTTGATAGTCAAAATAATTTTCAAGGAGGATGAAATGTCAAAAATCGGATTAATAGTTTGTGGAAATTCAGGAATTGATTATATTGAACACGAATATGATATTGCTGTTATTAGATCAATATTATTCGTAGGAAAAGAAGAATACACAGATTTCGTTGATATCACAGCGGAGGATTTTTATAAAAAACTAAGTGATAACCCGGCTTTAACACCTTCTACTGCTCGAGCAGCTACTGGTGTTATATTAGAAGAATATGAGAAAATGAGAGATAGAGGATTTGATGAAATATTAGTAATCTCACTTTCTAGTAAATTAAGTGGGACATATGAAGGCTGTGTGTTGGCTGCTAATATTATTGAAGATTGTACTGTAACTGTGTTTGATTCTCATACTGTTTCTTATCCTGAAGCTAAAATGGCATTAGATGCTGCGCAAATGATTCTAGAAGGAAAAGGAATTGAAGAAATTATAGAACATCTTGAGCACATTAGGAATAATCATATATTTTGGTTTAGTGTTGATACATTAAGATATTTGGTAAAGAATGGTAGATTAAGTGGAGCAAGTGGTTTTGTTGGTAACTTACTTAAAATCAAGCCTTTGTTAGTATTAACTAAGGATGGAAGACTTGAAGCTTTAGAAAAAATAAGAACTTGTTCAAAATCAACAGCTAGAGTTATTGAAGTATTTTTAGAAGCATCAAAGGGATTAGAAATAGAACCATTTTTGATTCATGCGAATGCCAATGAAAGAGTTGAGCATATAAGAGGAGAAATCCTAAAAGCTAGACCTGAATTAAAGGAAATTAAAGCCTATCCAATAACTCCAGTTGTTGGAGCACATGTTGGACCTGGAACAGTCGGGGTAGGATATATATTAAAGAAGTAAGAAAAGAGGGACTTAGATGAAATCAACCAAGAAAATCATAAATGAACTTTTAGTTGAAGTATTCAACAATATTTTAAGTATTGAAGCTCAAACACTTAAAACTAGGGGAATAAAATTGTCTATGAACGAGATTCATGTTTTAGAGGCTGTATTAAAAACAAGTGAACCTACTATGACAAATATATCTCACAGATTAAGAATAACAGTCGGAACTCTAACAACATCAGTTAATCGTTTAGTTGAAAAGGGATTTGTAAAAAGACAAAGGGAATTAGAAGACAAAAGAAAAGTCTTGGTCTCTCTTACAAATGATGCAGTTGAAGCATTGAAAATACATGATCAATTTCATGAAGAGATGCTGGCTGACGTTTTTAAAGATATGAAACTGGAAGACGACGAATTACTACTTCAATCACTTGAAAACTTAAGTGAATATTTTAAAAGAAAATACTAAAACGATAAATAAAATGACTTTACTTTAAGCCCTATTTTTGTTAAAATTATATCAAGATATATGTTCATGAGGAGGTGTTTTTTTATGATTAATTCAGACATTATTAGAGGTCATCTTGAAAGTGTGATTTTAAAACTAATTATTGAAAAAGATATGTATGGTTATGAAATTTCCAATCTAATTACTGAGAGAACTAAAAAACGATTTAACATTAAAGAAGCTACCTTGTATTCAGTTGTTGGGAGATTACAAAAAAAAGAACTTATTGATTCATATATAGGAGAAAAGTCACATGGTGGTAAAAGGAGATACTATAAAATTACCTCTTTAGGACGAGCTTACTACAATCAAAAATTATTAGAGTGGATTGAACTTAAAAAAGTTCTAGATGCTTTATTGGAGGATAGAAAATGAAGAAAATTGTTAATTTTGTAAGACATACATTCAAAGATATCCCCAAGCAGGGAAAAGAAGAAATAATACAATCAGTAACTGAATTACTAAATGAAAAAGTTGAAGACCTAATCGAAAAAGGATTATCTGAACAAGAAGCAATTGATAAAACAGTTGTAGAATTTGGAACAGTTGAAGATTATTTCGTAAATTTCAAAAAACAAGAAAAAAAGATGAGAAGAAAGAAAACAATAAACCATTATAAGAACGATTTGTTTTTTAGTGCTGTAGGTTCAACAATTATAATTGCAATAATAGTATTTGTTAATCTATATTATGTGCCATCCACATTATGGTTTGTTATCCCAGCTGTAGGGATATTGTTTTGGCCATTATCAATTTTATATAATCTATTAAACAAGAGAGAGAATCGAAAGGATGAAAAGGATGAATAAAATTGCAGTAATATCAGCAAGCACAGGATGCTTGGATTATCTGGATCTTAAAAATGATAATTTAAGAATATTAAGACTGAAAATTATTATGGGAGATAACGATTACAACGATTTCTTGGAAATCACTGCAGAGAAGTTCTATAGTATGTTAAATGAAGACAAAAATTTAGTCCCATCATCTTCAATGCCATCAGTTGGTGAATTTATGATTATGCTTGAAGACCTTGAAAAAGAAGGGTATGAAGAAGTAATTGTAACTACAATTTCTTCGCAGCTTAGCGGAACATATCAAGTCTTACAAATGGGTAAAAACCAATATACTGGAAAATTAAAAATTCATGTAATAGATACACTTAATGCAGCAATAAGCGAAGGATACATAGCTTTAGAAGCTCTCCGTTTAATTGATGAAGGGAAAGGTTCTAAAGAAATTGTTGAGTTCTTAGAAAAGCTAAGAACTAACAGAAAACAATATTTCTGTGTTAATAACTTAAGACTATTTGTAGCAAATGGAAGATTGAGTGGAGCCAGTGGATTTATTGGAAGCATGTTTAAAATAAAACCAATCTTAATTGTCAACGATGAAGGTAAGATTGTATCTTTGGAAAAGATAAGAACAGAAAAAAAATCATTAAGTAGAATGGTTGAACTAATTCTAAATGATGTAAAAGATGTAAAAGATTTTATAATCTTATACAATACATCAGACAATGTAGAAGGTATTGCTTTTGTAAAAGGTGAGATAAAAAAAGCATATCCAGACTATAAATATATAGAAGCACCAATCACTCCTGTAATAGGTTGCCATACAGGGACCGGAGCTGTTGGAGTTGCATACTTTGATTTATCTAAATAAGACGTTTTACACGTCTTATTTTTTTTTTTACATTTGTGTATAATAGATTAAAATGTTACAATTATTAAAGTTAAAGCAAACAAAAATAGGTGATTATATGAATACAAAAAGACTAATATCTTTAAGTTTATTCTTATCGATGGCAATTGTACTTAGTATTGTCGAATCTTTCATTCCTTCAATTTCAGTTCCGGGGGCAAAACTTGGACTTGCGAATATTATCACTCTAGTGGTTTTAAATATTTATGGAGAAAAAGATGCCTTCTTGGTAGTGATTCTAAGAATTGTCTTAGTTGGTTTACTTAGAGGTATAACTATTGGGTTCTTCTTAAGTTTATCTGGAGGTGTATTTGCATTTTTACTAATGGTATTATTTAAAAGGTTTAAGATATTTAGTATTATCAGTATTAGTGTAATGGGGTCTTTGGGACATTCAGTTGGACAAATAGCGATGGCAATAATTATTCTAAAAACACCTCAACTTGTTTACTATCTCCCTTGGGTTTTCTTAATTGCGATTCCAACAGGAATATTTACCGGTCTGGTTGCAAAGAAATTTACAGAAATATCTAAGAAAGCAATATTAATTTGAAATTAAAAAGTGAAATTCAATTGAATGAATTTCACTTTTTGTTTACTCATATATGTCTTGTAAATATAATTCCTCAAAGTTCTGACTAAAATGAATGGTTCCATCCATTGCGTACCAGATACCTTCAAGTCCATTTACTCCATCAACAAACTTTATACCCTCTTCAATAGTCATTAAGAATATTGCTGTTGAGTATAAATCAGCTATCGCTGGGTCTGAATAAATTATACTAACACTTCTGCTATTTCTTTCAGGCATTAGTGTATCATTGTTAATTATGTGGTGATAGACTTCATCACCAATTTTATAATATTGTTGGTAGTCACCACTTGTTGATATTTGATCGCCACTTGCTAAATAAACAGTAGCGTAATAAGGAAGACTAAATGTTGGATCAGCAATGCCAATTAAGAATTTTCCGCCTTCTCTTGTTGGATGGGTTCCTCCAACTGATACATTTGATTCTCCATTATTTAATAGATATCCATTTAAATTTAGTGAGTCTAAATACTCGATTATTTTCCCGGATAGAAATCCTTTTGAAACCCCTCCAAGATCAATGCTCATACCTTCACTCATTGTAATAGTGTAATTCTCATTATCCATAATAATATCTTTAGGATCAATAAAAAGTGAAGCTTCTACTAAATTATTCATTTCTGGCACAGCACAAATGCTATTTAACAAACAATCTTCACGATAATCATGCCATATTTGTAAAACTGGGCCTAGAGCTAAATTAAACAAATTATCTACATTGTCTTGTTGTTTAAGAGTAAATGATATTAACTCGAATAACTCAGGCGATACAACGTGCGTAGCAGTTGGATTGTCGTTAATAGTCTTAATATTTATGTACCCTTCATAGGTGTCATATTTATCACTGATTTTATGATAAAAAGAAATGATGTCTTCAACTTCTTTAAAGACATTGTCTTCGTTTATAAGTTCGTTTTCATTATAATACACTTCTAAGGTAACTATAGTATGTAAATAAGCAGACCAATTTCGATTACTCTTGATTAATTCATCATTATGATTACAGCCGGTTAGTGATAAACTTATTAGAAGTATTGAAATTATACTTAGCATTTTTTTCATTGTGTTCTTCCTTTCGCTCATAGATAACATTCAATTTATATTATAGAATAAAAAAACCGGCTAAGCCAGTTTTTTAATTATTTATTTCTTAGTGTTTTACCATCAATATTATATCATCTTTGTTATTGATATAGATATATACTTTGTTAGATATAATAATGCATAGCAAAACTAGTCAAACAAACTAGTGTTTATTTTTTAACGTGTTTTTGTTATAATATATAGGTGATATTTTTATTAATACGAAAACAAACAAGAAGGTGAAATTATGATTACTGAATATAGAACTTTTCTGAGCCCTAAGAAAATATATCTTCCATTAACTGATAATGATTCTAAAATTGCAAATCTATCAGTTAAAGAAGGAGATAGAGTATTAGTTGGGCAAGTAGTTTCTTATAAATTTAATGGTAAGACTAAAACACCTGTTTTGTCAACGGTTAGTGGTACTGTAGTAGGATTTGAAGAAAAAACTGATCGATATTCAAAAATAGTAAAGCATATCGTAATTGAAAATGATCTTCTAAATGAAAGTATCGAGTCAATAAACTATAAAGTAAAAGAAGCGCAGAATCAACTAAGAAACTATCCTAAAAATGTTACAACATATAAAAATAATATTACAGCTGCTCAAGTTAGAAATCAACTTGCAAATCTAGGAATTGATAAAGTTTCAGTTGATGGACTATATACTGATATTTCATTTAGTGGAGAAATAAAACATGTTGTACTAAATGCAGTGTTCACAAATGAACCATTTATATCGACAGATTATGAATTAATCATTCATAATGCTGAAGATATAGTTGATGGTATCTGTTTACTTGGATTAGCAGGAGATACAACGTCATTAACAGTGATAGTTGATCGTTTTATGCCAGCTGAAGCATTAGAAGAACTTGGGAAAGCAACAGTAGACAGAGACATCGAATTAGTCACAATAGATGTCAAAAAAGCAACTGCTTGGGATTACAAAGTTATTAAGAAACTAGTTAAAAAGGATTTAAATATAAACTTGTTAGAAGATGGGGTAGTATACACAAGTATTCAAACAGCATTAATGGTCCATAACGCAATTAGAAAAGGATTGCCTATTGTTAAAAGACAAGTAGCAATTACTGGTGACGGACTAAAAATTAACGCTGTATACGATGTTAGAGTAGGAACACTATTTTCAGATTTAGTTAATGATTTAGAAGGATATTACGATATTGATTATATGAATCTTCATATTGGATCATTCTTAACAGGTATTCAACTTGATAGTGATGATTTTGCAATTACACAAACAATTGATTCGATTAATGTTTCTGAGTACCGTAAAGTCGAAGAAGACGTATGCATTAAGTGTGGAGACTGTAACGACATTTGTCCTGCAGGGATCTTACCGCAAAATATAATGAACGCAGAACTAAAAAACTTGAATTCAAGAATTATCGAATTAGATACTCATTTATGTGTTGAATGTGGGCTTTGCACATATGCTTGCCCTTCGGAAATAAATGTCATGAAATGGGTACGACGTGCTAAACGTCGTATCAAGTAGGGGTGAGATAAGATGAACTTTCTAACAAAGAATCCACCTATTGTAATGAACTCACAAAGAACATATAAAAGAACATTCACACTTCACTTTGTATTAATTATAGTAGCAGTAGCTGCAATAATCTTAGAAGTACTTACAGTGGTACCAAATGACGCTACTTATACAGCTTTAGACCAAACATTTAAAGTATTCTTAATGCTTGTAACAGGTGTATTTGTATCTTTGATTATTGAATTTCTTTACTCCTTATCAAATGGTACAAAAAAAAGGTTTAATGCCTATAAAGGTTATGTAGATCCAATTAATACTGGATTATTAATAGCTTTATTATTGCCAACAATTACACCTATTTATGTACTTGTATTAGCTGTTATAGTTGGTGTATTTGTAGGCAAAATATTATTTGGTGGATATGGAAAATATATCTTCAACCCAGTACTTGTGGGGGTATTATTTGTTAATTTAGTATTTTCATCTCAATTAGTTGTTACAAATACTCCATTAATGTTATTAAAAAAAGCATTAAACGAGGGAACATTTCAAATTAATAATTTAACAGAGTTAATCATAGGTAACTACGATTCACTTGCGATTGGGACAACAAGTCTCGCTTTGCTTATGTTTGCATTCGCTTATTTATGTATAACAAAAGTTGTTGATTTAAGAATATCTGGAACATTTTTATTGACGGTTCTTGTAATGTCATTTGGAATTGGATATATTAATTTTTATGTTGCAGGTGATATGAGTGAAGTAGTTGGTTATACATTAATAAACATGATTACAGGGTTTACAGTGTTCGCAGCTGTTTTCTTAATAAGTGAAACAGTATCAAGCCCGACTTCAAGAGAAACTAAAATGATATATGCGGTTGTTGTTGCTGCCTCAATGATGACAATAAGAACATTAGGCATACAAACAGATGGAATTGTAATTGCCATTTTATTTGGTAATATGATTACACCACTTATTAATAGAATATTTAAAAGAAGTAATACTAAAACATTTGTTAAAACTAGTTTATTTCTTGTTTTAACAATAGCAATTGTCACTTTTTCCCTAGGGTATATCCTATAAAACAATTTAAGCAAAGGTGATTACATTGAAAAAATCAGATTTTATCTTAATAATTGTTATCGCAATCATAGCTTTACTCGCATATTTCTTAATGCGACAGTTTTTGAATTCAACAAATGCTGAAGATGGAATTGCGGTAGTGTATTATAAAGATAACCCTATTTTAGAAATTTATTTACTAGATGGAACTTATGATATTATAGATGGAAGTAGTGTCGTAAGTATAGATGAAGATGAGTTTTTATACACCGTTACAGGAGTTAACGGTGATGTAGTAATTGAATATAGCAATAACAAAGTTAGAGTCATAGAGGAAATATCACCAAAACATATCTGCCGAATTCAAGGATGGAGCTCTAGCCCCTTAACTCCAATTACCTGTCTTCCAAATAATATCGTAATTATAATTGAAGCAGATACAAGTGATGATGTTCCAGATGGCATAACTGGTTAGGAGAAAAAGATGGATATAACAATATTAAGTATAATTGAATTATTTTTATTCTTTGTAACTTTTCCATTTGTATTTCAAGCTTTTAATGCTTTTGATACATCAAGAATTTTTAGAAAAGGATATATATGGCAAATCCAGATTATCTATATTTTTAGTTCTGTAATATTTACTTATTTATTTATTAAAGCAATTGTTAATTTAATTCAGATTTCGGCAAATATATTCTCATAAGAAAAGGAAACAAATTGTTTCCTTTTCTATTTACTAAATTTATTCGTAAGTGTCATATGTTGTAACAAGGTTAAATGAAACATTTCCTTTTGATAAATTGGTAATTTTGGCTTTGAAGTCTTCTAATAAAGCAGATTTCAATATTACATTATAAATCACTGATTCATCATATGTTGTATTTTTTAATTTAAAGTTATCTCTGATGTATTTTTCGACATTTCCAATTTGATCGAACCCTACAGTAATGAGTAATTCCGTATAGTTTTCTAAATGAGTGAATTTTGCGAGAGTTATTGTTCCTGCGGCACTCTTTGTATAAGCTCTAACAAGCCCTCCTGCACCTAGTTTGATGCCTCCGAAGTATCTAATAGTAACACTAAGTACATTGGTTAGATTGTGTTTTTTTAACACTGCAATCATTGGATAACCGGCTGTTTTACTTGGTTCACCGTCATCACTACATTTTTGAATATCTTGATTTTTACCAATTATATACGCAAAACAATGATGACTTGCATCATTATATTTTTTTCTTAGTGTTTTTAATTTTTCATTTACATCATCTACACTCTGAACCGGAATTAAATAATTAAGGAATGTACTTTTATTTATTACTAGTTCTGTGGTTACCTCTTCTTTAATACTTTTCATTTAAATCACCAAAATAAGTATAACATATCACTAAGTATTGTAAAATATATTCTTATATTGTGGAAAAAAGTTGATAAATATAGTATAATTTTTTTGGTGATTTAGATGGAAAAACAATTAATTATAGGAAAAAGAATTATAAGTAAATTAAAAGAGGCAGGGTTTGTCTCTTATTTCGTAGGTGGGTATGTTCGCGATAAATTACTTAAAATAGAGTCTTCAGATATTGATATCACAACTAGTGCTACTCCAACTGAAGTTATTGAGTTATTTGATAACGTTAAGGAAACTGGGAAAAAGTACGGTAGTGTTACAGTTATTGAAGAAGATTTAAAGTATGAGGTAACAACTTTTAGAAGTGATGGAACCTATCTTGATAACAGACGTCCTAGCGAAGTATTGTTTTCTACAAATATAGAAGATGATCTTTCAAGAAGAGATTTTACAATTAATGCGATTATTATGGATGAGGAAGATAACATTACAGATTTATTTAATTCAATCGAAGATTTAAATAATAAAATAATAAAAACAATAAATAATCCTATTGATAGATTCAATGAAGATTCTTTAAGAATGCTTAGAGCAATTAGATTTGTTAGTAAATTAGGATTTGAAATTGAAGAAGAAACTTATAATGCCATGAAAAAACTTTCACATTTAATAAAGAATATATCTATTGAGAGAGTAATGGTTGAATTAGATAAAACTTTCAGAGGAAAATACCGCAATAAAGCTCTTAAATACCTTATAAAATCAGGAATGGACAAAGAACTATATGGTCTTAGTACAGGGATTAGCTTCATAAGTGATATAAACACAGAGTTATATCCTTTAGAAGTATTTATCATTTGTTTTATTTTAGATGATATTGATGATGTCTGGCGTTTTTCAAATAAGGATATTAGATTAATTAAACAAGTAATGGATTTGCATGAAGCAACAAAAGAAGATATCTTTAATAAGCTCATAGTCTATGTGAACGGTCTTGAGGTATGCCTTCTAACAAATAAAATTAACGTAGTACTAGGATATGCTAATCAAGAAGAGTTGATTAGAAAAATTGATAAGGAACTACCTATAAAAGATGTTTGTGATTTGAAGTTTAAGGGACAAGATATTATCTGGTTAACAGAACTTAGAAAAAAATCTTGGATTGGCAGAATCATTGATGATTTAAAATATAATGTAATTATGGGAACTCTTCCTAATGATTACGATATTTTGAAAGAGTATGCCTTGA